>Ga0315316_10002147_pt1 | contig 14118 bp, 13 predicted proteins | sample M160m3416metaG_FD_203702 | JGI IMG/M metagenome (GOLD analysis project Ga0315316, IMG submission 203702) | Ammonia-oxidizing marine archaeal communities from Monterey Bay, California, United States - M1 60m 3416 | ecosystem: Environmental > Aquatic > Marine > Intertidal zone | place: USA...
CTCAAAGCCGGAGCTGGTCAGCCTTCCTACGATTCTCTGCCCATTAGATGCCACAACGGCCCAGATGCCCTGATCAGCGGATGCCAGTCCTATCACCTTCCCTGGGACAGGATGGGCGACTGGTTCGCCATTGGTCGGTATCTGAACGATAACTTCATCATCGGTCCCAACCCAAATGTGGTCTCCAGAAACAGTCAACTTTACGGGCTTACCGCCCAAAACCAGATCCCGAACAATATCCCCGTCGAGTGACAGAGCCAAAAGGCGCTCGCCATGCGCGTTCGGTACCCAGATACTGCTCTCGTCAAAGGCTAACTGAAACGGCTTAGCGTCTAGGAGTTCGTTCACAGCCATTTGGACCGGTCGAACTTCTCCCATAGCCTCATATGGATATGCTATCCAGAGTCCAGAAGTGTCTGTTTGACCACAGACCTTCCAGATTCCGCCAACTCTGCAAAGTACGAATACAACGGGAGATGCGGCGTCCTCTGATCTTGGGCAGGCGTAGCGATAATTAATCGTGCCGTCGTCAACGTCAGAGAAGAGCGTAATCTGCCTCGTTACCGTAACGGCCGCAATTTCGTCGCTTTTAGGTGGAATCGAGACGTCACGATCAAATAAACCTCCTTTGGCAGGATCCCAGGGCTTGAACCTCACTAATTCTTCTGCATCGTCTACCGACAAGACGCGGAATGACACCGGGTCGGCGAAAGGTCCACGACACGGCTCTCCTGGATCACCCCATGTCAGCCTATCCCAGTCGTATGACCGGCTACCATCCAGCATGCCGCCCAGAATCTTTGCATACTCGGGTGTTGAAGCGGATAGCACAGACGGAGCGTCCGATGTGACTTCTTCTGACGCTACACGGCCGGCGACTGTGTACCAGTTAAGTATGGCCTGCTTGAACTCTTTGGCCGCATTCCCCTGAATTGTCTCGACACCGCTCTCTTGTTCAAAGCCTGTTTGAAATTGGTTAATTCGGTTGGTTGACCAGCGGTCTTCCGAGGCATCAATGTAGTCCCAAGCTAGAGCTGAAACTCCGATAACCGTAAAGGCTAATACGCCTCCAGTGAAAGTGATTCGAAATCTTTTCCAGTTGCGATATCGGGCAAAAAAATTGGAAATCGATATAGCAGCGATGGAAACGCAGATTCCGAACACTGCGCCCCAGATCAACCCGCCAGCGGCTTCGCTTGCCCAGAAACTGATCGACTTATCGAATGGCTCGAACCAACGGTATTCGTGATAGAGACCTAATATTGCACCAATGATTGCACTGAATATCGCAACGACTGACGAGCCTGTCATTTTGTAACTGCTATGACCAATTTGCTAGCAAAAAAGTATAAATTTAGACGTTGAATCCAAATTGAAAACAAAAGATTTCTTCTATCTAATTTGCAGCGTTCAATATTGTGTCTTTCTCAGCAAACGAGCTTGCAATATCGGTATTATCCATTACTTTGCTATCGCGATACAGGAAGCAACCGGCGACGACGTGTTTACGGATTTGGAAAAGCGCTGGCACTTCTAGGTTGCACATATCCATAATTGCTGGGCACCGATCCGCAAATTTGCAACCTTTGAGTTCCGTCAGACCCTGGTTAATCACTCTAGAGTTGGTTTGTGATCCCCAAGGGGTCTTGGGATTGGGTTGAGGAACCGAGTCAATTAGGAGTTGTGTGTAAGGGTGATTCGGCTGTTGGATGATCTCTTGCATGGTACCTGCCTCAACGACAGAACCTTCATACATGATCATAAGGTTATCGCTGATTTGATACGCTGTGGTGAGATCATGGGTGATATAAACGACGGATATCCCCAGTTCATCTTTTAGTTTTTGGATGCTTTCGAGAATCGTGGCTCGAAGAGAGGCATCTACCATAGAAACAGGCTCGTCGGCTAATATGATTCGAGGTTTCAACAACAGGGCGCGGGCAACCATTACACGCTGTCTTTGTCCTCCGCTCAGTTGGTGGGGATAGCGACCCAGTGTTTCATCAGGCTGTAGACCCACCATCAACAAGGCTTCTTCTATCGCCTCGTTGCGGGCGGACGGTGTTCGAGCAATATCAAAATTCTTCGCTGGTCGGTGAAGGACGTGATCGACTTTGTAGAAGGGGTTGTACGACTCAAATGGATCCTGAAAGATCGGTTGTACCTCCCGCCTGTACTGCTTCATCTCCCTACGCGTCATAGTACTCACATCCTTACCCTTGTATAGGACGGAGCCTTTTGTCGGCTCGATTATTCCTAGGAGCAGACGCGCCATAGTCGATTTACCGCTACCGCTCTCTCCAGCGATGGACGTGATCGAGGGATTGTCCTCGGATATCGTCAACGAGATGTCGTCTACGGCTACGGTCACGTTCCGACGGTTGAAGATACCGCCGCCAAAGATCTTAGAGACGTTTCGTAGCTCAAGCAGTGGTGCCATTATTTCCTATCTCCATCGAACAGATGACAAGATGCCGATTGACCCGGCCCCACATTGCGCAGCGCCGGTTCATTTATCCTGCACGTATCCATCACAAACGTACACCTAGGGTTAAACGAGCATCCTTCAGGGAGGTTGGCGAGTGTCGGCGGCAACCCGGGGATTCCACTTGACTGGAGCCTGTGATCGAAGGAGGGTAGGCTTTGGATGAGTGCCTGAGTGTAGGGATGCTGTGCGTTCTCGAATATCGCTTCCACCGGTCCAAACTCGACAAGCTTGCCCGCGTACATGATCCCAATTGTGTCGGCGAACTGGGCGATCAAACCCATGTCATGCCCGATCAATATCACAGAAGCTGATAGACCTTCTTGCAACTGACCGAGGGTTTCCATGATCTGTCGTTGCACCACGACGTCCAGCGCACTCGTAGGTTCATCGGCGATGATCAGTTTAGGGCTTAAGGACGTCGCTATTGCCATGGCGACACGCTGCTTCATACCACCGCTGAGTTCGTGGGGATACATTCTGGCTACCGAAGACGGCAGACCAACGGTGCGTAGTAGTTCCTGAACCCGTTCATTCAATTCTTCCTTGGTTGGCTTCTCGCCCTCGGCGTGATCGATTATTCCGTCGATAATCTGCCTTTGCACCCGAATCACAGGATTCAGTGAGTTTAGAGCTGCCTGAGGAACGAGTGCGATATCAGAGAGTCGCGTCATGCGCATTTCCGACCGGTTCATCGCTAGCAGGTCTCGACCTGTTAGATACACATGACCACCATGTACACGCCCGGGCGCTTTTGTCATTCCCATTAATGCAGTGGCAAGTGTGCTCTTCCCGCTGCCTGATTCGCCAACCAGTGCTAATCTCTGACCTTGGCGCAAGGTGAAACTGACCCCGTCCACTGCTTTGACCACGCTACTAGGTGTGTCGTAGTAAACACGCAGATCATCCACGACAAGAACGTCGTCAGATGTGGTGCTCTTTTCCGCCACTGCTTGATCAGTCTGAACCAAAATCATTACTCCATTATCGAAACATCTAACATCTCGGCGCTGTTAGCAATACATCTCACCTATTCCGTCCAATTTACGCCAGTGTATTAGACAGTAAAAACGATTATTAATCGAGTTTCACATGCGTCGCGCAGTATAGTTATAAAAATTGTCGAACTGGTACGCATTTACTGGTAGATACATTTTTTATCGTATTTTCGGCTATACCGGATCAGTAAGCGTCAGAAGATTCTCGCAGTTTGTGAATGCTTGTTGCGATTCATCTCCTTCACAGAAAAGAATCAAATTGCCTCGAATCACGTATTCAAGATAACGGGCTGAATATGAACAGCCTGAATGCGGGGTTCCACTTGCTCTGCTGCATTTTTTGCGGTCTTTTTCGCCTTCTTCCCATAGAACCTCATCACCTACTACCACTGCATCATCGCCAGTTACAGAATCTGCATAAAGTATTCCCTGCTCAACGGCATCTTCGTGACTGGCATAGAAGCGAGCTTCGTAGTCGAGTTTGTTGTAGATGACCTTCCAAGCTTCAAGAGCTCCGGGCAGATCTTCTACGTCATAATCCTTAAATCCCTTCACTCCGGGGGCATCCTTTAGATCATCGATTACATATATACGTTCATTATCGATAATACGCACAACGCCTACTTCGTCGCCGTTGGATGCTGAGTCGGAACCGCAAGCCACTGCGACCATCGCTATAAAAACGGCTACTACAATCGCAATCGGGATATTTCTTGCCGTCAAATTATTCAATATCATGATTTATTGAACTACTTGCATAAGCTCGGAACATGCAAGATGGGACTCTGCGGTGTCCTTGCCCTGACACATAAGAATCATGTTTCCGACAACAATGTAGTCAAAGTATTTTGGGTTGTCGCATTTGCCTGAGTGGTGTCCACCATTGCCGGCGCACTGTCGACGGTCTTTGATGCCCTCGTCCCAGCGCTGTATGTCTTTGAGAATCGAAGCATCACCGGTGGCTTCGTCTGCGAAATCGACTCCTTGAGCCATCGCTGTCGCGTGGTCTGGGTAAAAGCGAGCTTCGTATTCTTTGCGATTGTATGGGTCGGTGCCATAGAAACCGTAAACGGCTGCTACTGCTGCATCGAGCCCTTCAACATCGTAATTGTCATCAGTTTTAAAGAACGGTGTTTCTTTAATGTCGTCTGCTGTGTAGATGCGGTCTGTGGCGTCGATCTTGGCGATTATTTCATCTGTTTCCGATCCAACACCGTCTCCACTATCGCCCCCACAAGCTAGCGCTGCAATGGATAGTGCTGCGACTGCTAAAAGCAGCACAAGCAGCCGTGTCCTGCTGCTGTTTGCCTGATTCATAAAATAGCTCCCTATAGTTGTTCGAATCCCACCTGTTGCATATGATCTAAATGAGTTCGGTGACTGCTCGTCCAAATATACCTGTTAACAACTCCATAGTCATTCACTCGCTTAGCTAAAATAATGAGCGACTATTATCCTCAAACTCTCTGAAAGCATAATTATGCGCCTGCACCTCGAAGCAAGTTGACGAAAGGCGCACATTGGTCGAGAGAATGTTCCGAAGTTCGCCCCTCGCAAAGAATTATGATGTTACCAAGAATGACGTAATCGTAGTAACGAGGATTTTGACTGCCCCTTGATCCGCCTCCAACTATTATTCGCCGATCACGTACACCTTCATCCCACATCGCATCTTTGGAGTTGAGTGACGCACCCTCGCCAGAGGCGTCTTCAGCGAAAGGCGTACCTTTATCGACGGCTACTTGGTGGCTGGGGTAAATACGAATTTCGTAATTGAGCGATCCAAGACCAGGCGGAGTCCAGAAGCCAACGTAAGCTTCCTCAGCACCCTCGAGTCCTTCAATGTCATAAGTTTTGCCAAGTTTCCAGCCGACATTTTTGACATCGTCGACCGTGAGCAGACGCTCAAAATCACTCACTTTTACGAGAACTGCATCATCAGCATTGTCCGATGTGCCGCCGCCACAACCGACCACTGTGATCAGCATGACGAGCAGCGCCATAAGAAATATAGGTGGCAATATTCTGGAGTTCGTCTTATTCACTCGGCACCAGTGCGTTTGCCATTAAACCGCATCGTTCAAGTGAAGTTTCAGGCTCAGAACCTTGGCACAGCATTATGATGTTTCCAAAAATTGCGTAGCTAGCGAATTTCGGTCCGATACCACTTCGAGCTCCCCCGCCGACACCACCGCCAATGATGGTTCGGCGATCTTTGATGCCTTCCTTGAAAGTAGCTTCATCTTCGCTGAGAATTGCATTTTTACCGGTGCCTTCAAGTGCCATAGGTGTTCCTTGTTCAACTGCTGCCTCATGAGAATCGTAGACACGAATCTCGTAGTCGTATGGTTCTCCTCCGCCGATCTTCATAAAGCCATAGCTGGCTTCTGTGGCACCAGGTAGTTTGTCAGTCGAATAGTTTTTAAGTTCTTTGTATGGCGTCGCTAGCACGTTGTCCAAAGTAAAAATCGTACCCGGATCACTGATCTGTGGAAATACTTCGTCTTCACTGGCACCTGATCCGCAACCGGCTATAAAAATGGCTGAGATGGTCAGCAGCGCGGTAAATACCGTTAGATAGTGCACCGAGAGCGCTTTCTGGGTTTTATATATCAAGTAGTAGGTACCTCAGTGATTATGGACGACTAGCGGATGATACTGGTTTAGATCGAACGGTCAAATTTCGGTCGCGGTAATTACCGAGATATCCGGTTACGTAAAAGATAGAAATAATAAGAAATCTCGATTAAGTTAAACCGGAGACACGGAATTCGTTTGGCTCGCTTCGTTGAAACGCTTGATAGTCGTTCCAAAGACAGCCTGATTCCTATTTTTTCGCTTTAGAATCTTTAAACATACGCAGTCAAGAACCTGTCCATCTTGATCCCAATTAAGGGAAACACGTCTTCGATTATTTCGTTCACATTGAACAATTCGTAGTCGTAACAGGCGGGTATTTGTGTCGTTAACCCTACAACTGATAAAAGAAACCAAATATTTAGTCGATACTAATTGAACTCTGGCGACTTCTTGGCGTTAGTATTTACGAACTCGACTCACATTTTGGGTTGATGCGGTCAAACAGCTCGATAATTAACGAGTGGAGTTGAACATTGAACCTGCTGATAACCTCGGCTGCTTCTGCAACGGCGAAAATTATTATTGGCGCACTGGGCGGGATGCATACGCTGCGCCTCACCGATCTTCCTGGCAAAACCAGCGGTGACATCATCGAAAACGAGCTTGGACACGAGTCCGAAACCGACGAACTTGTAGCGGGTATCGATGCGATTGTTAACATCGGATATCAAGGTCAGTCTGGGCTGAATACCCACCTAATGGACTACCACACTCGTCGAATGTACAACCTACTACAGGCTGCTTCTGATGCGGACGTCAAGCGCTACATCAACATCAGCACATTGAAGTTATTTCAGGATCACGAAGAAAACCTCGTAGTGACTGAAAAATGGCACAGCGATCCTCCTACTGATGACATCGAATTATTAGGCGCGCACATGGCCGAATACGTTTGCAAAGAGTTCGCACGCGACAGGCTAATCCAAGTAGTAAACCTTAGACTCGGCTGGCCTTTCGTTGGTGATTCGTTGGCTGGACCAGACGATACCGCAGCTATATCTCACGGCATGATCGGTGAATCGATCAAGGCAGCTCTTACGACCGAAGAGCTGATTCAATGGCAGGACATTCACGTTCAGTCACCGGTGAATCATCAGCGATTTATAACTAAAACTGCTGCGAGGTTACTTCCTGAACTATATGGAAGGCTTTCATCATGAAAATTTTGATTCTTGGCGGAAACGGGATGCTGGGACCTTGGGCTGTAAAAGCTATGCAAGATCGCCACGACATTCTGCTGACTGATATCAATGATCCGTACCCTCAATACACCGGTGAATTTCAGAAGCTTTCAGTCGACGATGTTGATGGAGTCGTAAAAACTGCCGAAGGCATGGATATGATCGTGAACCTCTCGGTTTTACGACCACATCGTCAACTTGCATTCGATGTGAATACGATGGGTAATTACGCCATGATGGTCGCCGCACGTGAGCACCGGATTAATCGAGTAATCACGACCGGTCCTCATTACCAGAAGGTCGGGCAGCAGTACGAAGAATGGGATTTCGATCTCAACCCCGACATACCCCCCGCACCTGGTACTCGGCTTTACGCACACACGAAAGCGTTAGGGCAGGAGATTTGCCGAGTGTTCAGCGAGCGACATGGTATTCAAGTTATCACGTTGCTGTATTACAACATGAAGCATTCCTGGAACTTGGGTGGGCCTGAGGCTCCTGTGGTTTATCACGAAGATATGGTTCCATTCTCGACTGCTTGGCAGGATTGCGGGACTGCGGTTCGGGCGGCAGTTGAAGTGTCCGAGGATCGACTTGCTTCAAAAAACGAGGCTTTCTTCATCTTCCCTGATTTGCCTCACCGCAAATTCGACAATGAAAAGACACGCCGGGTGCTTGGGTGGAAACCTCGGTACCAAGTGGAGCGGCTTTGGAACAAAGATGCTCGAAACCCTGAGAGCAATCTGACCGAAGCTTTCTAGAACGCATATTGACCATAAAGAAAAAGCCCCACACGGATGATTGCATTCGGGGAGGCTTTTTTTAGTTATCCCGCTATGAGGACCTAAAGGTCTTTGACTTCAGCGGTGATCTTTTCTACAGAGTCCTTGGCGTCACCGAATAGCATCTGAGTTTTGTCTAGGAAGAACAGTTCGTTCTGTACCCCGGCGAATCCAGATGACATTCCACGCTTCATCATGATGACCGACTGAGCGGCATCGACGTTCAGTATCGGCATGCCATAGATCGGACTCGACTTGTCGGTTCGTGCTGCTGGGTTAGTCACATCGTTAGCGCCGATCACGACAGCAACATCGGTTCGCTGGAACTCACCGTTGATTTCGTCTAAATCCTTGAGCTCGTCATAAGGTACATTTGCCTCGGCAAGTAGCACGTTCATGTGACCCGGCATTCGACCTGCAACAGGGTGAATGGCGTACCGAACACTAATACCTTTTTCCTTGAGCAAGTCAGCAAGTTCACGAACTTGGTGCTGAGCCTGAGCAACGGCTAAGCCGTAACCGGGAACGAATACCACCGACTGTGCATATACCAGCATCATTGCTGCGTCTTCAGCTTGAATCGAAGTGACCGGACGTTCGTCGCCACCATCACCAGCTGATACGCCATCTTCAACACCGAATCCTCCGAGCATTACATTCGCCAAAGATCGGTTCATTGCCTTGGTCATGATCCTTGTGAGAATCAGACCCGATGCACCGACCAGCGAACCTGCGACGATAAGGATGTTATTGCCAAGAACGAAACCAGTCGCTGCTCCAGCGATACCCGAGTACGAGTTCAACAGTGCGATTACCACTGGCATGTCGGCTCCTCCAATTGGGATCACAACAAGGATCCCGAGGGCAAGAGCAATTGCGCCAGCGATTATGAAGGCGGTCATCGAAGGATCGATTACCAACCAAACAGTCGAGGCGATCATTCCAATTAGCAGAGCAACGTTGATTACATTCCGAATCGGAAGCAGAATCGGTCGAGTCGGTACGATGCCTTGAAGCTTGCCGTAAGCGATGAAGCTACCGGTTAACGTCACTCCACCAACGATTACAGACGCCATTATCGTTATCGAAACGTCCTGAGCAATGTCAGCTCGGTCGTCGATCAGTCTAATGAGTTCGGCTGCAGCAATCACCGCCGAAGCGGCTCCGCCGAAACCGTTGAAAATTGCCACAAGTTGCGGCATAGAGGTCATCGCTACCTTGCGGGACGAGATTGCTCCAATCGCCGAACCGACGATGGCACCACCGAGAATGAATTCCCATGATGCAATATCGTTACCAACCACGGTAGCAAGGATCGCAACCAACATCGCCATTGCGGACATTCGGTTGCCGTTTCGAGCCGTAGCTGGCGAACCGAGCTGTTTGAGTCCGACAATGAACAAAATCGCGGCGACGATGTATGCCGCGTTCGTAATGTTCATTCCGTTCACGCCGAAAAGATGGGTGGATTCCATTATTTCTGACCTGACCTTCTGAACATTTTGAGCATTCTGTCGGTAACCATAAATCCACCAACTACGTTGATCATGGCGAGCCCGACTGCGATAGCACCAAGAATTTGACCGATAAGGCCTTCAGCGTTCCCGGCAACGAGCAATGCACCCACAATTACGATGCCAGAAATTGCGTTTGACCCGGACATAAGCGGAGTGTGCAGCGTAGGGGGAACTTTGGTGATTACTTCGTAACCAATGAAAATCGCCAGAACGAATACTGTTAGAGCGATGATTAGCGCTTCAGCGTCAAACATTTATTCACCTAATCCGTGTCGTGCTTCGCCTTCATGGGCGACGCACATGGTGTCGATCACTTCATCTTCGAAATCAAGGGTTAGAGTTCCTTCTTTTCGATCGATGATTAGATCAAATAGCGCCATTATATTTCTAGAATAGAGTTGGCTTGCGTGCAACGGCATCGAGCTTGGAACGTTGATAGGTCCGTTGATCATTACGCCATTCTTATTGATGATTTCACCGGCGACCGTACCTGCGACGTTTCCGCCGGATTCAGCAGCCAGGTCGATAACTACGCTACCCGGCTTCATTACGTCGACCATGTCTTCAGTCATTAGTAGCGGGGCAGGGCGACCGGGAATCGCAGCCGTCGTAATTACGGCGTCAGCATCGGCGATGTGTCCTTTAAGAAACTCTCGCTGTGCTGCTTGTTCGTCTTCGGTCTGTGCTCGGGCGTATCCACCGGCACCTTCAGCGTCTTCGGCCGCTGGTGGCTGAATGAATTTAGCGCCAAGACTTTCGACCTGCTCACCGGCAGCGGCGCGAACGTCGAATGCTTCGACCACCGCACCTAGTCGACGTGCAGTGGCGATCGCTTGAAGTCCAGCAACACCGGCTCCGAGCACTAGAATTTTCGCTGGTGGAATAGTTCCAGCAGCGGTCATCATCATGGGAAGATATTTACCGAGCGAGTTAGCGGCGAGAAGTACAGCCTTGTATCCGGCGATAGACGCCTGAGACGACAGAACGTCCATTCGTTGTGCTCGGGCGATTCGTGGAACCAGTTCCATTGCCAGCGCAGTTGCTCCAGCCGAAGCGAGCGACGCTACTGCCTGGGCGTTCGTTCGCGCACTCAGTGTGCTCACGACGATGCTGCCCTTTTTTAACGAACCTACTTCTTCAGAGTTCGGTGCCAGTACGTGGACGAAGATATCGACCGATCCGGCTATCTCGGTCGCAGAGGCTGTCTTCGCCCCGACTTCAGCATAGGCCGAATCTGGGAAGCCAGCGGCTGTCCCTGCGTCTTCTTCAATAAATATTTCGTGGCCAGCTTTGACGAGGCGTTCAACTGTCTCTGGCACAAGTGCCACACGATTTTCGTTGGGATCTGACTCACGCGGTGCGCCGATCTTCATCCATGACTCCAGTCGAACAAGCGTTATTGCTCGTTCCGGTTAGTTTGACCTATTTGTTAGGCGACAACCATTTCATCATATCTCCAATAATTGTCTAATCGGTGTGGAATTATGATGAAACCTCTTACTGCGAGTTGGTTTGCGATGTACTTTTGTCGTGCTTGGTCAAAATATTATTTACTGAGCGATCAAGATTATTCAAAATATCCCACTATTCACGCCATGAAGCACTCGAATCGCATAAGGGATAAGAACCAAGGAGTGAGTTATGTACGTGATTAGACGTGTCTACGACGTGAAGCCAGGAACTGCCCGCAAAGTGGCGACATTGCTTCAGCAACAGGGTGATGCTTACACCGCAGCTGGTCAGCGTTCGCAAGTGACTATTACTTTCAATGGCGGAACAGTGCCTGGTGACAACAATCGTGTGTACATGCAATGGACCGATGAAACTATTGATTCACCGTACCGCGCGGGTGTGCCATCTGTACCTGCGGCGGCCGCTATCGGTGCTGAAGTGCGAGAGCACGTTATCTCCAATCGCATTGAGTTTTTTGAAATGATGATCCCGGCTAAGATGCAGAACGACTAGTTCGTTCTATCGATGATCCAATTGGGCGTAATTAGTTTTGGTCACATGTAGCAGTTTGATACTTAAGAAAGAGCTTGGCACGTATTGAAGATAAAAGAAATAACCGCCTTCCCAATACGAATCTCGCGAGAAGACGATGAAGAGGGAAACGACCGCCCCGCTGTTATAGATTTTGGTGACTATTTTGTTGATGAATCGGCGTTCACTTCGATCTACTCGAAGTACCACGAAACGACGGTAATTAAAATCGAAACTGATACGGGAATTGTCGGCTGGGGCGAAGCGCAATCACCTGTCGCTCCTCGTACTACACAGGCGATTGTTGAGGACTTGGTGCGACCTCTCGTCCTAGGGCGTGATCCGTTCGACATCGAGGCGATCTGGACTCGAAACTTCGGCGCAATGCGCGAAAGAGGCCATCCAACCGGTTTCTACGTCGATGCGATCGGCGGTACTGATATTGCTCTTTGGGACATCGTTGGGAAGGCTACTGGTAAACCAGTTCATAAACTCGCTGGTGGTAGATATCGCGACAAGGTCAAGCTTTACGCTGGACTAGGCGGAACCGATCCTGAAAAAGTGGCTGACGCTGCCGAAGAGCATGTGTCACTAGGCTATAAAGCCATGAAACTTCACTTGCTTTTGGATGTGGAAGGCGTAACAGAAATAGCCAGTGCCGTTCGTAAACGGGTTGGACCAGACGTCATGTTGATGTGCGACGTTCACATGCGCCAGTCGCTGACGAGCGCCATCAAACTAGGTCGCGCTTTAGAGACGCTGGATTTCATCTGGCTTGAGTCGCCACTGGTCCCTGAAGATATTCCTGGAGCGGTGGCTCTTGCTGAAGCTCTCGATATGGCAGTGGCAATTGGCGAGTGGAGCCGTACTAGATACGAAATGCGCGAGGCATTTGAGCGTCGGGCCTACGATATCGTGATGCACGACATCGCTCGAACCGGTATCACGGAAGGTCACCGTATCGGAACGATTGCTGACACATACAATATTCCTGTTGCACCTCACGTTGGTGGCGGTGGGATTTTGTCAGTTGCGGCTACAGTTGAATACTCGGCATCCTGCTCGAACTTCATGATTATGGAACACGGTCATTACGCCAACGGCTACAAAAATGCGATCACTTCGGAAGAGTACGGGCCGAGCAACGGGTACTTCGAGATGAGCGATAAGCCGGGGCTTGGCATCGAAATCGATCAATCACTCGTCGAAAAACATTTGATCTCTTAGCGTGACACGAGACAAAAGAGGTGATGCGTTGAGCGACTACGAACCGCCGTTTGTACTGGCAGTAGATATCGGCAGCTCGTCGGTTAAGGCTGTATTGTTCGACGCTCACGCCCGAAGCGTCAAAGGCGTTGAGGAAAGCGTTCCTCACACCCAGACTGTCGCCTCTGATGGCACTTCTGAAGAGGATGCTGAACAAATTCGTATAGCCACAGAGCAAGCCATAGATTCGGTTCTTAAGAAAGCTGGCAATCTGGTATCAGAGATTATCGGTGTTGGATTCGACTGTATGGCAAGCACCGTTCTCGGTGTTGATGTCGATGGCAATGCGATAACGCCGGTCTATACCTACGCCGACACTCGTTCGGCAGCGGATGTGGACCGACTCCGGGATGAGTTAAACGTTCCGGTCATATACGACCGCACCGGGGTTATGCAGCACACATCGTACTTGCCGGGTCGAATTAGATGGTTGAGCAGAACTCGACCTGAAATCGCCAAGCGAATTGATCGTTATCTCGACGTATCGACTTATATTTTTGCGAAATGGTTCGGTCGACGTGATGTCAAAGCGAGCTATAGCGTGTCGTCATGGAGTGGTCTGTTTAACAGGCATAATCTTGAATGGGATCATGGCCTGCTAGGTCGACTCGGAATCGACGAACGCAATCTCCCGGAGCTAGCGCCTTGGGATGCACCTGAACGAGGCCTAGCCAAAGAATTTAGCTCTAGATGGCCAGTACTGGCGGACCTACCGTTCCTGCTAGCTGTTGGAGATGGTGCAGCAGTTAACGTCGGTACTGGTTGTGTGGACGAAACTAAAGTGGCGCTTACGGTTGGCACAACTGGGGCTATGCGTGTCCTCCGCAAAGGACCTGCGCCCGACGTACCAATGGGACTTTGGGCCTATCGACTTGGTACTAATCGAACATTGCTTGGCGGATCATTTTCAGAAGGAGGAAACGTCGTGAAATGGGCGCTCGACAATCTCAAGTTGCCGCCAATCGAACAACTCAATTCTCAATTGGAAAAACTGCAACCAGCGAAGCACGGAATTAACGTTCTTCCGTTTATCGCTGGAGAAAGGGCGACCGGTTGGTCCAACTCAGCGAGTGGCGTGCTGGAAGGGGTAAGAATATCGACTACTCCTATCGAAATAGTTCAGGCAATGCTCGAATCAGTGTCCTATCGATTCGCCATGGTCGCCGACCTGCTTTTGCCGGGTATGCAGTTGGGTTATCAGATGATCGCTAGCGGTGGAGCGATCCAGAACTCCCCGTGGTGGCTACAAACGATGTCCGACGTGCT
>Ga0315316_10002150_pt1 | contig 14107 bp, 10 predicted proteins | sample M160m3416metaG_FD_203702 | JGI IMG/M metagenome (GOLD analysis project Ga0315316, IMG submission 203702) | Ammonia-oxidizing marine archaeal communities from Monterey Bay, California, United States - M1 60m 3416 | ecosystem: Environmental > Aquatic > Marine > Intertidal zone | place: USA...
TAATGCCTACGTAATAGCTATTTGCTATGGCTATATCAGCTTCTCCATTCGACACGGCAATAATTTGAGATCTATCATTGCCTTGAGGTTTTCTAGCAAAGTTTTTCACAAAGTTTTTAGCCCAAATTTCTGCATTTTCTTCACCGAGGTTAGCAATTAATGAGGCCACCAAAGACTGGTTATACATATTGCTTGAACTCCTAATGACTATTCGATTTCTCCATTCTTCATTTGCAAGATCTTCATACGTTAAGTCCTTTATCTCACTAGACCGAATTTTCATTGGATTGTAAAAAATTACTCTTGCTCTTTTTGCAACGGCTGTCCATTCATCATTAGGCCCTCTAAGCTCCGCAGGAACAGACGAAAGAACTTTCTTTGATTTTATACTTTGGAATAGACCTTCTTTCTGAACTTTCCATAGATTACCAGCGTCAACAGTAAAGAAAATATCAGCTGGTGAATTTTTCCCTTCAGATTTAATCCTTTCCAAAAGCGCGCTTCCTTTTCCAGAAATGATATTTACCTTGATACCAGTTTCTTTTGTAAATTCTTCATAGAGAGCGTCATCAGAGTCGTAGTGTCTTGAAGTGTAAACGTTCACGTTATCGGCAAAGATAATTTCCGATAGAAAAGAGACTAATAATAGATATAGAATTTTTCTCATAAAAGCCATTCTAACTTAATGAGAACGATTCTCAATTAAAATCTAGTTACTTCTTTCTGTAATCTTAGTTTTCTAATAATGTTAGAATTTGCAAAATGATACGTGATGAGCAAATAAGAATTCTGAAAGGTCTAATAAATCACCTGGATTCTAAAACAAATGTTGATGCAGGGGGAATAATGAAAGCCCCAGCAGATACTTATACATCTCAGGAAAGATTTGATAGAGAATGGGATTCTTTCTTTCTAAATCACCCTCAAATAATTGGTATGTCAGGAGACCTGCCTAAAAATAATTCTTTTTTTACTACTGAAGAATTTGGAAAACCAATTCTAGCCACTAGGAACGATAAAGGAGAATATAAAGCCTATGCCAATATCTGCTCTCATAGAGGAGTGATAGTAGAAGGAGAAAAGAGAGGTGAAAAATCCAGATTCTCTTGTCCTTTCCATGGATGGACTTATAGCAACGAAGGCTCTTTAGTGGGCTATCCAAAAAGTGATCAATTCGGAAAAATAGATAAAGATTGCTACGGTCTTAAAGAATTACCGACATTAGAAAAATATGGATTTCTTTGGGTACACCCGTCGGAGAAGGGTGATATTAATCTTAATGAACTTCTAGGATCGAAACTAATCGAAGAATTTAGCTCTTGGAATTTTGAAGAATTAGTTTTAGGCAATGAAGAAAACTATGTAACAGATATGAATTGGAAGTTAGCTATAGACACATTTGGAGAGACTTACCATTTTTCTGTCTTGCATAAAGATACTCTTTTCCAATCTTTCCATGGAAATTGTCAAATGTTTGATAGCTTCAAAAGAAATGGAAGGTTAATACTGTGTAAAAGAGACATAGATGAAATGAGAAAACTTCCTGAAGCGGAGTGGAATATTTGTACAGGATCTTTACCAGTATATTATCTATTTCCAAATATCATTTTTATGCCAACTAATGAGGGAGCCTTTTTAGTTAAAGAATATCCCCTAGAAAACTCACCTCACAAGAGCGTTTCACAGATATCTTTTTATTTTTACCCTCATGTACTTGAGTATGTTGAAAATCAAAAAAGATCAGGAATAGAAGAATCTCCTCTAGAAGAGCAATATGTTGGTTTTGCTGAAGTCATTAGAGACGAAGACTATGTTGTTGCTGCGTCTTCTCACAAAGGACTTCTGTCAGGATCTTTAGATTACCTAACTTATGGAAAGAACGAACCAGCATTGCATCATTATCATAATACCTATAGAGAAGCGCTTGGTCTTCAGTCTTTACCTTTAATAGAAGCTTAAACTTTAAAGCACATCCATTGATGAGTTCAAATACTATTACTTTGATATTCTGTTTGGGCGGATTAACTTTCCTTGTAAATTGGGCAATACTGATCTATTTAAACAATTCAAAACTTGAAAAGTTCTTTTTAGGTAGATTTTCTTTATTAAAAACTCTTTTAACTTATTTGTTATTATCTTCGCTAGGAGTGCTTTCTATGGGAGTTTTATTTGTTTCAGCCTTGATGTTATTTCATGGGTAAAAGGAATCATTAATATTTAAGAAATATGGAAGGAAATTACTCGCTTGAAAATTTTTCAAGATCTAAATTAGAGCTACCTATTAAGGACTCTAAACTTCTACTGCATAGCTGTTGTGCTCCGTGTGCTGGAGAGATCATGGAGGCAGTTGCAGCATCTGATATTGATACAACTGTCTATTTTTATAATCCTAATATCCATCCTGTTGAGGAATATGAAATTAGAAAAGAAGAAAATAAACGATTTTGCAAAACTTTGGGATTCTCATTCATAGATGCTGATTATGATAAAGACAATTGGTTCGAGAGGGTGAAAGGCCTTGAAAACGAACCTGAAAGAGGGAAACGATGCACAGAATGCTTTGATATGAGATTTGAGAGATCTGCTCTTTATGCAAGTGAAAATGACTTTGCCGTTTACGCTACAACTCTAGGAATTTCAAGATGGAAAGATATGAATCAAATAAATGACTCTGGGCATAGAGCCTCTAAAAAATATGAAAAGGTAAGTTATTGGGATTTTAATTGGAGAAAAAAAGGCGGTTCTTCGAGAATGATTGAAATATCTAAAAGAGAAGAGTTTTATCAGCAAGAGTATTGCGGTTGTGTTTATAGTTTAAGAGATACAAATAAATGGCGCCAAGAAAATAATCGACCCAGGATCAAGAGAGGAATCAAGTTTTATAACATATGAACAGGCAAATAATTGCAATCGGAGGCGGAGGTTTTGGCAGGAATCCTGGTGAGGGAATAATTGAAGATTATATCCTTAATCAATCTAATGCTAAAAATCCTAATATTTGCTTTATTCCAACCGCTACAGGTGACAATGAAGCGTATAAAAATAATTATTACGCCACTTTTACCAAACTAAATTGTAACCCAGTTCATTTAGATTTTTTTAAAAGAACTCCTGATTTAGAGGGCCTAATAAATGAACAAGATGTCATTTTTGTTGGGGGAGGCAATACAAAGAGTATGCTTGCCGTTTGGAAAGAATGGGGTTTGGATTTAATTCTTCATAACGCTTATAAAAATGGAGTTGTTATGAGTGGAGTCAGTGCAGGAGCTATTTGCTGGTTTGAACAAGGAATAACCGACTCGTGGTCAGAAGACCTTAAAGTAATGGATTGTTTAGGATTTGTGAAAGGTGCCTGTTGTCCGCATTACGATGAAGAGCCGCAAAGAAGACCTTCATTAAAAAAGTTTTTATCTCAAAAAGTTCTTGAGTCTTGTTACGCAGTAGATGGAGGTTGCGCTTTGCATATCCAAGATGAGAAGGAATATAAATCTATAGCTTTTTCGAAGAATAAAAAATCTTTTCATGTTGAATTTAAAAACAATCAGGTTGTAGAAGATTCTTTCCCAGTTTCAGATATTTACTAATTAAAAATATTGTCTAAAAGTCGCTTCTGAAATAGGTAAGAACTGTTAGAATGCTTTTTTTTGGACCGGTAGTTCAGTTTGGTTAGAACGCCGCCCTGTCACGGCGGAGGTCGCGAGTTCGAGTCTCGTCCGGTCCGCCATTTAATGTCTATTAAAAGAAATTCATTTAATGTAACCTAGCAATTGATAGCATAAAATTATGAAGTGGTCTTACACAGGTGGTAAATTAAATGTATCTTCAGATGAAGAAGACCAGCAATTCTTACTAAAAGATCTCATTGAAGAAGCCTCAAGACACCGAGCTAAGAAAAAGAAGGTTTTCATTTTCTTTATAGTTTTTTCTGTAATTTTATTAGCAATGCAGAATTACGGTGCGAGTTTATCTGAGGGCATGTCCATTTACTTTTATATTGGATATTTTTTAACTCCAATAATCATCTCTCTGCTTATATCTGGAATTCTCTACGCTGTTATAAGAAGATCGCCAAAAAAATTTAAGAAATTAAATAAACACTTAAAAGGTTAGTAAAAAGTCCTCGCGCTACCTCCGTCGACCTGCACGGCCAAACCAGTCATATAGTTTGCTTTTTCAGAAGCCAGAAATGTAATTAATGCAGATAGGTCAGTGGCTTCACCAATCCTTTGTAAGGGGATATTCTTAGCTATGGCTTCTTCGAGCTCTTTCTTATCTTTTCCGGTGGATTTAGATTGAGCAGTTAAGATTTCTTCAATTCTTTCAGTTTTTGTTGTCCCAGGGCAAACAGTATTTACAGTTATTCCAAACGGAGCGACTTCATCAGATAAAGCTTTAGCCCATCCAAGAACACCCATCCTTAAGCTGTTAGAAAGAAATAATCCATTAACAGGTGTTTTTACCGAAACTGAAGAGATGTTTATGATTCTTCCCCATTTTTTCTTCTTCATATCAGGTAAAACCAGCCTTGAGAGCCTTATTGATGACATCATGGTAGCGTTAAATGCCTTTTGCCAGTCTTCATCATCTAATTGCTCAAAAGTGCTTGGAGGGGGCCCTCCATTATTGTTAATTAAGATATCTATAGATTGAAACTCTTTCTTCGATTCCTTAAATAATCTCTTAATATCATCTTCAGAGCTTAGATCTGTCTCTAAACCCAACACATCAACTTCTGTTGTTTCTTCAATTTCCTTTTTAACGGCATTAATTTTATCTTGATCTCTAGAGCAAATTACTAGATTAACTCCTTCTTTAGCTAAATCTACGGCTGCAGCCTTCCCTAGTCCTTGACTGGAAGCGCAAACAATAGCGTTTTTTCCTTTTAATGAAAGTTCCATATCTCAAAAATTATTACAGATAATTGAATAAAACAGTATGATTATCAGTATATTTAAGTCAATAGGAGGACTCATGGTTTCTTTTAAGAAGAAGTTAATTTTATCTACATGCTTGATGCTAAGCCTGTCTGTTATGACTGGAGAATATGAAGCAAACCAAGCCGGAATGTCTCATGAAAGATTAGAAAAGATAGCACCAACTTTATCCGATTTGTATCTAAAAAATGGAAAATTTCCAGGATTTATTTCTGCTGTGGCTAGAAAGGGAAAAGTAGTTCACTACGAAACAATTGGTTTTTCGGACTTAGAAACTCAAGAACCACTTAAGAAAGACTCTTTATTTAGGATTTACTCGATGAGCAAACCTATAACAGGCGTAGCATTAATGATCCTATTAGAAGAAGGAAAGCTCAGATTGAATGACCCTGTTTCACTTTACATACCTGAATTTGCTGAAACAAAAGTGCTTATAATTAATGAAGACGGAACCACCGAACTTAACGATCAAACAAAAGAAATGACCATACGGGATCTAGCTACTCATACTTCAGGTATAGCTTATGATTTCACTGCGAATGATGAATTGGCAAAAATTTATAGAAAAAATAGATTAAGTCCTTACTTTACATTTGGTGGTGACGAAGTTACTCCAGAGAGTCTTGCTAAAGGGATTATTTCTTCAAATAAACCTTTTTCAAGTATTTGTAATTTTGCAGAAAGTTTAGCTTTAAAAGCTCCTTTAATGCATCAACCTTCTGAAAATTATACTTATTCGATGGGAATGGATGTTTTGGGCTGTATTGTGGAAAGAGCTTCTGGTAAAACATTTGATGCGTTCTTAAAAGACAAGATTTTTACCCCCTTAGGGATGAAAGATACTTTCTTTTCAATACCTAGCTCTAAAAGAGAAAGATTCACAAGTTTATATGCTGAAATTGGAGATTTGAGGGAGTACTTTCCAGATCTGGATTCTAAATTACCGAAAGATTTAACTATGCTTAAGGTTGATGGAAAGATAAATAGCCCTTATTTTGATGAGGCTACTGTTTTTGATGGGGGTTCTGGTTTAGTTTCATCAACTGAAGACTATCTCAAGTTTGCTCAAATGCTCCTAAACGGAGGAAGGCTGGGAGATCAAAGAATAATTAGTAGAAAATCTGTCGAACTTATGTCCAGCAACCATTTACCTGAATCGTTTGCCTCCGATGCGTATTTAGAAACTGCTGGAGGCTATAGAAGGGGAGCTGGATTTGGTTTAACAGTTGGCGTCATTCTTGACCCTGGTAAGGCTGGTCAATACGGTTCTAAAGGTATGTATTTTTGGGGAGGCGCAGCCTCAACAATCTTTTGGGTTGATCCCGAAGAAGAGTTAGTAGCAGTATTAATGACTCAGTTACTAGGTAGCTCAGAGCTTTTAAGGGAGACTTATTCAGCTTTGGTGTACCAAGCTATAGATGATTAGCGGGTAATTTTTTTAATAGATATTAGATTTATATATAGATAATAAGACCATGAAAATAATAATGCCCCTAATTGCTTTCTTGGTATTTTCACTTAAAACTTTAGTCGCTGACAGTCTTCCAATTATTGAATACAGCTCAATAAATCATCCTGTAATTAGTCAAACCGGAATGGTGGTTTCGCAAAGACAATCTGCTAGCAAAGTTGGAGCAGAAATACTAAGAAAAGGTGGGAACGCAGTTGATGCTGCAGTAGCAACTGGTTTAGCTTTGGCGGTTGTATTGCCTAGAGCTGGAAATTTAGGAGGCGGAGGTTTTATGGTTGTATATCTTAAAGATAAAGATAAAACCATAACCATTGACTATAGAGAAAAAGCACCCTCAGTAGCACATAGAGATTTATTCTTAGATGAAAATGGTAATTATGATAAACAGAAAGCTCAGTTCTCTTTACTCTCAGCTGGAGTTCCAGGAACTGTATCTGGCCTTCACCATGCCTTAACAAAATATGGAACGATGACATGGCAAGAAGTATTAGAGCCTTCAATCAAGCTCGCTAAGGAAGGTTTTGCTGTTCCTCACGACCTGGCTAACATATTGGCTTCATCCCGTTACAAGCAAAGGTTATCTTCTAATGAAGCAGCAGCTAGATCATATTATAAGAACGATAACAGTAATTATCAGGCTGGAGAAATACTAAAGCTGCCTGATTTAGCTTGGACTCTGAATCAATTATCCGTTCATGGGCCAGATGCTTTTTATAAAGGAGAGATTGCTAAAAAGATTGTTGAAGAGATGGAAAGGAACGGTGGCTTGATTAACGCTGATGATCTTAAGAATTATAGAGCCGTTGAACGAATACCAGTAGAAGGAACTTACAAAAATTTTAGAATTGTATCTATGCCGCCTGCTAGCTCCGGAGGTATTCATTTAATACAAATGTTAAATATGATTGAAGAATTCCCTATTAAGGATATGGGTTTTGGAAGCGCTGATAGTATTCATATATTAGCTGAAGTAATGAAAAGAGCTTATGCGGATAGAAGTAAACATTTAGGAGACATGGACTTTTATGAAGTCCCTTTCAATTTAATGTCTAAAGATTATTCAAGTTTCTTAAATCAAAGCATTTCAGTTAATTCCAGAACAGCTTCGAAAGATGTTTTTGCAGGAGACCCTTACCCCTATGAGAGCCCAGACACAACTCATTTTTCCGTTATGGATAGATACGGAAATGCTGTTTCGAATACTTACACTTTAAATTTTTCTTATGGATCAGGAATTATGATTCCTGGAACTGGAATGTTAATGAATAATGAAATGGACGATTTCTCTTCTAAACCAGGAGTACCTAATGGTTACGGATTATTAGGTTCTGAAGCCAATTCCATACAAGCTAATAAAAGGCCTTTGAGCTCGATGACTCCAACAATCATATTTAAAGATGATAAACCTTACCTAGTTTTAGGAAGTCCTGGAGGAAGTAGAATAATTACCACAGTACTGCAAGTAGCACTTAATGTTATGGAGCATGATATGAATGTAGCGCAAGCAGTGAACAGCCCCAGAATACATCATCAATGGCTTCCAGAGGTTCTTATGTTGGAAAAAGGTTTTGGACCAGATACTGAGAAAATTTTAGAAGAGAAGGGGTACAAAATATATCCTTCAAGCACCATGGGCAGTGTTCAGGCTATCCTCAAAGAAGGAGATTATTTTTATGGTGCAGCCGACCCAAGAAGACCTAGCTCTGGAGCTATAGCTCCTTGATAGTCATGACAAAAAAACTTCTTTTGCTCTTCTTTTTTAATTGCTTACTTTTAAACAACACATTAATTGCCAGAACTCAAACCACTTTAGATTATCAAGACAGAATTCATGCTGTGTCCTCAGAGAACTTTATGGTTGTTTCTCAAAACATTCATGCTACTGAGGCAGGTTATGAAATTTTAAATAAAGGAGGGAATGCTGTTGACGCAGCTGTTGCTGTTGGTTTCGCATTGGCTGTTACTTTACCTAGGGCAGGTAATTTAGGCGGCGGTGGCTTTATGCTCATTTATAACAAGGAAAATAATAAAGTTGAAACCATTGATTACCGTTCTGCTGCCCCTAGATCTGCCAAAAGTGAGATGTTTATAAATGATGAGTCAAATGTAGTTAGGTTTGGTCACTTAGTAAATGCTGTACCAGGATCAGTTGCAGGTCTTATAAAGGCACATAATAATCATGGAAAGTTAGGTTTTGCAGAAGTAATGAAACCAGCAATAAGATTAGCTAAGAATGGGATACCTGTAACTCATGATTTAAAATACGCTTTGGAGTGGTCAAAAGAATCACTTTTAGAAAACGTTACTTCTAAAAATAAATTCTACGATAAGGAAGAAAATCCTATTGAAGTTACCTCTTTATTCAAGCAACCAAAACTTGCAAAGACATTATTTCTGATTAGCAGGAAAGGCAAGAAGGCTTTTTATGAAGGTGAGATAGCTAAATGGATAGAAGAGGATTCTCTAGGTAATGGGGGTTTGATTACCTTACAAGATTTGAAATCTTATGAAGCTAAAGACAGAGAACCTATAAGTATAAATTATAGGGGATATGAAATAGTTTCGATGGCTCCAGTTGCAAGCGGAGGTCTCGTTCTACTTCAGATAATGAGTATTTTAGAGAATTTTAATTTAGAAAAGCTTGGCCCAAATTCTGCTGAAACTATTCATTTATTATCAGAATCTATGCAAAGAGCATATGCAGATAGGGCACGTTACCATGGAGATCCAGATTATTATGATGTACCCATTAATAAACTACTATCCAGAGAATATTTAAGAGATAGGTCTAGATCCATTGGCGCATTAAGGACTGAGGATGGAAAAATCTTTGCTGGTGATATGAGTAAAGTAGATGAAAGTCCTGATACAACACACTTCTCCGTAATTGATTCTATGGGTAATGCTGTTTCAAATACTTATACTTTAGGTTCTTCATTTGGATCAGGTGTCACGATAGAGAAGGGAGGCTTTCTAATGAACAATCAGATGAGAAATTTTTCTCATTTTTATGGAAAATCTGATGAGCTTTCATTAGGAACTAGCGAAGCAAATAAATTAGAGCCTGGGAAGCGTATGATTAGCACTCAAACACCAACGCTAGTATTTAGTCCTGATGGGGAGTTATTTATGGTTTTGGGCTCCCCTGGTGGAGGAAGGATACCCAATGTGATAGCTCAAGTTATTTCAAATGTTATAGATCATAAAATGAGTTACGCGTCTGCCGTTATGGCCCCTAGAATCAATCAGAGGCTAGAAGGAAATTTAGAGTTAGAGAATGGTTTTAGTCCTGACACTATAAACTTGTTGAAGGCAAAGGGTCACAATATTAAACACTCAATGACGATGGGTAGTGTTCAAGCTATTTTTGTTGAAGGCCAAGTGATTTATGGAGTTGCTGATACCAGAAGACCAGGTGCTTTAGCTAAAGGGGATTAGAGAAGGAAATAAGGAACAGAAACAGCTGCGATAAAAGACACTACTAAAATACCTAGAACGTTGATTAAAAATCCAGCCCTAGCCATTTGAGGTACCTTTATTAAGCCAGAACCAAACACTATCGCATTTGGAGGAGTGGCTACAGGCAACATAAATGCACAGCTAGCAGCAAGAGCGACAGCCGCTGTTACCAATAAAGGATTAAAATCAGATTGAATAGCTATAGCAGCAACTACCGGTAAGAAAGTTGCAGTAGTGGCCATATTTGAGGTCAGTTCAGTTAAGAAAATAATCATTGTAACTACTAAAATTACAATCAATACGATACTGATTCCTTGAGGGATCAAGTTGCCCATCCATACAGCCAAGCCTGTAGATTGAACAGCATTAGCTAGACTTAAACCGCCACCAAATAGTACGAGTAATCCCCAGGGAACATTTTCTTGAGCATCTTTCCATTCTAGTAATGATCCTTTTCTTTCTTTATCGCCACTCGGTAACAGGAAAAGGAATAGTGCAGATATCATGGCTATACCGGCATCTGATAAACCTTCAAGGCCGTTTATATCATCTAAAACTGTCCTTAGCATCCAAGTTACGGCTGTTAAGACAAACACTACAAAAACCTTAAACTCTGCTCCATCAAATTGGCCTAATTCTTGTTTCATTGTGCTTAAGAGATCTTTAGTTTCTTGAGAGGTTTCAAATTCAACTTTAAAGATTATTCTTGTCAGTATTAACCAGCTGCATGGAAGCATGATTGCACTCAAAGGGACTCCGACTTTCATCCAATCAACAAAGCTTATATCCAGGTTATAGTTATCAGCCATAAATGCTGCTAACATTCCATTGGGACCTGTTCCAATAAGGGTAGACATACCTCCAATAGTAGCTCCATACGCTATACCCAATAAAAGAGCCAATTGAAAAGACTCCATCTCATGATCACTTAAACCTTTAACTGTTTCTTTAACGACGGTAATAACTGCAAGCCCTATGGGCAGTAACATAATTGTAGTAGCAGTATTCATAACCCACATACTTATTAAAGCTGCGGTTAACATAAAGCCAAGAATCAAAGATGCTCCATTTGAGCCAGCATACTCAAGTACGAATAAAGCTATTCTTTTATGTAAATCCCATTTTTGAATTGCAGTCGCAATTAAAAAACCCCCAAAGAATAAGTAAATTGTTTTATTTGCATAGGGATTAGCCGCACTTTGAATGTCAACAATACCTAGCATAGGAAACAAAGCTAAAGGCACTAGAGCAGTAACTGCTACTGGGACAGCTTCTGTTGCCCACCAAACACCCATTAACAAAAACAAAGCTGCAGTTTTATGTGCTTCTGGAGTAAGACCTTCTGGAGTAGGAAGTAACATGACTACAAAAGCAGCGGTTACTCCAAGTAAGAATCCAAAATTTTCTTTGATGAGTGACATTGATGAATGATTTTAAATAAAAAAGGGAGCTTACGCTCCCTTTTTTAATAGTTAAGCTTTACTTCATTCTTAAAGTGAAATCAACGTAGTAATTTCTTCCATAGTCTTGATGAGCATCAGCGTAGTAACCATAGTATCTATCCGCTGTAGGTGCTCTTTCATCTTCAAGATTTTTAACAGCAAATCTAATTCTTGCGTTATGATCTTTTAAAGCAAAGTCATAAGACATAGTTAGATTCAATGTTGTCATAGAAGGAATTAAGTAAGGAACACCACCTTGTGTACCTAATGATGTTTGAACAAACGAACCTTTTTTAAGTCCAGAAAGGCTAACTCTATAAGGTCCCTTGTCCCAAGACACCCTTACAGTGTGCTTGTTATCGTAAATTCCATCTTTTTCAAGAAGGTCTCCAAAGCCTTTTAAAGGGATGGACTCAGGGATATTGCCTGCATCTTTTTCAGCTTGAAGCCTAGCAAATTCTCCACTAGCTTTTTGTTCAAACTTATCAAGAAAAGTTCCAATGTATCTAACGTCAAAGTCACCGTAATCACTTTCAACATTGTAGTAGACACCTACATCAGTCCCTTCAACAGTCCTTTTGGCCATATTGGTGTATTCATTCTTTATGTATTTAATATCACCAAAAGGGCACACACCCGCAGCAGCAAATCCTGCCGCATCACCTTCATCAGGAGCTTCTCTAACAACTAAAGGGTCTCCAGCAAAAGTTGAACAATTGTTTGTTCCGTTAGCAAATCTTAATAGCATATCGTTAACCGTTTGGTTTTCACGACCAAATAAACCAATAGTTTTATCTTTTTCGATAGTCCATGTATCAACGGTAACGATCAAGTTGTCTGTTGGAGAAAGAACCAGACCAAAAGAAGTGTTGTCTGACTCTTCAGCTTCTAGATTTTCAGCCCCAGTGGCCATTCTTTGAATGGTATAACGAGAATCTGAATCAATCACATTTTCAACACTTTGAACGGCATTAACTTGAAAAGCGGCCCTGTCGTATCTTGTTCCTGATCTCACAACAGTTTTTTCATTTACTTGAATGATATTCGGTGCTCTAAAAGCAGAAGACACTGATGCCCTAAAATCCATCCAAGGAGTTACTTCCCAACCTAAAGCAAGTTTTCCAACAGTTGAGTCTCCATAGTCTGAGAAATCTTCGTGTCGAAGTGCAGATTGCATGTTGATTTTATCCGTTACTGGAATTTGCAATTCGTAAAAAACAGATAACACATCTCTAGAGCCAGAAACATCACCTGTTGGTGATGAATTAAGAACATCAGCAACTAAAGGATAGGTATCGCCTTCATAATCAGTATAAGTGATAGTTCCATCAAGTCTCGGGTCTCTATCATCAGACATTTCTTCATCACGATATTCCATTCCCAATAAGAGACCAATGTCACCCCACATATTAGGGTTGGACATCTTAAAATCAATCATGGTGAGTTCACTCTCACCTTTTCTATAAACGTCAATTAATGTCCTTTCTATATTCGAATTAACGCCTGCACTGAATGGGTTATAAGCAGCAGGTGTAGAGTCATATAGAGCTTCTTTCAGAAGGTTATTAGACATTCTGTTTGACGTTACGTCATCAGAAGTAGCTTTTGAATTAACATATGCAGCTTCCCAGTCCCAATCACCTCTAGTGCCTCTAAAGCCTTGAAGGAATCTATAGGTTTCTTTTTGTACATTTACAAGTCTTTGCTTTTCTTCATACCTGTAGTTGTCTATGTAAAGTTCTTTACCAGCAAATATAGCAGTTGGGACACCATCTACATCCACTTTAAGTTGGTTTAAATAATAGTTATCTGGACCAATTCTGTGTTTAGAGGATGAGAACGCATATGAGGCATGTGCAGTTCTGTCACTGTCAGATTCGTAATAAGCAAACTCTGTAAATGACTCCATGCCATTATCCATGTCATGATTAACGAACATAACTATGTTGGTTCTTACTAGTTCAGATCTAACATCAGTCGGACCCCAGAAATTACTTCTTAAAGCTCCGTTCCCGTCTTGAGCAATACACGTCCCATAACCTGTATCAAATAATGGATGGCCTCTGTTAGTACATTTAGCATCACCTAAGGGAAAAATCTCAAATTCACCATTAGAGTCAGTCCAAAGATGATCGTAACTTTCTCCTTTATGTTCTGAAGAACTAACCATATCAAACTGCCCATAAAGAGAGTGAGAACTTAAGTTTCTAAATGAAGTACTTGTTTTCCAAGGAGAATCATCATCAACAAAAGGCCTATGATCTCCTGCACCCCACCTTGGGTCTTCTTGCGCATTGATATTTTCACGATCATAATGGTCAAAGAACACACTTACGTTTGTGTCTCCGTCATTAAAAAATGAACCCCATTTAGCAGTTACTTTAGTATCTTGAGCACCAAAGTGATCATAGCCACCAACCCTTGCTGTTACACTTAGGCCCTCGTAATCATCTTGTAAAACATTATTTATAACACCTGCTACAGCATCTGCGCCGTAAACAGCAGAAGCTCCATCACGAAGTATTTCAAGTCTTTCGATTCCAGTAACTGGAATTAAGTTTGAGTTAACGCTTGTGGTAGGGACATAGTCTCCACCAATTAATTCTGTTTGGTAACCAGGAGAGTTAACAAGCCTTCTTCCATTTAAGAGAGTTAGTGTGTTACCAACCCCTAAGTTTCTTAGGTTGTAGGCTCCCACGTCTCCACGAGAAGCATTGACACCACCTGAAGCATCTTCAGCTTCAGTAAAATAGTTCTGTCCTTGTTCCGCAATGTGCTCAAGCAGGTCATCTCCTGAATCT
>Ga0315316_10002152_pt1 | contig 14100 bp, 8 predicted proteins | sample M160m3416metaG_FD_203702 | JGI IMG/M metagenome (GOLD analysis project Ga0315316, IMG submission 203702) | Ammonia-oxidizing marine archaeal communities from Monterey Bay, California, United States - M1 60m 3416 | ecosystem: Environmental > Aquatic > Marine > Intertidal zone | place: USA...
CCCTGAGCGGCGCAAACCCTTTTCCCTGCCTTTTAGGGCAGTAGTGAGTATAAGCAGGACCGAATACAAATTTCTGATCAGCGCAGCGCAGTATCATCAATGGAAAGATGAGATCTCGCAGCGTCTCGCCGTGGACCAAAATCCGGGGAACTCGGGGAACTACCCAATTCTCTCGCAGTATTACGACACCGCAGAGCGCGACTGCTACTGGGAGAAGCAGCGTCGCTTCAAGAGTCGCCGCAAGATCCGTCTGCGCATTTATGGTTCGGAGACAGCCAAGATTCCTCCTGCGGGATTCCTTGAAGTGAAGCACAAGTTGCAGGGGCTGGGGGTGAAGCGCCGCCTGCCCATGTCGATTGAGGCCGCCCAGGAATTCGGCCTTGGGAATGACGATGTTTTGCGCGGGCTCCGCAGCGAGGTGGGCCGCGCTGGTCGTATCGTGATCGACGAAGTCCTCGGGATGCGGTCAGCGGGACATGCGCCCTCCATGCAGATTCGCTATGATCGGGATGCCTTCAGTTCGCCGGACGGTCATCTGCGGATCACGTTCGACAATCTTCTGCGCTGCCGTCCTGAGTTCCCCAAGCTCCTCCCGGACGATCAGAACTTCAGCATGTTCATCATTCCCGAGGGAGACTCCATCATGGAGATCAAGTCCATCGGGCCGGTTCCCTACTGGCTGCGGCAGCGGGCCGGGGAGACCGGGTTGAGCCGGCGGAGTTTCAGCAAGTACTGCACATCCCTTGAAAAACATGACCCCGTTCTGGGTGCCCAGCTTGAAGGGGCGCGGGCACGGCGGGGGTCGGCAGCATGACTCGTCTTCTTATAAAACTATCCCTACCAAAATCATGACCTCCCTGGCCTTTATCGACGTTTATGAAAACATCCTGGAAAAACTCGGATTCGATCTTGTCATCCCCGGGTTTGTCGAGGTGGTCTTCGCTCTTGGCGTGAGCTTCGGGCTCAACCTGATTATCGGAACGCTCTATAAGGCGACCTACCGGGGGACACGCTATTCGCAGGATTATGTCCACACTCTTGTGATCGTGGGAACCGTGACCACCATTCTCATCCTGGTGGTCGGCAGTCATCCGAACGCCTCGGCGATCGGCTTCGGGATGTTCGCGGCCTTTGCCATGATCCGGTTCCGCCGCAACCTTGGACAGGCCCGGGACCTGGCCTTCATTCTGTTTTCCATGATGACCGGCATGGTGGTGGGCGCGCGCCTCTATCCAACAGCCGTGGCCACTACCATCGTGATGGTGGCTGCCGTCTACATCCTCTCGAAAAAGGAGGCTTTTGCCCCCCAACGGGCCTCGCACAACCTCAGAATCCGCGTGAATAACGATATTCAGTATGATCAGATGTTTGGCCCAATTTTCGAGGAATTCGCTGATGCCACGGAGCTTATCAGCGTGGAATCGATCCAGGCGGGCATGATGACGGAACTTCGGTGGGGAATTCTCTTGAAATCAGGGGCCAAAATAGCCGATTTTATGGAGAAGCTTCAGGTTGCCTCAGGGAACAATCGCGTGATCCTGACATCGACCCAGAGGAGCTTTGACAGCTAGAAACCCATGAACCGGAGGTGCAACCGAAAGGCGGCAGCAGGCTTTACTCTGCTTGAGTTGCTCGTGGCTGTGGCGATCGTGATCGTCCTGGCGTCGATCACCTTTCAGGGTTTCACCAACATGGTTCAAAGTGCAAACCTCACGCGTGCTACCCAGAAGATCAAGGACCTGGGGCAGGCCTTCGTGGATTATACGAGTGATCATGGTGGGCGTCTTCCTCTGGAGAATGCGGACATTCCCAACATTTCGGGTGGCGACGAGGACTGGATCGTAGCGGCGAGCGAGGAAGCTGAGGAGGCGTGGTATAATGTTCTGCCCGACCGGATGGGATACCGGACGGTGGCACAGCTGGGGGAGGATAATGCGCCGGGAACCTTCTACGAGGGCAGCTATCCGACCTACCTGGGAGGGGCTCCCTACTTCAAGAGTGAAAAGAAACTGGAGCGTCCCTACTTTGCGATCGGGATGAACAGCCGACTCCAGAGGCGTGCGCCGGATGGCTACAAGGATCCCGGGACGCTGGCCTCCATTCAGCAGCCGGTGAGCACGGTCATTTTCCTGGAACGCGGACTCCCCAAGGACAAGAAGCAATCGAAGGCCCAGCGGAAGTTCAACGGCTCGCCCAAGGCCAACCCGCGGGCCTTTGCTGCCCGCCATAACCAGAAGGGCGTGCTGCTTTTCGTGGACGGTCACACCGAGGTGCGCCGAGTTCCCGAGCTGATCAAGGCCTCCGGTGAAATCATCACTCCGGAGGACCAGGCACCGGGCACCTCCATCGTCTGGTCCCGCGATCCGGATGATGATCCCAATGTGGAACCTGGTGCGGAGTGATCCCGGGTTGGGGCGACTCTGATCAGGCGGGGTGACACACCCTCTGCCGATTTGTGATCGGGGCAGGGTGGGGTCCGGAGATAGGTCAATAAGCCTCCTGGAAGGGGTGATTCCGTAGGCAAGGCCCGGAGCTGGCGCAGCCTGCGTGGAAGACGGCAGAGCCGGGTTTCCCTCTTCCTCTCCTCCTAACGGGGTAGGGTCTGGCGGGGTGGGCTCCCTTATTTTCAGAGATTTTAGAGCGGATTTTCCATCCGGAAGGGGTAAGCTATCAGGGAATTGTCTTTTCGAACGGGTTCGAGCAACCCATAAAATCCCCTCAATCCGACCCGGTATGAGCCTGCACGCCCAATTAAGTCCTGAAGCAGAGGCCCGCCTCGAAGCGCAGCGGAGAAATTCCGTCATCACCAGCATTGTGATCGCCTTGCTGGTGATCGCTCTCGTGGTCCTCATTCTTCTGTTCATCCTCCTCCCGAATCTCTTTATCAAATCGCCGACCATCGTGACCTATCAGGCTGGGGCGCCTGAGGAGGACACCATGGATCAGAAGGAGGTGAATCCACAGATACAGCGCAAGCCGTCCGCGCCCTCTTCCTCGATGGCCAAGGTGATCGCATCCACCACCCCCTCGCCCACTGCAGTGCCGGTTCCGGAAACCGAAGCAGAACCAAATCTGGACTTTGGTAGCGGGGATGACTTCGGCCAGGGCTGGGGAAGCGGTGGAGATGGCGGAGGGGGCGGCTTCGGCAACATCCCGGCCGTGATGCGGAAGCGATGTTCGCCTCAGGACCGCATGCAGCGCCTCAAGGAAAACGGGGGAAGTGAAGAATGTGAGACTGCGGTGGTAAAATCCCTCGACTGGCTGCAGACCACGCAGGCGGGTGACGGATCATGGGGTGGCGGCTACAAGGTCGCTTATACCGGACTGGCACTCCTGGCATATCTCGGGCACTGCGAAACACCGCTCTCCGAAAAGTACGGCGAAACGGTGACCAATGCCATCACTTACCTGGTGAACCAGAGCACGAAGAACAAGGGCCGCATGGGAAGTGACCTGCAATCCAATCAGTGGGTTTACGAGCACGCGATCGCAACCTATGCCATTGCGGAAGCCTATACCTTCTGCAGCCAGCTCGGAGTGAACCTGCCCGGTCTCCATGAGGCCGTGCAGCTGGGAGGGCAGACCATTATCGATGGTCAGAATGCCGCCGGAGGATGGACTTACCGCTTTACGGAGGACCGTCGTAATGACAGCTCGGTCATGGGATGGTGCCTTCAGGCTCTCAAGGCCTGCAAGCATACCGGGATCGAATTTCGCAACTTGGCGAAGTGCGCACGGGATGGCCTGGATGCCTTCGCCAGCAACCAGCACGCCAGTGGAGCGATCGGCTACACCGGTCCCAACCCGCGAGGTGACGGCACGACTCTTTCTGCTGCCGGAGCGCTCTGTTTCCAGCTCTGGGGCAAGGAAGCCCACTCCGTGCCCCGCAAGGCCTGCAAGGTGATCAACAAGAACATCAAGTTCGACTGGAAGGGCAAGGACACCGACCTCTACGGTCATTACTATGCGTCTCAGGCCATGATCAACTACGGCGGCAAGTTCTGGAAGGATTACAATGAGCTTTTCCGGGATGCAACCCTGGCAGCCCAGAACAAGGACGGCTCCTGGCCTCTTCCCGCCAACACAGGTCACGGTCTGGGGAATGTCCACTACGTGACCTGCCTGACCACCCTGATGCTGGAAGTTTACTACCGCTTCCTGCCCGGCACGGCCCAGTAGGAGAATAGAAAAACCGGGTAGTGAATTTTCAAGGGCGGTCGCAGGCCGCCCTTTTGCTGTCCTAGAAAACTGCGCGATGATGAATCAGGGATTCCCACTTCCATTGGAAGGCCTTGTAAGGGGCTTAGCTCAGGATAGGATCTCCATGATGATCCAGTTTTCATCATCCACCGCAGGTGGTTCCGGCGCGATAATTCTGCTGTAGGGCCAAACGGAAGCCGCGGGCTCTTCACCGGCAGTTACCGGGATGAGGCCGAGGAGCGAGAGAAGTCCGCAACTGAGAGATGGCAATACTCGTTTTACAGGCATCGCATTGCTGCCAAGAAAGCTGACACGACTACGTTTACTAACGGGTGGGTGGGGGCTTGGCAACTTCTCAAAGACGGGGGAAGGGCCTGGGCAGGGAAAGGTTCGTTGCGCGGTCTGTCGCATCAGTGATCGGTGCCCCTATCGGAAAGACCGGTCCCGGATGGGAGCCGAAATTTCAGGGATCACCATGTTTCCCCGGCCTCGCTGAGGAGGCGGGGAGCGGTTCGGTTTTACCGGTAGACGAGATAGAGCAGGGCCACTGCGGTCACCACGACTCCACCGACCCATTTCGCGCCCGTGCTGGGAGTGAGGTCGATATCGTTGAGGGATTCGAAGCGGACGGCCTCTGGGAGGGGCCTGAGGATGGTGATGAGGAGCATGATAACCACTACCACGCCCAGGGTGAGGAGCATGCTGTGGAGAAAATGCAGCTCTGGCGCGAGGGAATTGACGAGAAGGCCGTAACAGACCGGTCCGACCAGGAGACCCATCAGGCCGGCCACGGGAGGCGCCCGACGCACGGTGATTCCCACCACGAACACTCCAACAATGGCGGGGGAGATATAGCCCCAACTGCTTTGGAGGTATTTGAAGATACTGTCAAACCGGGCGAGGAAAGGAGCTGCGAGGCAGCCCGCCACCACAAATGCCGTGGTGGAGATTCGGCCGACCTGGATCAGTTTTGTTTCGGAGGTCCCGGGGCGGATAATCCTCCGGTAAAGGTCCATGGTGAAGATGGTGGAGGCGGAATTGAGGATTGAATCAAGACTGCTCATCAGAGCGCCGAAGATAGCTGCGAAGAAAATGCCCCGCAGACCAAGCGGCATGATGTTCTTGACGAAGATTGCGTAGGACTGATCGGCCTTTTCGATCTCACTGGAGTAAAGTTGATGGGAGATCAAGCCGGGCAGGACGATGATGAGCACAGAGAGAACGAGGAGGACAGCGGCCAGCATCATGCCCTTCTGGCCATGCGCGAGGCTCTTGGCAGCGAGGGTCCGCTGGGTGATGAACTGGTTGAATCCCCAGTAGAAGAAGAAGGCGATCCAGATCCCTCCCACCAGGCCGGTCCAGGGGAGCTCCTTATCGCTGGCGGGCAGGATGAGGTGGAACTGGTCCCTGTTTTCAGACATCAGGGCGCCGAATCCCCCCACCTCCTGCAGTCCCAGCCAGGTGGCAATCCCACCGCACAGGAAGAGGGTGATGCCTTGGATGAAATCGGACCAGACCACGGCCTTGAGTCCGCCGAAGATGGTGTAGCCTCCTGCCAGGAGGCCCAGGAGCCACACGCCGAGCAGGACATCGAGACCGAAAAGAGCCTCGAGAGCAGTCGCCCCGGTGAAGAGGACCACGGCCAGGATGGCAACGACGTAGAGGATCATCATGTAGAGGGCCATCACCGTGCGGGTAGTCCGGCCGAAGCGGTACTCGAGGAACTCCGGCATGGTAAAGATTCCCAGGCGCAGAAAGACCGGCATGAAGAAGAGGGCGATTACTACTACTGCCACGGCAGCGAGTAGGGCCCAGGCCGCCACCGCCAGACCCACCCCGCCAAAGGCTTGCCCGTTCATACCCACCAGCTGCTCGGTGGAAAGGCAGGACGCAATGAGCGAGATCCCGATGACCCACCACTTCAGGCTACGGCCCGCGAGGAAGTAGTCTTCGTGATTTCGTTCCCGCCGCGCCGCGTAGACCGAGACGGCGATCACTCCTGCGATGAAAGCGATGAAGACCAGGGTGTCGAGGAGGCCGATTGTCATGGGGACGTGTTTTCCTGGTCTGGGATTGTCCCGGGCAGGGCCCAGGGAAGGAATTCAAGGCGGGAGCAGAAGGGGGAGGCTGGAAGTCCGGCACGATTGTAGAGGTTGGGGTTTCTTGGTGCTCCGCGGCAGGCGTAACGCACTGCCACCGGGGTGCGGACGGCATTTGCGCGGATCACGACTTCCTCACTCTCGATCTCGGCTTGGGCCGGGTGCCAGACGCCGTCTGCTCCTGCGATTTCGAAGTGTTCGAGGTCGGTGGCGGGTGTTTCCCCGGGCGGAGCCAGCCCCTCCTTTCGTGCGATCATGAGACCGCCCCCCAGTTGGTCAAAGCTCACCCGCATGGTGTTTCCGTCGATCCGTGCCGACTTGAAGAGCGGTCCTCCGGGAACAAGCCCTTGCTTCCCATATTGTCTGGCCAATGGCCAGCGGGCCAGCCGCTCACCCACATCGATCTTGTTGGCAGGATGGATGTCCCTGTCACGGAGGTCGATGGTCACCGCCATGCCGGTGTGGGGAACAGCGAGGCTGAGGCGTTGTTCCTCGCGCAGCCGGACCCAACCGAAGGACTCATCCCGGAAGGAAGGGAGTTGGACGAAGTAGAAGGGCATCCGTGGTTGTTTGAAGGCCTTGCGCCAGCCCCTGATAAGGGCTTCCATCTTGATCCGGTAATTGCGCGGGTCCTCGCCTTTCCCGGCATTTGACTCGCCCTGGTACCAGATGGTGCCTGCCACCGCATAGGGCGCGACCGGAGCAATTCGGCTGTTGAAGATACGTCCGGGCCTGCCCGCCGTGTTGCGGATAATGACTCCGCCTTCCAGCTCCTTGAGCTTTTCCAGTTTATTTTCCCGCGCCAGGTCGGCGATCGCTTTCAAGGTGACATTGCCTGTGAATTCTTTTTCCGGGATGAACCCCTCGATGGGCTTTCCGCCCCACGAGGACTCGATCACTCCGATGGGCACTTCCAGATCCCGGGCCAGCTTTCGCGCGAAAAAGAAGGCCACCGCAGAGCAGTCGGACCGGGTGGCTGGCGAGTCGACCTGCCAGCGGACATTCCTGCGATCGAGCTCCTTGAAACGATCGCTGTCGGGCGGACCGATACGCAACAGACGGATGGGGTGGTTGGTTTGTTCCTCCATGGCCACCTGCACCTCCTTGAGTCGGCGGGCGCAGGCTCTGAGGGAAAACTGCATGTTGGATTGACCGCTCGCCAACCAGACTTCGCCCACCACCACATTCCTGAGGGTGAGGGATCGGTCTGCGCAACGAACAGTGAGATCCCGTCCTGTATTGCAGGCGTCCATCGCCTCCAGCCACGCTGTCCAATGTCCTCCCTGGTCCGTTACGGTTGTCTGGCGCTGGCCCGCAAATTTGATTTCAATCTGCCTGTCTGCATCCGCCGTGCCCCAGATGGGGACCTGCACTCCTCTTTGCAGGACAGCGTGATCACCGAAGATCGCGGCGACTGAGAGGGCGTTCTTTCCCCGGCAGTTGAGGGAGGAAATAATGGGGAGGGTGCAGAGCAGGACGAGGATTCGTGGAAGACCGGAGGCCAGCATGTCACGACGATGAGGAGGTGGACCCTGCAGCGTCAATGGCAGATCACGGTGACAGCGTGGTTCCGGCCGGGAGTTCCCTTGCCAGGGCCTCCGCGAGAAAGCGGGAGAAGCTGGCGCTAAAGAAGTCGAAGTACTTGAATACCACCAGGATCCCCAGGTTTACCGTGATGGAAAGGGCGCACCAGCGTCTGGCCAGGGTGCGGTTCGGGGCGACCGTGATACGTTGTGCGACCAGGAAGTCGACCACGGTGGAGATTGCGACAAGGAGCAGGAAGCGCGCGTCCCACGCGCCATAAAAGGTAGCTGTTAAAGGCCAGGGTGGCGGACCCTAAGGGGGAGAAAGAAACTCCAAATCCTAAATTCTCGGGGCCGTGGCTCACCCCTTGCGGGGACGCGTATTTCCTTTCCTTTTCGGATAATCATAAGCACTCTGGGTGGACGTTTGAGCGATGATCGGAGTTGGTAATTTCAAGGCGAATGACTGCAATGGCGTGTCGCGGCGTTCCTTCCTGAAGACGGCCGCCGCGGTTCCCTTTGCAATGGGAGCGGGGTTGCCTAGTCTGTTAGAAGTGCAGGCCGCACAGGAACGGGCAGGGGCCAAGTCGGTCATCCTGCTCTGGCTCTGGGGTGGTCCCAGTCACATCGATACTTTTGACCCCAAGCCCGGTGCTCCCATGGAGTATCGTGGGCCGTTCGGGACGATCAGGACAAAGATTCCCGGGGTGCACTTCACCGAGATGCTGCCGCGCCTTGCGCAGCGGAATGACAAGTTTTCGCTGATTCGTTCGATGGTGACCACCGATGGAGGTCATCCCGGGGCCGGAACCATCGGGGTGACGGGATTCAAGGAATCTCCCACCGTCCATCCCAACTTTGGGTCGATTATTGCAAAGCAGCGGGGAAACACGGGGACGCTTCCTCCTTTTTTCTATCTTGGTCGGGGGATTCCACGTGATCTGCCTCGTCGCATCGAGGGTTACGGGGGAGGAACCCTCGGCAAAGCCTACGATCCCTTCCTGGTGAGCTGCTCCCAGCATGGCGAGGTGAATATACCCACGCTCAAGATGCTTGACGGGATCACGCCCAACCGGATCCAGGACCGCAAGCAGCTTCTAGACAAGCTGGACGCCGCCCATCGCACACTTGATGGGGCGCATATCGAGGACTGGGAGAAGACTCACCAGGCAGCCTATGGGCTGCTGACTGACCCGAAAGCCAAGGATGCCTTCGACCTGACCCGGGAGAAGGGGAATACCCGTGAGTCCTACGGACAGACCGCCTTCGGGCAGAGCTGTTTGCTCGCCCGCCGGCTTGCGCAGGTGGGCGTGCCCTACATCCAGGTCAATTGGTCGGAGTATGTGGAGACCTTCACCCCCAATGGTGACTGGGGCTGGGATACTCACATCTACAACTTCGAACTATTGCAGGATCGCCACTGCCCGATCTTCGACCGGGCCTTTTCGGCGCTCCTCGATGATCTAGATGACCGGGGCATGATGGAGGATACCCTCGTTGTCGCGATGGGTGAATTCGGGCGGACCCCCAAGATCAGCAAACGGGCGGCTCGCGAGCATCATCAGCATTGTTATTTCTCCATCTGGGCTGGTGCCGGGGTGCAACCGGGTCGCACGATCGGGGAGAGCGATGCACGGGCGGAGCATCCCGTCACGGAGCCGATCACACCCCTCATGGCGGGGACGACGATTGCTGAGCTTTGTGGAGTGGGGGCTCAGCAGCGGGCGGAAATGAAAGTCCTGGATGGAGGCCGGGTAATCAATGAGCTTCTCTAGGCCGTTTCGACTGGTTCTTCTTGCGGGTCGGGGGCGAAATCAGGGGACCCGCATGGTCCTGTTCGGCCTGGCACTGTTCGTCTCGCTGGAACCGTGTGCGGGAGAACCCAGGCAGCTTACCAACGATGGGATCCTGAAGCGTGATCCTCATTTTGTGGAAGGTGGCCGATCCCTTCTCTTCGGCTACGATGAGCAGGATGACCTTGTCCGGGTGCTCAAGCTCAACCTCGAAACGGGCAAGGCCGAGCCCTTTGTCCCGGATGTAGGCGACAAGCATCACATCGAGCCCAAGCTCTCTCCTGACGGTAAGTTCCTCACGGTGACCGAGTGTACCGGCAACCTGACTGCCAAGTTGGTCATCCGGAACCTGGAAACCAGGAAAGACGTCTACATCACCCATTCCGGCCGGGGCGGAACGCGAAGTCCGGTCTTTACGCCTGACAGCAAGCGCGTGGTTTATGCCTTTGCGGAGACCGGACCGCAGCAACTCTGGTCCGTACAGGTGGACGGGAAGGATAAGAAGCAGCTCACCCAGTGTCAGGGCGTGAGCAACTGGCCAAGCTTCACGCCTGATGGCAAAACCATTGTTTTCAGCAACTCGCGGGAGAACAACTACGAGATTTACTCGATGAGAGCAGATGGTTCCGGCGAAAAACGGCTGACGAACAATACCATCATGGACATCCGCCCTGCGGTTTCCCCGGACGGCAGGCAGATTGCCTTCACCAGCACGCGGGACGGCGGGTACAACGTCTACGTCATGAACATCGATGGCAGTAACGTGCGCACCCTGACACGTGGGCTGGACCGGGATGACTACCCGGCCTGGCACCCGGACGGACAGCACGTTGTGATCGTCTCGGAGAAAGGGGGGCGTTTCGACCTGTATCTCCACGAGGTAGCGGAAGGAGAAGAGGGTGCTGCCGGGAAACCAGTAGCAGATACCGGTTCTTGAATTATCTTGGTCCATGGCTGTGCCGGGGGGCAGGACTCGCACTGGTGGCGTGCCCTCTGGGGAGTCTGGCCCAGCATGTCAGGCTGGACCGGTGCGAGCCGACAGCGATTCGGTCCGGGGTTCCCACTGAAATCCGGCTTCACGGGGGAGGGTTGGAGGGGGTCGCACTCTGGACCAGCTTTCCCGCCAAGGTGGAGCGGATTGACGAGAAGGCTCCGAGATTTCGCATCTCTACCGACCAGGTTGGTGCGGGAGCCCTGCGTGTCCACAGCGAGCACGGAGTGAGCAACCTGGTGTACCTGACTGTGACCGATGGTGAACGTCCCCGGGTCCCTTCCCAGAACAAGAGCAACGCTGCTGAGGCACAGGTGATCGAGATTCCGGCCTGCATCGAAGGGAGTTCGCCGAACCTCGGGTCGCATTTCTTCCGGTTCAGGGCGCGCAAGGGACAGGGGATACTCCTTCGGGCGGAATCACGTGGATCCGATTTTGATGGGGTTCTTACCTTGCGCTCGGCTGCGGGAAAACGTCTTGCCCAGGCGGACGACAGCCAAATTGACGGGTTCGATCCGAGAATCGAGTTCACTGCACCTGCGGAGGGGGACTATCTGCTGGAGTTGATGGACTCGCAATACCGGGGGGGCAAGGCATATCAACTGGTTCTCGAAGGCCCCCCAGATGTCCACGGTGGTGATTCCCATGGGCCTGCCTCCTCCGGAATTTCGGAGGAAGTCCCGGTTGAGAATGGGGAGAAAGACCTCGTTTCCCAACATGTCATCGATGGCAGGGAAGGATTGGTTCGAATACCTCTTGCGCTGGAAGAGCGGCGCTTTGTTACTCTCACCGCTACCGCGCGTAAACTTCGTTCGCCAGCCATTCCACGGCTCCGCGTCCTGAAGGCTGATGGTGGGGTCGTGAGCGAAGCGCCTTCAGACGTATTCGAGGAGCGTGAACTGCAACTCTGGCTGGATGCAGGGAGTTACCAGATTCAGGTTCTTGATGCCTTTGGCCGGCGGGGTCCGGATCAGCGATTTGAGTTGGGGATACATTTCAGCAAGCCGCCCTTTGCGCTTTCGATTCCAGGCCAGAAGGACAAGAAGCACCCGTTGCTGGACAGGTTCGTGGCGGTGCCGGGTGGAGTATTCCTGATTCCGGTGCAATGCCAGCGAAGCCAGTTTGCGCCCGCTATCGGCCTGAAGTTGGAATCGTCCCTGTCCTGCCGGGCAGAGCAAGCCCTCGTTGCAGAGAACCAGGGGAGCGCCGGGCTGAGGTTGCGCCTTCCGGCAGATGCAACACCGGGAACCCTGTATGATCTCCGGGTCCGGGGTGTTGCCGACCTGCAGGACCGGTCCTACGGCGCGCGGCTGGAAACCAGGCAAGTGCTCCGTGAGCGTGATGCGGCGGCTGAGATTCCTGAGGCTGCCAATGGGGTGCTTGCCCTGCGGGTGATGAAGCCCCCCTTTGGGATCGAGGTGGTAGCGCCCGGGGAGATTGAGAAGGGGAGCACGGTGAAGATTCCGGTCAAGCTGGCGTGGTCGGAGGGCAAACGCAGGTTCAATACAAAGTTGCGCATCAACGGGCTGCCAGAAGGGGTGCATTGTGGAGAGAAGGGACTCAACGACAAGACGGACGCAGTGGAACTGGAGTTAAAGGTCGATAGTCCCAGGGAAAACGAGCTCGTGAATCTGGTGGTTGAAGTAGAGGTGGATTTCCATCGGCAACCGTTGCGGGTGGAAAGCAAGCCGTTCATGGTGAAACTCAGGGAGAAGCAGCAATGAGAACATTGGGGACCACAATTTTCGCCCTTCATCTGGCCGTCGCCTGGGGGCAGGCGGCCCTGGAAGTCTACCCCCCGGAATTCACCCTGGCCGGCAAACGCGAATCCCTTCAACTGCTTGTCACCCGGCAGGAAGGCGAACGGGTTTCTGATCGCACGCGGGAAGTGACTTACCAGGTAGAAAACCCTGCCATCGTCTCAGTCTCGCAGGAGGGCGTGGTGCGGCCACTGGCAAACGGCACTACCGCCATCCGGATCGGAGACCGCAGGGTGAAGGTCACGGTGGCAGGTGCGGATCTTCCGGATCCCGTTTCCTTCCGGCATGAAACCCTGCCGGTGCTATCCCGGCTGGGATGCAGTGCGGGCGCCTGTCATGGCTCCCCGCACGGGAAGGGGAACTTCCGGTTATCCCTGCGTGCCTTTGATCCGGCCCTTGATGCCCTGACCCTGGTGAGCGAGGAGCTGGGGCGCCGGACCAACCCGATCGAACCGGATAAGAGCCTGCTTCTCCTCAAGCCCACGACCCAGGTCAGTCACGAAGGAGGGAAGAGGATGGAGAAGGAAAGTGCGGAGTATGCTCTTCTACGCACCTGGATCGAGGAAGGGGCGGCCCTTCGAAGGGAGAGAGAGAGCACCTGCGTGGGAATCGAAATTCATCCCCCTGCAGACCGGGTCCTCCACTTTCCGGAGGCCACTCAGCAAGTCTCGGTCCATGCAAAATTCAGCGACGGCAGGCGGCAGGATGTGACGGGCCTGGCCGTTTTTGAGAGCTCCAACACCAAGGTAGCGGATGTTTCGCGCGGTGGGCTGGTAAGGGGAGTGGAACGTGGCGGGGTTGCCATTATCGTGCGCTACCTGGAATTCATCGAGAGCACGAGCCTGACCCTGGTACGGGAGATCGAGGACTTCCAATGGCGTGATCCCGCTCCTGCCAGCTACGTTGACGAACTGGTCTATCGGAAGCTGCGCCAGTTGCAGTTCGAGCCTGCGCAGCGTTCCGGGGATCGCGAGTTCCTTCGACGGGTCCACCTTGACGTGACCGGCCAGCTTCCAGGTCCGGAGTTGGTTGAATCCTTTGTGGAGGACGAGGGCCAGGAGAAGCGTGCGACACTCATTGACCGCCTGCTCGAGAGCGAGGAACACGCTGCCTTCTGGGCGCAGAAGTGGGGGGATCTCCTGCGGGTATCCAAGAGACAGATCGGGCAGGGGTCCGTGTTCAAATTCAACCGCTGGCTGGTGAATGCGGTGGCGGCCAACATGCCATACGACCGGTTTGCCCGCGAGATCCTGACCGCCCGGGGAAGCAGCCTGGTGCATCCCGCTGCCAACTACTATCGGGCTGCGGGGAACACGTTGGATGCGATGGAGACTTCGGCCCAGCTGTTCCTCGGATCCCGGATCCAGTGCGCCAAGTGTCACAATCATCCTTTCGAGCGCTGGACCCAGGACAACTACTACGGCCTGGCGGCATTCTTTAACCGGATAGAACGTAAGAAGACGGGTAAGGGAGAGGAATTGATCGTCTATGCCAAGAAGAATGGCGAAGTCACTCATCCGGCCACCGGAAAGAAAATGAGTCCCTGGGCCCCGAAGGCGGGCGTGATGGACGTGGCGGCTTCGTTCGACCGGCGTGATGCCTTCACCGAGTGGCTGACCGGGGCGGAGAATCCCTTCTTTGCCCGGGTAGAGGCCAACCGGATCTGGGCGCATCTGATGGGACGGGGAATCGTGGAGCCCTTCGATGATTTCCGGGACACCAATCCCCCGAGCA
>Ga0315316_10002155_pt1 | contig 14094 bp, 10 predicted proteins | sample M160m3416metaG_FD_203702 | JGI IMG/M metagenome (GOLD analysis project Ga0315316, IMG submission 203702) | Ammonia-oxidizing marine archaeal communities from Monterey Bay, California, United States - M1 60m 3416 | ecosystem: Environmental > Aquatic > Marine > Intertidal zone | place: USA...
GACGTCCTTTTCGGCAATTACCCCAAAGTGTAAATTGACTGACGATTAACATTTCTCCTTTGTTATCGAGCAGTGAGCGGTTCATTTTCCCTTGCTCATCGTTAAAAATTCTGAGGCTTACGAGTTTGTCGACCATCTGTGTTATTTCTTTGTCAGTATCGTTTGGACCAATTCCGACGAACACTAACATTCCACTCTCGATCTGCCCAACAACGCTGCCGGCCACTGAGACGTTAGCATGACTTACTCTTTGAACAACAACTCGCATAGGACGGCTTTTACTTAGTTCGTTGGTTGACGGGCAGAGGGGAGATCATTCAACGCAGCGGTGGCTGCTTGATGGTTGGGATCGAGTGCGATTGCCGCCTGATACCAACTCGCAGCCGCTGGCACGTCGTAGAGTTGTTCGGCGATTTTTCCTAGCTCAAAGCGGATGTTAGCATCCGTGGGAACTTGTGCTGCCATCACATTCTTTTCAATGTATTGGATTTTGAGTTTTTTAATTTGTTCATGTTGTGCAAGAACCGTTTCCGCTTCGTCAGCATTGCCGAGTTGGCGATGAACGTTCGACAGTTTGAAGAGGATGCGGTCATTACCGGGGTGTCTTGCCGCTGCTTGTGAGAGGATTGTTAGGGCTTGTTCTGTTTGACCAGATTGCATGGCTAGCGTTCCATGCATTTCCAACGCGTGTTCATGTTGTGCGTCGATACTAAGTGCTTGTTGAATGTGTTGTTGTGCTTGCTCGAACTCTCCTAAGGCCACGTCACATTCGGCTTGATAGGATCGAGTGTTAGCGACAAGATAGGGTGGCATGTCGTCGAGCGGTAGGTTTGCTAAAGAATCCAGAGCTGCAGCGTAGTTTCGCAATCGAATTTGGACTTCTGCCAATTCGACGTGGATTTCCGAGGTTTGTTGAAATGTTGAATCATCAACTGCGCGTTTGAGTGATTCTGTATAGTGTGTAACTGCCAATTCGTTTTTATCAAAATCCTTGCTGATCAGGCCCATTAAACGATCGGGTCGCGGATCTTGTGGCGCGAGCTCGGATATTCGTTGGCAGTGTTGCATAGCAAGTTGCAGTGAACCAAAGTCATAATATTTGGCGCTGAGCAGTCGATGTGCGTCGACGTTGTCAGGAAACTCGTCAATCATTTCGTTTAATGTCCGCATGGCACCGGAGTTGTCACCGGTAGCGAGGAAGATGCGACTGGCCATAATCATGCATTCTTCACGGATGCGTTCATCACCGGCGATTTCACGAAGGCGTTGCATCGACGCTCGATAGTTTAGGACATTGAGGTACAGCACGGCCTCTAAGAATTTTGTCTCGACTTCGGCATTGGGTAATTCTTTGAGTTGGTTCTTTATTTTGCGAACTTCCGTCCAATCTTCCTGTTCGATCGCAGTGCGGCCTTGGCTGAATAAGTCCAGAGGGTCTAGTGGTGTGTCGCAGCCGAGTATCAATAAAGAGGATAGGCAACTGATGATTAGCAGACAGTGCAGGGGACTATTGGCGGTAGAGGAGTGGCGATGAGTTGATGTGCAATGAGCCATATGGTTATCGGAATATAAAAAGTGTTACGGTTCAATAATAGTAAGTTGTTGATTAGGGGCAGGGGAGGTGATAATTTGTGTTTCGCCGCCGGCCCAGTGGATTTCTAATTGAGTGATTTGTGTATTTTCGGCAATACCAAAGAATATGCGGGAATCATTAGAGGATGCAAAGCTTGAGCCACCCTTGATTTGACGTATTTGTGTACCATTCTTTGTTGTCATAGTTACGCGAGTTCCAATTGCAGAGCGGTTACACTTGGTGCCGATCAATTGTAGCGTGATCCATTGGTTATGGTTATTTGTATGGTTGATGAGGACACTACAGTTTTGATTGACGTGTGTATAAGCCAGGTCGACATAACCATCGTTGTTAAGGTCACCACTTGCGATTCCACGGCCATTGTGTTCTGCGGTGAAGTAAGGTCCTAGGCTATGATTGACTTTGGTGAAGCGGCCGTTATTGTTTTCCAGTGCGATGGGCAGTTGCGTGATGGAGCTATCGATCGGATAGCGCTGTACGTGCCCGTTAGCAATAAATAGGTCTTCATCACCGTCGTTATCGGCATCGACAAAAGCGGTTCCCCAGCCAACGTAGGAACTGGGGAAGCTGAGCATACCCGTGGCGCTGCTGACATGTTGAAACAGAGCGTTACCAAGGTTTTTATAGAGGGCGAATTGTTCAGACTGAAAATTAGTTACAAATAGATCGGGTAGACCGTCGAGATTGTAATCACCGAGGTCAATTCCCATACTGCCATCGGCGTTGCCGGAGTTGTCGAACCCGACGCCGGTTAGCGCGGCAACTTCTTCAAAGGTTCCGTCGCCACGATTGCACCAAAAGAAATTAGCTTCGGTATCGTTAGTGACATAGACATCGATGTCGCCGTCGAGATCAATGTCGGCCATGAGGACTCCAAGTCCTTTGCCATATTGTCTATTGTTGGTGGTTCGGATGCCAGCTTGTTGTGAGATGTCGACAAAGCGACCGTTATCATCGAATTGGAATAGTTGGTCGGGCAGGGGGGCGAAGAGGCGCGGCGAGCAGGTGTCACGTCGGTTTGTATCATTTTGATTGGTCAAGAACGAAGTGTTTTTACCAGCGCAGAATGGATGATTGTCGAACGACCAGTCGATATAGTGCGCGACATAGAGTTCGAGGATACCGTCGTTATCGACATCGCCCCAGGCTGCTCCGACACTCCAGGCTGGATCGTTTAGATTTAGATTACTGGCGACTTCCTCAAAGGTTCCATCGCCGTTGTTATGAAAGAGGAGGAGGCCGCCGAAACCGGTGATGAGGATGTCGAGGCAGCCGTCATTATCGTAATCGGCAGTGAAGGCTCCGTGGCTATAAAAGGGTTGCACGTTGAGTCCGGCGTCGGCGGTCACGTCGGTGAAGGTAGCATCGCCGTTGTTGCGGTAGAGAACGGGAGGGTGTCCGTTGATGCTCGGTGAAAGTCCGTCATTTTCAAAAAATTGTCCACCGCCGGTGAAGAGCAGATCGATCAGGCCGTCGTTATCGTAATCAAAAAGAGCGACTCCACCTCCGATTGTTTCGAGCATGGTATGGTGGTTGGCCTGTTGGTGATTTCGATACTGTGATTTGGGATTATGTTGCAGTTGTTCAAAGCGGATATTGCTTTTGGATTCATCGTTACGGCGGATGTTTTGGTTGGTAGCATTTACAGGAGTTTGAGTCGGTATTTGGGCGGGTTGTTGTGGTGTTTGCTGGGCAGGGGGGTTTTCTGGTATTTCTGGGTTGGTGGGTGTTTCATGGGTAGTTTGATTGCCACAGCCTGAGAGCGCGCTAAATAGGAGCAGACAGCAGTTCAGCGCGACTATTTTTCGGAGGATGCTGATCATTTCGTTCATTGTTAGCAAAATGCGATTTATCACGGTGTTGGCAAAATGGTGACTGGGCGTGCTGTAATGTTTGTTGTTGCAGAGATAATGTTTAGGGGTATTGTATCAACTTCGGGACAAACGTGTTTAGCGTAACGTGGGGTCAACATCAGCAGCGGTGTGGGGTATGTATAGCGTTGCTATAGCAGCGTATCGCGGTCGAAAAGCCTACACCTACCAACCGAACATAACAAACATTATCGGACGTTGTCGGAACCACAAATTTATATTAATTAGCAGCAAGGTATAGTTACCGCTGCACACATGCGTAAAATGCGGCGACGAATTAGCACACCCAGCAATATGCGATGAAGACTTGATTAAGCTTCGAGATATCGGCCAATTTTTCGAAATTTGTCGTAGCGGTTTGTTAGTAGATCTTCGAGGGACATTTCTTGCAACTCTCGCAAGCTGCTGACCAAATACTGCTTAATTTGGATTGCCATTTGTTGGTGGTCGCGATGGGCGCCGCCGAGAGGTTCTGGAATGACGTCGTCGACGACATCGAGCCCAGGAAGATGTTTGGAAGTAAAACGCAAAGCGTCGGCTGCATTGGGCGCAAACTCATGACTTTTCCAAAGAATGCCCGCACAGCCTTCGGGACTGATCACGCTATAGTAACTATGCTGGAGCATTGCAATTTTATCACCAACGCCAATTCCTAACGCTCCCCCACTACCGCCCTCCCCGATGACCACGCAAATAATGGGTGTTTCTAATCGTGACATCTCGTACATGTTTTCTGCGATGGTCCAAGCTTGTCCACGTTCTTCTGCACCAATGCCGGGATAGGCACCGGGTGTGTCAATAAAACAAATTACAGGCAAATTGTGCTTAGCCGCTAAGTTCATTTTCTGCATCGCCTTGCGATAACCCTCTGGATGCGCACAACCAAAGGAACAAGCTGTTCGTTCTTTGACGGTGCGGCCTTTTTGATGGCCAATGACCATCACTTTTTGGTCATCGAGTTTGGCAAAGCCAGCGAGCATTGCACGGTCGTCACCAAACTTGCGGTCGCCATGTAATTCGACGAACTCGTCAAATACTAACGATAAATAATCTCGGGTATAGGGACGATTTTGATGTCGAGCAACTTGGACCGTTTCCCAGGGGCTTAAATCGTCATATAGGTCTCGCGTCACTTCTGCAATTTTGTTTTGCAGTTCGCGAACTTTGCTCGACTCCTTGGACGTCTGTCCATCGTCATTTAACGCCGTAAGTTCTTGCTCTAAATCAAAAATCGGTTTCTCAAAGGCCAAAGCTGGTCCAGAATTATTCATGGTGGTTACCCGTCGCTGCCATGTAAAAAAACACTTGTCTATTGGCGGTTAAATTTCCGCGTTCGTTGTGAACATCATAGTAAACCTATTTAATGTCTGTCGAAACACCTAATTTGACCAATTTTTAAAACTCTGCATCTTCGGCGGAAGATATTTTTGATGGATGAATTATTTGGGATTTGTAGATTCGCATAGATTTGAGGCGTCCAAGTATGACGGCGATGGAATCTGGACGCTCGGTGGGATTTTTATGTAGCATCTCGTCAACAAGGTTACTGAATTCGTTAGTGATGTTTGTGTTGATACTGCAGATCGGCGGTGCCTTCATGTGGAGATGGCGAGCAAGCAAGTTTTCTGGTGAATCTCCCGTAAACGGTACTTTGCCAGTTGTGATTTCTGTCAATAAACATCCCGCGCTATAAATGTCGCTACGGTTATCCAGTGACTTACGGCGAATCTGCTCAGGTGACATGTAACTGCGAGTTCCTGCTATCGTCTTGGGTTTCCCACTTCCCATCATTCGCCCGAGCTTAGTGGGGATTTTTACAGCCAGTGCAAAGTCAATCAGCTTGCAATGGCCGTCATCATCAACGAGAAAGTTGTCTGGTTTTACATCACAATGTACCCACCCCTGATCATGCAGGAACCTAAGCCCTTCTAGCACATTATTAATCACAGTAGAAGCGTGGTAATTCATTAAATCATATTCACCACGCAATCGCTGCTTTAAGTTCTGGAAAGGACTGAATTCAATCGACAAATATGGCACGCTGTGCTTGATATCGACTCCGTAAACCTTATTGATAAACGCACTTTTGAATTCCTTAGCGACGTCAAATTCGTGTTGCAAATATTTCAACTCAGTTTTATCTTTGCGCCGCTCTGCGACTAAAGTTTTTAAGGCAACTTTTTGTCCTGTATTGTCATTGATCGCTTCGTAGATCTGACAAGTTGAGCCTGAACGAATCATTCGAACGACTCGAAAATTCGCAATGTAATCATGCCCTCGTGCCACGGATGTCACCTTAACTTAAAGTGTTGTTGTTTTGGAATCTGTTTTCCAATTGCTTGGTATGCTGTTCTGTGTGCTGATTTTACATCAAAACAATCTGTCAGCGGAAGATGGAATAAAAGAAGTTCGTCGCCTTGTTATTTTAGGCAAGCAGTTGCTCGTAGAGTGTGCGAATTTTCTTGGTCATAATTTGATGCGGGTACATGGTTTCGCACATTTGCTGCCCTCTGTTCCCTAATTTTTCTCGCAATGATTTAGAGTTTGCTAGTTTTAAAATAGCAGTTGTTAAGGCAGTGATATCTCGAGGTTCGATTAGATATCCAGTTTCATCAGATATACAAACTTCTTTGGCACCATCAATATCAAAACTGACAACCGGACGCCCTGCTAATAACGCTTGTGGTAATGCTCGCGCTAATCCCTCACGCAAACTTGTATGTGCTAAAATATCCATCGCACCAAGATATTGCGGAATTGCCGATGGAGCTACTAGACCGGTAAAGTGGAAATGTGCCGACAACCCAGCCCTTTCAATTTGCGTTTCAATATCTTGGCGCAATATTCCATCACCGACTAATAGGAAATGTATCGCTGGATTGGATTTGACGATCTCACTGGCTGCCGTTATTAAGTACTCGTGACCTTTTAGGCTAAATAAGCGTGCAATTTTTCCGACAACGATATCGTTGTCACTAAAGCCTAGTTCTTGACGCATAGAATCGCGGTGTGAATTAGCATTGATGAAGTCCGAGATATCCATGCCGCTATAGATGGTCGTAAATTGTTCTCGCGGAGCGACTTTTGCAGTCACCAGTTGCTTGGTCATTGCATCGCAGACGCTGATTAACTTATGGCAGCGTTGCGCCGCTAATTTCTCACAGTAGCGAAACAGACAACGCGACAGTGGATTTTGATACGGATGAAAGGGAGCGCCATGGATTGTATGTACAATCCCTTTTACTTTAAGTCGATGAGCAGCCCAACGCCCGAGCAGTCCTGCTTTGGCGCTGTGAGTGTGTACTATGTCTGGTTTCAACTGGCGTATTAGCTGTTTGATCTGGCGGTACGCTTGCCAATCGTGCCATGGGTGAATGTTGCGCCGCAATGAGGTGGCAACGGCCATGTTTAGGTTTGGGTGGGAATTACGATCAAGCAGTTCGCCTTCGGGACCCGCTGACGGACCGGTTATAAGTGTAACATCGTCACCGTGATCATTAATTAAGTCCGTGCAATTATACAGCGTGTTTTCTTGAGCACCGCCAACGATCATGCGTGTAATAATATGTACGATCTTCATCAATAATAGATTACCCTAGAACCCGTCTTGGTAGTTAGTCCATTATGCATTATCGGCATATTCGACGTGCATTAGGTACAGTCCTTGCGCTGGTGCCGTCATTCCGGCTTGGCGTCGGTCTAGTGCAGCCAGTACCTCAATAAGCGAATCTGGGGTGCGCTTCCCTGCCCCCACTTCGACCAACGACCCCACAATATTCCTTACCATGTTGTATAAAAATCCATCGGCGCGAATGTCGACCTGGATGGTGGTGGCTTGATGTTCAGCAGCGCTATTGAGTGTGAGTTCAGTTACGTGACGCACGCTCGTCTTGCGTTCACTGCCGGCAGCTTCAAAGCTCGTAAAGTCATGTCTGCCTACAAAGTGTCGTGCCGCTTGTTGCATAGCCGGAAAATCTAATGCTGTAGGAAAAAGCCAAGCGAACTTTAGGGCGAGCGGGTTTTGAACCGGCCCAGGTTGGATGAGGTATCGATAGTGCTTTGATGTGGCATCACGGATGGGATGAAAATTATCGGCAACGACTTCTAAATTTCGTAAAAACATATCAAATGGAGTCTGAGCATTGATCGCGCGGCACAAGATTTCTTGTGTTAAATCGCTTTCGGTCCGAAAGGAGATGACTTGCCCATGAGCGTGGACGCCTGAGTCAGTTCTGCCGCTGGATAGAACGCGAATTTCTTCGCCCGTAATCTTTCGCAGCGCTTGTTCTAACTTGCCTTGAATTGTTGGTTGTTCCAGTTGCAGTTGCCAACCGGCATACTTCGAACCGTCGTAAGCTAAAATTCCCTTGAAATTTCTCATAAGACGCCATTAAAAAAATGTATGCGGTGCAACCATGGGTTTAAGTAGTCACCAAGCATTCACCAATATCACACCAGTATTTAAGAGTCTTAGCCGTTTGCAGAGTTAACGAGTAACTCTGCAATTTGAACTGCATTGGTGGCTGCACCTTTACGGAGGTTATCGCTAACACACCAGAATGCAATTCCATGGGGACTGGAGATGTCTTCGCGAATACGTCCGACAAATACGTCGTCGTGATTTGAGTTGGTAAGTGGCATAGGGTATTGGTGCTGATCTAAATCATCGATAACGGTAATACCCTCTTGGGACTCAAATAATTCGCGAGCCTCCGCGGCAGTAAGTTTTTTCTCGGTTTCGACTAAAATGCTTTCGCTATGACAGTTGGTAACCGGTACTCTGACAGCGGTTGGGCAAACCTCAATCGAGTCATCTTGGAATATTTTTTGAGTTTCCCAAACCATCTTCATCTCTTCAGATGTATATCCCATGTGTTTTTCTGATCCAATTTGAGGGATCAGGTTGAAGGCGATTGGGTGTGAGAAAGCTTGTGGTTCAAATGGCGTGCCAGAAATTGCAGCTTGAGTCCCCTGCTCTAGTTCACGTTGTCCTGCTGCGCCTGCGCCACTTGTAGCCTGATAGGTACTGACGATGACTCGTTTGATTCGAGCGGCAGTGTGTAAGGGGTGCATGGCGACGACCATTTGGGTGGTAGAACAATTGGGACTAGCAATAACGCCATTGTGGTTTGTAATAGCTTCCGGATTTACTTCCGGTACGATTAACGGTACATCGTCCTGCATGCGGTGATAACCGCTTTCGTCGACTACAACTGCGCCCGCTTGCTTGGCCCAAGGTACTAATTCAGCAGCTACTTCGTCTGGCGTACTTGCGATGATAAGGTCGATTCCATCGAACGCTGTGGGACCGAGTTCGACAACCTTGTGGTCCGTGCCGTTAAAGGAGAGCGTCGTGCCCGCGGATCTCGCTGAGGCAATAAAGCGAATTTCGTTATAAGGGAAGTTACGTTCTTCGAGTAACTGACGAACAATGGTTCCAACAGCTCCAGTAGCGCCAACGAGGGCAATGTTATTAAACACGGCAAAAAATCCTTGGTTTGCTTGATCAATTCACCAAACAATTAAAAAAGCTCTTCAAGTCATTGGTGAATTACTTGAAGAGCTTTTAAGTATGTTCGAGCGTCGTCGTTTGGGCAACGGCTAATGCGATGCTATTTTTTAACGAGTTGAGAAGCTGTAGTTGGTAAGATGGTGAGTGAACCTACGTTACCGGGCACCATTTTAATGGACTGGCGTTGGCGGTGAATTCCGTCTGCTGTGTTACAAATGACTTCAATGTCGTACTGATAAGTCTTGGTAATATCAAGATTGCTGGAGATATATTCTCGACGAGTTCCAATAGTGCTAGTCCGAAAGCCATTGATGATGACTTGAGCATCATGTGGGACTTGGAGGTATAGCGTGGTGGATGTCGGATTTACTTTGACTTCTGGTTGCGGAAGTTCAAAATCATCGCCCCCAGCGTCGTTACCAGGTTGTTTTAGTTTTGGTTTGTCGTCGCTATCTGGTGCTGCGGTCGCGTCGTCAGCAGGTGTTGGTGCAACAGGTTGAATTGGTACAAGTCTAGATTCACCGTTTGCCTTGGGTGGATCAATGTATTTCTGCGGTGTGGGCTTGGCAACGGTAGGTTTAGCTTCGGAAACGTTAACCGGCGCACTGTAGTAAACGCGTGAGAAAATTCGTGGAGCTCCCAAGGGACCAAACAATGGCGCACGATAATAGCGATAGTTTGCGTGATAATGCAAAGCAATTCGTGTTTCGTAAATCGCATTACGCAAAATTGGGCGATGATAAACAACGGTAGGTCTACAACAGACAACGACACGTGAACAACACGGATCAACAATGACATTCCCTGCGTTAGTGTGGGATGCTGTAAAGAGCATTACAAGGACGATAGTGGCGAAAATAGATTGTCGCATATTGGATGACTCCGTAATAACTGTTTAGGAAATTTACCCGAATCTGAAGTAATGTTGTTAAGTTTACCTATTTTAACACAGTGATGCAGTAGAAGCAATGCAATTGGCTAATGAGAACTGTCACTGAGCTTGGGGTGTTATGTGGGGGCACGTTATCAAAGCTTAGTCATCGTCAGATTATTCATTACTTAATACCGCACGACGTCACCTGCGTCGTGATCTGGGTACACGACTTTAAGGGCGGCGGTTGCTTGGGTCGTGAGAAATTTGAGATCACTTTCCACAGCGATAAACTGCATTCCCTGTTCTGCCCTTTGCACGGCACTCACGGGATCCATCGTGTGGATACCAGTGGGACAGTTTGTTTTTTTTCCGATTTGGATGACTTCTTGGATCGCTGCTTCGTGAGCTTCAGGCGTCGGAAAAGTTCCATCTTCTGCTCGCATTTGGAAACGCAGGTCATTGGGACCGATGAAAATCGCATCGCACCCAGGCAAGCTGTAGATTTCTTCGGCGTTGGCGATTCCTGTGGGGCTTTCTGTTTGAAGTACGACAAGGATTTCATCGTTGGATTGCATGCGGTAATCTCCCACTTCCGCAGCGAAATTCATAGCACCACTGCCTCCCCCGACACTGCGATTCCCTGTGGGAGGAAACTTTGCCGCGGCGATAGCAATTTTTGCTTGTTCCACTGTGTCGACCATAGGAACGACGATTCCCCAAGCGCCCGCGTCGAGGACTCGTTTAATATAATGGTGACTACCTTCTGGAACGCGCGCCAAAGGAACTCCTCCGGCATCCGCAATTGCGCCAAAGATGGATTCAGCTTGGGACCAATCAAAAGCCATATGCTCGATGTCTAAGGTTAGCCAGTCAAAGCCTAAGCGTGCCATAACTCGCGTCGCATGTAGATTACCTAAGGAGAGCCATGTCCCAAAAGAGGGTTGACCGTTGCGTAGTTTTTCCTTAACTGGGTTAGTTCTCATCGCTTATCCTTTTTTGCTATCCGCACAAAGTAGTGGTGTTAGGTATAATACTAGTCTTCCAGACAATACTCATGTTCTCAAGTCCCCGACGGCTAATTTCTGTCAGGCGTTTGGGAGCTTGCAAAGTAAAAGTTGGTTGGAAAATCTAATGCACATTAGGTTTTGGGTTGCAGCAAACGATGTATAGTTGGAGGCAGGCGATGATCATGAACTCGGATATTTCAAATACGAGGATCAATATTTTCCTAGACCGATTTGAGCTCTCATGCTTAGGTGCTCGGTGGTGGAATTGCATACTGCTTGTTGTATTACAAGTTTCTGTAGTGTCAGTTGCTGCACAAAGTCGAGATCCCTATATTGTGCCCCGTCGTAAAATGGTTCAACAGGCGGTCGTCGGTTCTGGGATTACCAATGCCCGGGTGATCGACGCTATGGCAGCAACGCCGCGACATGAATTCGTACCGGTTAATTTGCGAAACAAAGCGTACTTGGACATGTCGCTGCCGATAGGCGATCAACAGACGATTTCAGCGCCATTTATTGTTTCGTTTATGACGGAAGCATTGGATCCACAGCGGTCCGATAAGGTTTTGGAAATCGGAACTGGCAGCGGTTATCAAGCAGCGGTATTGTCACCGCTGGTCAAACAAGTATTCACGATCGAAATCGTCGAATCGTTGGGAAACCGCGCGCGGGCAACGTTGAAACGACTCAAATACGATAATGTATTAGCGAAAGTAGGGGATGGTTTCAAAGGTTGGCCTCAGTATGCACCCTTTGATAAGATCATTGTTACTTGTTCGCCGGAGCGCGTGCCACAACCATTGGTGCAACAATTACGAGAGGGAGGGTTGATGGTGATTCCGGTAGGCGAACGATATCAGCAAACCATGTATATTTTGCGCAAGAAAAACGGCAAGATGCAAGCCGAGGCGCTGCGGCCGACGTTGTTTGTTCCCATGACGGGTAACGCGGAAGAAAATCGGCAGGTCAAACCGGATCCCCTAAAGCCAGTATTGTTCAACGGTGACTTTGAGCTAACGAAAGAGGACTACCCGTTTGTGATTGGGTGGTACTATCAGCGCAATGTCGAACCGGTCGATGATGATACAGCGGCACAGGGAAGACGGCACGCAATGTTTAGTAACGAGAAACTCGGTAAGTCGGCTCATATGCTACAAGGTTTCCCAATTGATGGTCGTGTAATCGGCGGATTGCGATTCGCCGCTCAAGTTAAATTGCAAGATGTCCGTTCTGGCAATTCACGAGATAAGGTACCGTTATTTCTGTTTGTGTTCTATGACGAAAACCGTAAAGAAGTAGGTACCGGTGTGGTGGGGCCCTTTATTGGATCACAACCGTGGAGTCCAACGCAGAAATTAATTCGAGTCCCGTTACAAGCGCGAGAAGCGATTTTACGAGTTGGCTTGTTCGGCGGTATTGGCGAGTTTTCAATCGACGACGTGAAAATACAAGCGGTAAAAAGATAGGGACCGAGGTGAATCTTTGATAGAGGCGCGGCTATCGAGCCGAAGTGACTTTAGCCCAGAAAGGATTGAGTCGATCACCGCGGGTGCGAACGTCTTCGAGCATGACTTCAAGATCGGGTATGATCGGTTCGCTTTGAGTTTTACCGGAGAGGTTGAGCGATACGTTTTCTTGGAAGTTAACAATGTCAGGATTGAGGTAGACGGTAATGATCTTCGCTGGTGATTTTACTCGGATACGATTGTTGAGTCCGATTTCGGCTTCGAGCAGGGCGTCACGGGCTGCTTTGCGTGGCCACTGCAGTGGTAGTGTAATAAACGTTGAAGGCATACCGTCGAGTTCGACCCACCAGAAGAAGTTATCCCACGGTCTCATTGTTGTGCATTTAATGGTCTTCGGAGAAAAATTCCTGCGGTGCGTACGCATCCAATCAAACATGAAGTGAATATCGTCTTGGAAATGGTCATGACCGCGTCCTTTGTATTCGACAATCATTGTGTCGTATCCAAATCTAGTGAGATAGCGATTGAAATCTTGCATGTTTTGTGCGACACGATTTCCATCCATTTCCCCACCGACAAAATAGAAGGAAACATGTTTTGCATTCTGCCAATAGCGTCCGACATATTTTCCAGCGGTCGCTGCGATTGGTAATACTCCTGCCCACAGGTCCGGATGGGCTAAGGCAATGTCCCAGACGGCATCACCACCGATGGAATGTCCGGAAAGAAAGACTCGATCAGTATCGATCGAAAATCGCTTAAGCGAATTTTGGAGGGCGTACAGAACCTTGCCATGTTCTTGAGCTGAGTATTCATATTTGTTCTGATAAGGCTTAGTCCATGCTGGGGCGATGACTATGTATCCGTGTCGTGATGCCTGCCCGAGTCTGAGGTCGGTTTGTTTGTTATAAGTTCCAGCCCACCAGTCTATTTGTTTCGCCGGTGTCCCCCCTGCCCCGTGCAAGCTCACGATGCATGGATATTTTCGGTAGGGATCATAATCTGGGGGCAACTGGACATGGAATATGAACGGGGCACCTTCAGGTCCAGTGATTTCAAATACGTGATGCAAAGGATCCTGTTGTTGATCTTGCGAATCGTTATTCATCGGTTCACTTTTTTCGGATTCTGGTGGCGGGTCGTTTGGTGTGGTGATGAGCGTCGGTTTCATGGCCGCTAGCAGTTTCGCCACGTTTGCGGGTGTGCTACCTTCTAGGTTCTTCAGGCGCTCCAGTATTTCCACTCGCTGTAACGCATTGATGCTTTGCAGATAATTCCGAACTTCATTGCGGACATCGAACAAAGAGATCGCAACCGCAAGATTTTCAGTTACTTGGCCCTGCCCCATCAGCCAACCACTAATCGCGAGGGCGAGTTTCGAGTCTGCCCCGAGGTCGGTGTCGTCAGACAGTCGATTGAAGTCGGCTAGACGTGCAATTGTGTTAATGTTTAATTGCCCACGGATTTCCTTTCGAATTGACTCTATGCTTTCTCGTGTTGGCTCATCTTTGAGTTCCCCTAGCAGGCGATCAAAGGCAAGGAGGATTTTATTGCGCATCGCTGCCTGTTCGTCATAGTCTTTAAGTAGATCTCGAGCACGTAGTAGTGTCTCTACGGCGACGCCTTCACTGGGAAAGTTTGACAACCATTTATAGACGCGTGCGTGTTGCCCAGCGGTTTGCCGACTTTCAATTTCCGAGATTAAACGTTCTGCGAGTGCCTGGCGTAATTGTACAATTTGTTGTTTGAGATTGGCGAGTTCTGGGAATT
>Ga0315316_10002158_pt1 | contig 14079 bp, 15 predicted proteins | sample M160m3416metaG_FD_203702 | JGI IMG/M metagenome (GOLD analysis project Ga0315316, IMG submission 203702) | Ammonia-oxidizing marine archaeal communities from Monterey Bay, California, United States - M1 60m 3416 | ecosystem: Environmental > Aquatic > Marine > Intertidal zone | place: USA...
AGTCAAAAAAAGTAACTTTTACTATACCAGGCTTCTTTATGAAACCTTTTTTATCCCAAACATGTCCAGATGCCATATATACGGGAATTATTGGTATTTTTAAATGTTTATAGATAGCATATATTCCTGGTTTAATATTAACTTTTGCACGATATTTAACTCTAGTACCATGCGGAAAAAGGACTAAGTTTTCTTTTTTAGTTAAAAGAAATTTAATCTTTTTTAGCATTAAAAATATAGTTTTTGACCGTTCTTTTCTATCTATAATTATATGACCACATCTCCAAACAAATAGTCCATAAAAAGGAACATATAGTAGTTCTTTTTTGACTATATATTTTATGTTAGAAAAGTAGGCTAAAAATAATATTGTTTCCAAAACTGATTCATGACGTACAGCAAATAGAACTTGATTATTAAAATATTTATTTAAATTATTTTTATTAATATCTATTTCAATTTTACAAATCTTCTTAAGTAAGTAAATAGTTACTAATGCCCACTTATGAGATATTTTAACAGTCAATGAAGATGATATTAAAAAAGGAAAAAGAAATAATCCAATAATAATACTAATAGTAAAAAATAATAAATTAAATGTTAAAGAACGAATAAAGATCAATTAATAATCCATAAATAAATTACTTGTATATGAGATATAAGATATTTCAAATGTTCTTCAAAATAAAATTTTTTTCTTAAATTACTATTAGACTTTAATCTATATGGAAAAATTGTAATATTTGGCATAGAGTTTTTAAATAAAACTAATGCTCTTTGCATATGCCAATCATCTGTTATTAAAATAAAATCTTTAAAATTATTTTTCTGTATCCAAATTTTCGTCTCTATAGCATTTCCAAGGGTACTTTGAGCCTTATATCCAAGTATAATTCGTGCTTTATCAATATTTTTGTTTTTAATGATTTCTGAATATCTAACTCCTTTAGCTACTCCAGTAATAAGTAATCGAGTATCAGTATTTAGAAGCATTAAATCAATAGCAGCATTTAATCTTCCTGTGCTCCCAGTAAGCACTACTATAGTATTAGAATCAATATAGTTTACATTTTCTTTATCTAAATCTTTAATAAAATCTAAAAATGAAATTATATAAAGTATGAATACTATGGATATTTAAATTATAGATTTTAAACTAAACAATTTTAATTCTCTATATCTTTTATTTGATCTAATAACAAAATGCCAAAACCTTATTAAAAAATTTTATAGATTAATATATTAATTAAAAAAACTATATTAAAATAAAAATTATTTATATGAAATAAAAAGGACATAATGTGATTATAATATGCAATAACTGTAAAACCAAATTTAATGTATCAGATAATCTTATTCCTCCAGAAGGAAGAATGGTCCAGTGTTCTTACTGTAATGCTAAGTGGAAACAAGAAAACGTATCTGAAACATCTTCTAATTTGGGCCTATGGATATTTTGGATAATTACTTTAAGTATTACTTTTTCAATTCTATACTTAGGGTTAATAATTGTTTTTGGAAACATAATTCCTATCCCAAAAGAATTATTTAACTTTTTAATCGATATAGGAATCCCAATAGAGGGAGGAAGTTTATTTGGTAGAGAATTTGATAGATAATTTTCTAATACCAATCTAACAAACTATCTACGTATTTTCTTTCAATAGAACCTTTAGATGAACTTTCAGCTTTTTTATATAACTCTTTAACTATATTTTTAGCCTTATTATTATCTGATTCCATTGTAATTCCTACATCACCTCCTGGAGAGTTTCCTTGTCCTGGAGGCACTCTACCTAGAGGATCTCTCTGGTCACGATCGCTATTTCCATTACTATCTCCGGCCATTTGACTTGGCCCATTGCCAGAATGCATTTTATCTATTTTTTCCGCTGCTTTCTTAAGTTGTTCTATGGCCCTACCTTGGGCTGCTTGAGCTCTATCTGGTCTTCCTCTTTGTAACTCTTTTCCTGCTTGTCTCATAGATCTTTCAGCTCTTCCTAATTCTTCAGGCATAGGGTTATCAGATTCACTAATTTCATGCATAACATCCTCTAATTGCTGCCTCAGACTCTCTTGTTTTTGTCCTGCATTTACTGGGCCAGAGCCAGGAGTTTTTTGATCAGCTTGTGCAGCATTTAAAGATTGTTCAAAAGAATCTTCCATTAAAGCTTCTTGCTCTTGCATCATTTCAGAAATTTGCTGCATTGCCATAGGAGCACTATCTGTTTCTTGCTCTCCTAAAGCCTCTCCTAAAGCATCTCTATCCAGTCCTTCCGACATTTCCTGCATCTGGTCTAATTGTTCTTGAGCCTCATCTAATGATCCAGATGCTGTCAGTTCTGCAATATCTTCTAATTTTTCTTCTAAGTTTTCTCTTTCATTAGATTGAGCTCCATTTTCTCCCCCTCTATCTCCTGGGTCATCAGATTCTGATACTTGGGGAATATCTATATCCCTAGGGTTTTCTAATTCATCTAAATATTTTGCTAAAGCATTATCTAAGTTGTTCATCATGTCTTGAATTTCGGCACCATCTCCTCCTTCAGACAACGCCTCTTCTAAATCTTGTTGGGCTCTTCGCAATTCATTTTCCGCGACTGATAATTGCCCTGATTCTACAAACAAAGCTGTCTTCCATAATAAATCAATAACGAAATTTTTCTTTTCGTAAGTTAGTGTTGAGCTATCTTTACTTTGCAATAAAATATTAGAGGATTCTAGCAACCAATCTTTTGCAACAGGAAGTTTATCCTCAAGAAATGTACTTGTTGCAATTTCTCTTAATACCTTTCCAACTTCAAATGGGTCTTCCCTGTTCAATGATAGATTTTTTCTTTGATTAATAATCGATACAGCTATTAAATTTTTAAATGGTTTTTCTGGAAGTAGCATTTCTATTTCTCTACTTTTTCCTATTTGGCCTATATAGTCCTCCGCTCTAAGTATAATTTTAGCAGGCAAACCTGCCCAAATATGTTCAGATAAATCATAGTAATATTGTCCTATTGTTTGCACATCATCACTTTTATTAAAAGGAAGTTTAAAATTAATTTCTTTCATATTAAGAGATTCAATATTCTTAATTAATACTATTTTTGCTGATAATTTAGTCACGTCATAATCATCAGAAAATATATAATTAATATCCATTACACCTTTAATTGTAGATTTAGGGTCTTCAAAAAAATCAACTTTAGGAGGTTGATCTTTAATAACTTTAACCTGGCTTTTAAAAATAACTTTTTGATTCTGTTTAACTATTAAATCTGTATCTTTATCAATTATACTTTCTATTGCAGAATTTTCATTATCAATCTTTATAAAGTTTATTATATTATCATTTATGCCTAATTCTACTTTACCTTCGCCTCCAAATACTCTGGCAGATAATGAGCTGCCTTTAGGAATAAATAAAGATCCTTCTTTTTTTCCTATTAGAGCTGGTTGTAACTTCGTATATTCAGGTGGATTAATCCAACCTGTGAATTCTCCAGCTGTAAATTCAATTGTATTTCTTTCTAACGTTAAAGCTGCTTGGACTTTTTTATCTATATCACTATTAAAAGCCATAAAAATAAATAAGAAAACTATCATAATAGGTAAACGAACAAGTAAAGGATCATTTTTAGAATTTAAAGATTTTAACTTCATAATAGATAAAGTTAATGATATTTTTAAGATTCTTTTATGATGTTCTGCCCATAACATACTATTTTTATTTTGAATTGGTTTATCAAATAAAGCACTAAAAGGTGTATTTTTTACATTATTATCTTTTTCTATTCTCTTCGCACAATCAATTTTTGATGGTAACTTTAATCTAAATATAAGTTTTATAAAAGTAACAGAAAAAAATAATAAAAAAATAAGTAGTATAATCCCGTGAAGCCAAAAATTGAATGATAAAAATGCTTCAGTCAAAATCAATATGGAAAAAAGTAAAATAATTAATAACAATCTATAAAAATACTTAGCTATCCCTTCCCAAATAATTACTATACGAGAAATATTTAACTTAATTATCAAACTAAAAGGAATAGGCTTATTAAATTCATATATATTTTTCATAAAAATAAACTCACAAAATTTTATTCAGGAATACTCTCATAAGATAAAAAATCCTCTATAGTAATTCTTTTTCTAATTATATTAATATTATTATTAGCTACCATTATTTCTGGAATTAAATCTCTACTATTATATTGTGATGACATTACTGCTCCATATGCTCCTGCATGTTTTATAGCCAATAAATCACCTTCTTTAATACTATTTAAATATACTTTCTTATTTAAAATATCACCAGTTTCACATATAGGCCCAACTATTTGATAATCAATAAATTCTTTATTCTTATTTATTTCTTTTACTGAAATTACTTCGTGCTTAGCGTCATAAAGAGCTGGCCTCAATATATCGTTCATAGCGGCATCTACGACTATAAAGCGATTATCGTAACTTTCTTTATTCCTGATAACTTTAGTTAAAAGTATTCCTGCATCTGCAGCAATATACCTTCCTGGTTCAAATATTAACTTACAGTCAATTGAACCAAATTTTTTCTTTACTAAGTCTGCATATTCATCAAGTGAAAAAGACGAAATAGTTTTGTCATAAGAAACACCTATTCCCCCACCAAGATCTATATTTTCAATATTATGCCCTGAAGTTAATAATGTATTATAAAGTAAGACTACTTTATTAAATGCTAACTCAAATGGATCTAGTTCTGTAATTTGAGAGCCTATATGTATATCAATTCCAACTATTTTAATTCCTGATAATGTTTTTGCATAATTATAAGATTCCAGTGCTTGGCTAAAAGGTATACCAAACTTTGTATTACTTCCTCCTGTAGATATTTTTTCATGCCCACCAGCATCAATATCAGGATTTATTCTAAATGCTACTGGAGCTATCATGTTATTTTCAACTGCAATTTCAGAGAGTTTTTCTAATTCTTCTATTGATTCTAAATTAAACTGTAAAACGTTAGATTGAAGTGCCAAGAATAATTCATCTGCTGTTTTTCCAACACCTGAAAATACAATTCTTTCAGATTGAATTCCAGCTTTGATAGCTCTTTTTAATTCACCCGAAGAAACAACATCAGCTCCAGAATTTAGTTTATTTAACACATTTATTACAGCTATATTTGAATTTGCTTTAACAGAGTATGCAATTAATTTAGGGTGGTTTTTTCCAAGTTTAGATGTTAGTGCAGCTTCTAATTTTTTATAATTATTTATTAAGCGAGACTCAGAATAAATATAAACTGGGGTTTTACATTTTTTTTCAATATCTAATGCGGAAACATTATCTATATGCAAAATTTCATTAATGTAAGTGAAATTACTCATATCTATACCCTAATAATTATCTTGTTCTAATTCTGCCGGCTTTAAGTTATCAACATGTGGAGGTCTCTCTAATGCTCCTCTTTTTCCACATGCACTGAAAATAATAAATAATGAAATAAGAAAAACAAAATTAAGTTTACAATATTTTTTAATCATTATTTTAACCACCTACTTTTAGCTTTTTTTATCGCTTTTTTAACCATTACAGGAGCTGTTGCTCCATAACTATTTCTACTTTCCAATGAATTTTTTAATGTAATAACTTTTAAAATATTACCTTTAATTCTTTTATCAATTTTTTTATATTGATCTAACGTGATCCTGTCTAAAGTTAAATTATTTTTTTCTGCATATTTAACAACTTTTCCAGTAATTGAATGGGCATCTCTAAAAGGAACATTACATTCTTTTACAAGAAAATCAGCTATATCTGTTGCTATTATATATCCAAGTTCTGCCATTTTCTTCATTGAAGAAACATTAAATATTATTTCCTTAATCAATCCTTCTGCTACAGATAAACATATTTTTAAATTGTCAATCGCATCAAAGAATGGTTCTTTATCCTCTTGCATATCTTTAGAATATGCTAAAGGTAATCCTTTAAGCATTGTTGATACATTATAAAAAGCACTAGAAACTCTTCCTGTTTTTCCTCTAATTAACTCTGCTGCATCAGGATTTCTTTTTTGAGGCATAATAGAGGAGCCCGTTGAAAAAGAATCTGGTAAAGTAATAAAATTAAACCCTGGAGAAGACCATATAACTATTTCTTCGGCTAATCTGGATAAATGTACCATAATAATAGATGCATTAGATAAAACTTCTAAAACAAAATCTCTATCACTTACAGCATCAATAGAATTTTCCATAGGAGCATCAAAACCTAGTGCTTTAGACGTACAAAATCTATCAATAGGAAAAGATGTGCCTGCTAAAGCTGCAGCTCCTAATGGGCATTTATTTAATCTCTTCTTTGCATCCTCAATTCTGGTTTTATCTCTTCCCAACATTTCAACATAGGCTAATAAATGATGAGCTAGACTAATTGGCTGGGCTGGCTGAAGATGAGTAAAGCCTGGCAATATAGTATCTACATGATGCTCAGCTTGAATAATAAGGGACTCTTGTAAATTTTTTATCAAAATTAATACAGTATCTAGCTCATCCCTTACCCACATTTTAAAAGATGTCGCAACTTGGTCATTCCTAGATCTAGCAGTATGTAATTTTTTTCCTGCGTCACCAATTAGTTCTATTAATCTTGCTTCTATATGCATATGAATATCTTCAAGTTCATCAGAAAAATGAAATTTTTCTTCTATTATTTCTTTTTTTATCTGATTTAAACCCTTTTGAATCTTATTGTTTTCTCTATAAGAAATAATTTCTTGCTTATAAAGCATGTTAGAATGCTCCTTACTCAGCATAATATCATGAAATGCAAGTCTCTTATCAAACCAGATAGAGGCATTGATACTTTTCATAATTTGAGAAGAATCATTTTTAAATCTTCCTCCCCATATTAAAGAAGTTTGTTTATTTTTTTTAGACTTTGATTTATTCATTTAATTCACCAATAATAACTATATTACCTATACAACAATAAAGAGAAAAGTATATGATAATTTCAATCAAAAACATTTTTAAGTATTTTAGTTATTTTAGCATAATTTCACTGATGTTCTATAATATTTCCTGTTTTGCCGATACATTTCCAGCTTCTATTAAAAAAATTAAAAAAGAAACCCAACTTCAGTACATTCCTGATATTAGTTTTAGTAATCTAAACAATAAAACTTTAAACTTAAATGAAACATTAAAAAATAATATTACTATAATTAACTTTTGGGCTTTATGGTGTGCTCCTTGTGTAAAAGAAATGCCAATTTTAAAAGAGCTTTCAGAAGAATTAGATCATAATTCAATAATTTTATTTATAAACCAAGATAACTTTAAAGATTATGATAAAGTTAATAACTTCATAGAAGAAATAAATATCAATAAAACAAATGTGCTAGTAGATTCTGATATGCAATCCAATAAAAATTTTATTCTAAGGGGAATTCCTACAACTTTAATTCTAGATAAAATGGGAAAAGTTCTATGGAGAATAGAAGGGGTGATAGATTGGACTGATAAAAATTTAATCGCATGGCTTAAGAAAGGAGCTAAAAGTAATTAATCCACTAATAATACTTTTAAAGTTTCATAATCATTAGCATTTTCAAAATTACTATATTGAGTTTTTAAAGCTTCAGGAGCACAATATAAGATTCCTTTATCTGCGGCTTTTAACATACCTAAATCATTATAAGAATCTCCTGCTGCATAAACTTTAAACCCTAATTTATGGAAAGCTTTAACTGCTTTTGTCTTTTGATCATCTATTCTAAGTTTATAACCAATGATATCTCCACTATCTGATATATCTAAATGATGACAAAAAACATTAGGATTACCTAATTTATAGAATAAAGGTGAAGCAATTTCATAAAAAGTATCAGATAAAATAATTACTTGAAAATCTTTTGATAAATCATCTATAAAATCTTTTGCTCCTTTAAAGGGTTGTAAATTATTTACTGCATCATGAATATCTGAAATTTTTAATCCTTCTCTCTTAAAAACCTTTAATCTATGATCCATTAATTCAGAGTAATCTTCTATATCTCGAGTTGTTAATAAAAGATCATTAATATTAGTTCTCTCTGCTAAAGAAATCCATATTTCTGGAACCAATACTCCTTCTAAATCCAAACAAATTATTCGCAATTATTATTCCTAATCTCTTTTAAATTTTATCTGACAATTCAGGTATAATCTCAAACAAGTCTCCAACGAGACCATAATCAGCTATTTGAAATATTGGAGCATCTTCATCTTTATTAATTGCTACTATAGTTTTAGAATCTTTCATCCCTGCCAAATGTTGAATAGCTCCAGATATTCCAACAGCAATATATAATTCTGGTGCAACAACTTTACCAGTTTGGCCTACCTGATAGTCATTAGGAACATATCCTGCATCTACAGCAGCTCTACTTGCTCCTACAGCTGCTCCTAATTTGTCTGCTAAAGGATCTAGTATAGAAAAATTATCTGCACTACCAATACCTCTTCCTCCTGATACAACTATCTTAGCAGCAGTCAATTCAGGGCGATCTGATTCAGATAAATCTCTCTTTACAAAAGAACTTTTTCCATTTGTCTCCGCAACCGGTCCTTCAACTATTTCAGCATCTCCATCTTGATCATTAGCAGCCTGAAAAGCTGTTGATCTTACAGTTATAAATTTTATTTTATCTAAAGATTTTACAGTTGCTAAAGCATTGCCAGCATAAATTGGTCTAACAAAAGTATCAGCGTCTATAATTTCACATATATCAGAAATTTGCTGAGAATCATTTAAAGCAGATACTCTTGGCATAATATTTTTACCAAAAGTTCCAGCAGAACTTAGAACATGCGTTACATCTTTAGCACATTCTGATATTAATGGAGCTAAATTTTCAGCTAATCCTCCTTGTAAATCTCCACTAGTTGTTATTATATTTGTAACACCTTTTATTTTTTTTGCTTTATTAATTACCTGCTCACTGTCTTCCAGTATTAATAAGTTTATTTTATCTCCTATTTTCTGCGCAGCTGTTATAGCTGACAAAGTTCCTCTATCAACTTCTATTCCATTTGACTCAGCAATAACTAAAATAGACATCATATAACTCCTACTTCATTTTTAAGAACACTTATTAATTCATTAACATCTTCAACTTTCCTACCGCCAGATCTAACCTCTGGTTCTTCAACTTTTAAAACTTCTAAACGTGAAGAAAAATCTACTCCAGTTTCCTCTATAGGTGTTTCAATAATTTCCTTCTTTTTTGCTTTCATAATATTTGGTAAAGACGCATACCTTGGTTCATTCAACCTAAGATCAGTAGTTACAATACAAGGTAATTTTACATTCAATGTTTCTAAGCCCCCATCAATTTCTCTAATTACTTTTATTTGATTATCATTTAATTCTAATTTCGATGCAAAGGTAGCTTGTGGCCAATCTAGAAGAGCCGCTAGCATTTGACCTGTTTGATTTGAGTCATCATCTATCGCCTGTTTACCCATAATCACAATATCAATAGCTTCTTTTTCTATTAAATTTTTTAAAATTTTTGCCACTACAAGAGGTTCTGTATTTAGATCATTAACTATATGAACACCTCTATCTCCTCCCATAGCAAATGCAGTCCTAATAGTTTCTTGAGAACCTTTATCGCCTATTGAAACAATTATAATCTCTTCAGCCAAACCTGCTTCTTTTAATCTTACCGCTTCTTCTACTGCAATTTCATCAAATGGATTCATAGACATTTTTACGTTATTTGTTTCTACAGCTGAACTATCTGAATTTACTCTGATTTTTACATTATAATCTATTACTCTTTTTACAGGCACCAAAATTTTCATCATATTTTTCCTTTAAATAAAAATTATTATAATGATTTATATATAAAATAAAACTTAATTAAAACTAAAAATTAAACAGAAAATAAATACGCTGTTATTAAAATAAGAATAATTGCTAATGCTTGTAAAAAAACTCTAGCCCGCATTAATTTATTACTCCAGCGTTTATTAAATTCTCCACCTTTTAACATGGAGATTATGCCAATAAATAAAACTATTAACACTGCAAATAAAACTACTAAAATTAAATAAGGCAGTATTATATTTAAAACATCTATCAAAAATTCATTCCTACAATTAATTTAATTAATCAAGCTTAGTAAAGATAATATATTTTTTTTTCCTAATAAATCAATGACATCTTCTCTTTTTAAACCAGAAGCTTTTAAAGATTTAACTGTTTGTGCTCTTGTCCTTTTAGATAACCTAACTCCTTTAGTATCCATAATTAAAGGGTGGTGTAAGTATGTTGGAGATTTAAGCCCTAGAAGCATCTGTAATATTTTATGTATATGAGTAGCAGCGACTAAATCTTCTCCTCTTGTTACTAAACCTATTTTTTGAATATGATCATCTAATGTCGCAGATAAATGATAAGAAGTAGGGATATCTTTTCTCGCTAATACTACATCACCTATTATTCCTACTGGAACTGTATGCTGCCCTAATCTAATATCATTCCATATTAAATTCCCAAGTTTTTTTGAGGCTGCCCTTATATTTAATCTCCATGCATAGCTCAAATTTTGATCGATCTTAGTTTTTCTTTCTTCTACTGAAAGTCTTCTACAAGTACCAGGGTATATAGAATAATCTTCCTCGTGAGGAGCATTACCTGCTCTCATAATTTCAGCTTTAATTTCAGAACGAGAACAAAAACATTGATAAATCATACCCATTTTAAAAAGTTCATTTATTGCTGCTTTATAATCTTCCATATGATCAGATTGGTGCCTGATTTCATTAACATACTTAATTTCTAGCCAATCTAAATCTTCATATATTGATTCTTCAAATAACTGGTTTGATCTTTGATAATCAATATCTTCTATACGCAAAATAAATTTTCCTCCTAACTTTTTTGCGGCTTCATATGCAAATAAAGCTGAAAAAACATGGCCTAAATGCATATGACCAGTAGGACTAGGAGCAAAACGAGTATTATTTGAATATAAATTTAGTTTCATTTTTATTTTTTTAATTATTAATTAACATTTTTATAAAAGATAAATAGAAGTATAATATAAATCAATTTAATGAAAGTTTTAGTTATGAAAAATGAAATTTTAATTACAGGACCAAGCCTAAAATCTATAAAGAAAGAAGCAGAAATATTAATAATATTTTTTCATGGATGGGGTTCTAATGGAGATGATTTAATACAATTAGCTCCATTATTTGCTAAACATATTCCTTCTGCTTATTTTCTAAGCCCTAATGGTCCGGAGGAATGTCCTCAAAACCCTTTTGGAGGGAAACAATGGTTTGGACTGGATTTTAATAGTGATGGAGGAATAGATAGAAGCAATATGCCACAAAAAGTATCCTCAGCAGCGGAAAATGTGAATAAGTTTATTAAGCATTGGCAAAATAAATTATCTATTTCAAATGAAAAAACTATCTTAATAGGTTTTAGTCAAGGTTCTATGTTAAGTTTAGAAATAGGAACAAATATTTTATTTGGTGGATTACTATGTTATTCAGGTTCCTTCATAAAAAATAATAGGCCTCTTACAAAGAAACATAAAATAATGCTAATTCATGGTGAATTGGATGAAGTTATTCCTATTCAAAGTATGGAAAATGCAAAATCTGCATTAGAAAATTTAGGCGCAACAGTTAATAGCTATATTTCTAAAAACCTTGGGCATAGTATAGATCAAGATGGAATTAATAAGGGCATTGAATTTATTAAAAAATGCAATAAATCATAATAGGTATATCGAATATTATTTTAATTATATATGTTTGATTTTATATAATTATATTTTAAAGTTATATATGAAATGAGAGACCTGTTTATATGAAAGAGTATCCAGCCCTAATATTAAATGCTGATTATCAACCAATAAGTTATTTTCCCCTTTCCTTGTGGAGTTGGCAAGATTCTATCAAAGCGGTATTTCTAGAAAGAGTCAATATAATTGCGGAATATGAATCTGAAGTTAGATCTTCTACTTTTTCTATGAAAATACCAAGTGTAATTGCTTTAAAAAAATATATTCCGATCTCAAAGAAACCTCCTTTCACAAGGTTTAATCTTTTTTTAAGGGATGATTTTTCTTGTCAGTACTGTGGTGATATTTTTACTAGTAATGATTTAACTTTTGATCATGTTATTCCTAAATCTAAAGGAGGTAAAACAAAATGGGAAAATGTAGTAGCAGCTTGCTCTAAGTGCAATTTAAAAAAAAGTGATTTATTATTATCTGAAGTAAATATGAAACTTATTAAACAACCTTTTACGCCTTCAAATCAACAATTGCAGGTTTCGGGGAAAAAATTTCCGCCTAATTATTTACATAAAAGTTGGATGGATTATCTGTATTGGGATTCTGAGTTAGAAAAAAATTAAGGTAACATTTTTTCAAAATTTTTAACCTCTGGAAGTATCCACTTTGTGGCTTCTGATGAAATTTTAAATACATTTATAGTCATAGAAATTAAATTATAATAACCACATATAGCAACAATATCTATAACAGCATTCAAACCTAATAAGTCGTAAGCTCTATCATAGACTTTATCAGATACATTTTTTTTTATATTTACTTCTGCTGCAAAATCATAAATTATTTGTTCATCTAAATTTTTAAAAATAGGTCTTATACCATTAGCTATTTTATTAATATATTCTATCTTAATTCCATTCTTTTCTGCTAGAGGAGCATGTTGTTCCCATTCAAATTGAGATGACCAACATCTTCCTGTAGTTATTATTGCAAGTTCAGATAAAGCAGGAGATAAACTACTCTCGTACCGTACATATTTTCCAACTGCCTGTGCATATTTGGCAAAATTTGGATTATTAAGCCAGACCCTAATAGGTCCTAATACATTACCTCTAGGACCATTTATTATTTCTTTATATATATCTAATTGTTCATTATTAAGTTCATCAATTCTCCAATCAGTAATTCTTTTCATAAATTCTCCTATAAATTAATGGTCTTTATAACCTTCTAATAGCCATACTTTATATTCTCTATTATTTTCTTTACTAATAGGCCTATAAATATTTTTTAAAAATGTTACTTTTTTAAAACTAGAAATAAAATGTTTATTATTAGATTCAGATGATACCATTATCCCAATTTCATTTTTTAGATCATCATGTTTTGTAACTAATTCATAATGATCATGAACATATCCATCAGCATTCCATCTAACCCATTTTTTAGGTTTATTTTTCATATAATATAATAACTCTCCCATTACTCTCCTATCATCTGTAACTAATAATGCTTCAGGATAACTCAAATAAATATTTGAGATTTCCAATCCTATGTTTGACCAACCTCTATATTTTTTAAATGGATCCAAGCCAAGATTATGTCTAGCTGTTAAAGGAATTAAAACTGTGAAACAAAGACCTATAGCAATTATTCCGTAATAAATAGCTTTTGTTTTAGGCCAGTATCTATCTATTTGCAATGCTACTAAAACAGTAGCTGGTAAATATGCTATTGCAGCCCAATTAGCATGTGCTCTAGAAATAAAGGCCTGTATCATAATCAAAACCAAGGGAGTAAAAGTTAAAAATATTAAAATTCTTTCTTCTACAGATAATTTTTTATACTTATATAAACTTGCAAATAAAACTATCAGGGTTAAAGGTCCAAAAACCAGGAATTGCTCAAAAAAGAATTTAAATAAATTTTTAAAACTATTACCTGCACCATCAATATTTGCATTGGCCAAAGTATGTTGAGCTGTAATAAAACTGTTATTATAGTTCCAATATAAATGATTAAATATTAATATAAAAAAACCTATAATTATAAGAAGTAGATTAGTAATAGAAAATTTATTTTTTATTTTAAAAAATATTTTTTTCTCAATTATTAATGCAATAATAAGCGCAATTATAAAATAAATAATTGCATATTTAGACAAGAATCCTAAAGATAATGCTACACAAAATATTAGATAATTTAATTTATTATTATTTGATAATATAATACAACTAAATGACCAAAGAACTATTGAGCTAAAAAATAGTAAAGGAACATCTGTACTTATAAAACCA
>Ga0315316_10002160_pt1 | contig 14068 bp, 10 predicted proteins | sample M160m3416metaG_FD_203702 | JGI IMG/M metagenome (GOLD analysis project Ga0315316, IMG submission 203702) | Ammonia-oxidizing marine archaeal communities from Monterey Bay, California, United States - M1 60m 3416 | ecosystem: Environmental > Aquatic > Marine > Intertidal zone | place: USA...
TAACCGGGAATACATCACCGGCAACCTGCTGCGTTTAGCAGGTTGCCGGCAATGGGAATCATTGGGACATCATCCGGCCTGTTGGATCGGTGATAACACGCACACCGGCGGCACCCCCGGCAATTACTTCTGCGAGGTAAAGGGCGAGGCGGGCAGCCCTGCACGATTTACCAGGTTTGGCATTGCTCCCTGGTCCCAGGCAAAACGCACATGCACCGGCTTGGCCACCTTGTCACTCTCGGCCGTGATGTGATCACCGTAGTTAATGGTTGCCTTGGCCGGGTGCCAGGCACCATCCTCACCGGCAACCTCAAAGTGACTGGGAGGCTTGCCGTCAGTGGTCGTCAAGCCGTGCCCCTTGGGTCCTGATTCCAGTACTATTCCACCGTGCGTCTGGAAGTACACGGCAATGCGACCCTTGCCTTCGCTGAAATCAGAGTTCTTAAAAAGGGGGCCCGTGTGGACAAGGTCCTTCTTGCCATAGAGCTTGGCCAGTGCCCATAAGGACAGGCGCTTGCCGACATCCTGCTTGTTGGGCGGGTGAATGTCCCGCACGGTGGCAATATCAGTGATGACCGCCATCCCGGTGTGTGGAACCTTCAGGGTCTCGAGTTGAGCCTGCCAGATTCCCGGCAACTTCTTGCGGTCACCGCGGTAATTAAAAGGGGCCAACTGCACGAAATAAAACGGCAACTCAGGCTTGTTCCAGACACTGCGCCACCCGGCAATGAGGGCCTTCATCTTCTCATGATAGAGCATACCCTCACCATTGTTTGACTCACCCTGATACCAGAGGGCTCCCTTGATCGCATAGGGTAGGAGCGGATGGATCATTCCGTTATACAGCGCCAATGCGCTTTGATGATGAATCCTGTTGCCGTTCCTGTGCGGAAACTCACTGAGCTTGTCGGCAAAATCAGCCTTGAGGGCAGGTATTGCCTTGAACCCTTCCGGTGCAATCCATGGCTCAATGCGCGTGCCTCCCCAGTTGGACCCAATAAGGCCAACGGGAACCTTCACCTCGCGCAGAAGTTCGCGGGCAAAATAATAGCCAACCGCGGTAAAGTTGCGCGCCGTTGCCGGGCTGGCAACCTGCCAGCCGCTGGTATTGACGTCACTCTCCGGCTTGGCCGACGGACGATGAGGCACCTTGATGTGGCGTATCAACGGATAATTGGCGGCAGCTATTTCCTCCTTGGCATTGGCCGACCTTGCCACAGTCCACTCCATGTTGGACTGGCCGGAACACAGCCAGACTTCACCAACAAGGACATCCTCAAGAACAATCTCATTGGAGCCCTTCACCACCAGGTTCACTCCCTTGGCATTGGCCTTCATTGACGGCAGGTTCACCTGCCATTTGCCTTCTGCATCCGCCTTGGCCGAGACCTTGGCATTGCCAAAGGTAACGGAAACCTCCTCACCCGCTTCTGCCAGGCCCCAGATGGGAACCGGCTCACCCTGTTGCAGGACCATGTGGCTGCCGATGACCGATGGCAACTTTACCTCCGCCATGGCAAAGGCAGGCAAACAGGCGACGGCAACAAAAACAATAAAGGGGATCAAATGGGTATAGGCTTTGGATTTCATAGATTGGTTTTTTCTGTGTTCTAAAAAGTGAGGGTTTTTCAAGGATATGACCATCCTTATCCCGGCAGGCAAACAGCGCAAGCCCGGGAAAGCCAATTCACCGCTATTTAATGACTCAGTGACAGGCAGCCCCGTATTTCTTCAAGCGCCAGTAGTTATAGGGCCATGGCGTGATGAACCCGGCAAAGAGCATCACCGGGATGGCATAATAATTCATGCCAAGCAGGCCGCCTGTCGCCACCAGGTCGGTAATCTCCATGGCCACCTCCATCATTAACATTGAGATAAATGACATCCCAAGGGCCGTGGAAAGGGATTTCCTGAAATCCATTTGGCCACGCATGAGCAAAATTGTCTCAAAGATCACGCTGGTGATCAACCCGTTGATCAGTGGAAGAACCAGCAGGAAATAATAGAGCGGGGTTGCCGGGGGAACGAGGTGGCCTGTTCCCATTACCTGGTAGGCAGCCAGTGTGCCGAATTCACCGATGGAACAGCCAATCAGGCACCACTTGGTATTGCGCGCACTCTGATACCAGGTTGCCCGGTCACGCCAGTTGAATTCAGCAACCGGCACATCGCAGGATGTTTGCGCGGACTCCTCTCCGCAACCGGGCTCAATCACCGAATAGCCTGCACTCCTGATCGCCGCCGCCAAGGCCTTCCTGTCGGGACCATTCTCACCGACAGAAACCACTGTATGTTTTTCCTCCAGTTCAACCCGTACATCAGTCACCCCGGAAAGGGCAGAGAGTGCCTCGGCTACACGGTCAGAGCAGGCATTGCAGGACATGCCACCAACACCGATTACATGATCCTCTGTTGCCATAAATTACGCGAGCCCAACAGGCTCTATTACCAGTCTCAAACCGCCGATACCAGGACTGACGCACACTGCTCCAGTGTCTTTATTTCCTCCCCGGAATAATCATGCTCGCCGTCCTTTCCTATACCCAGTGTCGCGACCACCTCTCCTTCCTCACTGATCAACGGCACAACCACCGCACCCTCCACCTTGGTATCCTTGGCAGACGGACGGGCAACACCGGTATCATCGGTCTGCAGATTGCACATGGTCACCGGTTCACGGCGCTCGGCACAGATGCCTGCCATGCCCTTACCGAAAGGAATCCTCGCGGCAATCTCGGCAATATGCGGAGGAAGACCCACCTGACCGATCAACTCCAAGAATGCTTCACTTTTCACCGCGCGGTGAAAAGTACAGGTTCGCGCCTGGAAATACCCGGCAATCTCGGTGAGCACCTGCTGTAAACAATCCCCGGGGTCACCCTCACCCCTCAGGGTTACCGTGATGCGCTCCGCAAGTGAAGTTTTCTCATCCATGACCATTGACTCTTACCCCAACAATTACCGGTAACAAGGCGATAAAAGTATCCATGGCCGGCCGATCGACTCAATAGGCATATCCGCATTCATTTTCCTCCCAACCGCTTCAGGGCGGCATCAAGGACAGAGTCGGAATCACCAAGGATGTCAGAGGGCAGTGCCTCCATGACAATATCAGGCGGAACACCCACACCATCATAAGGTTCACCGGTTGGACGGAACTTTGCCGACTGGCAAAGGACAAGGCCAAGCCCTGTATTCGGCAGTGAATAACTGTCCATCCAGCCGTTACCACCACCACTGGGCATGCCCATCAAGGTCGTGTTCTCCAGCCCCTTGAATCCACCGAGGAAAATGTCACCCGCACTGAAGGTTCCACTGTCCTGCAGGATGACCAGCGGCTTGTCATAATAATAGCAGCGCGGGTTCATGGTGGAATCAAAGGCCAGCACATGCCAGTCGCTGAACTTCACCATGGGCAGTTTCCATTTCGGTTCAAACGCCTTGATCGCCCTGGCAACCTGCGCCCGCTGCGAACCGGTCTTCCAGTGCGATGAGGTCAACGGTTGCGCCGACATGGAGGACATCATGTAACCATCCGGGTGCGGCTTTGGCAGTTCCATGGGCTTCCTGTAGGTCGAGAACTCAATCACGCGCATCGGGTCACCGGGCTTGAGAAAATACGGCATCAGGGTCAGGAGGATGTCCTTTGTGCCCCCGGAATTGCCACGCAGATCAATAATCATTCCCCGGGTATCCCTGAACTTCTCCATCCAGTCCCCGAGACTGTTCAGGAACCTCGTGCTGCTGGTCATCTGGGGAATGCGAAGATAGCCCACATCACCAATCCGCCTGCTCTCACCCCGTGGAAATTCCTTGCCGCGAAGCGGCTTCCTTGCCACGTCAACCTGCATGGAGCGCTTTTTCTTCCCATCCCCGGATTCCAGCTCAAGGGTGATGGCAGCCTTGCGCGGCAACCCGAGCTCCGCCCTCAGGTAATTGACGTAGCGCAGCATTCCAAGGCACTGGCGTAGGCGCCACTGCGGGGACTCCTTCACGACAATGTAGGAGGCAGCCTTCATCCAGTCGCTGATCGGACGCCCGTCAATCTTAACCACGTAAGGATGCTCGGGATCCAATAAACCATCCCGGCCACAAAGATAAAGGCGGCCTTTGTAGCTGCCGACAGAATAAGGGGCATAGCCGCCCGGAAGGTACTCTGAGGGATGATGCTGCATGCGTGCATGCCCGTCACAGAAAAGACTGATCAACTTCGCCAGTTGCAATTCAAAGCCATTGACCCGATTTCTCTCGCCGAGGGAGAGCCGAATCGCATCCAGTGCCCCCCGGTAATCCACCGGCCTCAATTCAAGGTAGGCAAAGCAACTCGAGAGAATATGCTCAAGATAATCCAGGTCCTCCTCCAGCTCAGCGCGCGTGAAAAACCTTGAGTTGTCATCCAGGTCGGGCTTTGAGACCAGGAACCTGTGCTCCTTAGCTACCGCCTTCCGGCGTTCTCGGGCAATGGCCTCATCATCAAATAGGACGCCCGAGAGAACATGGGTCTTGATGTATGAACGAACCACCTGCCGGTCGGTTGGCGCCACCGCGTAGGCTTTCCTGGCAAACTCAAGTCCCTCCCTGGCCCGCCCCAGGCCTTCACTGTAGACCTGCAGGGCCAGCATTGCCATGGACCGGGCATAGTCGGGATGATCCGCAGGCAACCGCCTGAGCAATTCCGTGCCCTGCACATAATTCCCCCGCCGCAGGGCCGCCATGCCGTCCCGGTAAAAATCCCGCTGCGGCGCCTCGCCCGGCAGGTAACCAATAATCTCAAGGTCAATGAAAAGGTCACTGCTGCCCGGGTTGGCCTGGTGCACCTCAATGGCCACGGTATTGAGCTGCCCTTTTGCCAGTGATTCCACAGGAACCATGTAACGGTGATAAGTTGCCTCATCGGCGGGACCGGTCGCGCTTGCAGCCGGTGTCTCGAATGCCACCTTGCCGGGACCCATGTTACTGCGGACCACCTCCCTGCCATTGAGGTAGACGACTGCCCCGTCATCCCTGCGCAAAAGAATGCCCAGCGCCTCGATCTTCTTCCTCTGCGCAGAATCCATTCTGAAGGAGGTGCGGAAATAGGCACTCATGTGCTTGTCTTCCTCATCACCCCCGAAGCCCAGGGTTGTTCCCAGGTTTCTCTCACCATACCCCAGTGCCCCCCTGCCCCGCTTCCATGCCGAGTCGTCAAATCCACCTGATTGCCACCCTTCATCCGGAACCCCGTCGCCATCAAGGTATCTCCACACGGTCTGCTCCCCGCGCGGCAAGAGGACTGGTCCGCCAAAACCCGTGGCCAGTAAAGCGGTCAGTATGCCAAGAATAGCCGGTAACTGTTTTTTTATTCCCATGACCTCACCAAGAAACAGAATGCCACCCAATAATCAAGGCATGATGAGCATCATCCCCCTTGGCGCCATCTTCCAGGTCATCAAGGGCGCAGGGCACGGAGCTCCTCAATGCCGGGACAGGGAGCGCAACGGGCTAATCGTGGATCTTCTTTCCCGGCAATTGCAGGGCAAGGAAAGCAAGCACTGCAGGGTATGGCCCACTAATTACTGACAACCTTGATTGAACTCCAGTAACCAAACTCGTTAGCCCAGTTATTAGCCTTGTTCTCAAGGACAAGGGGAATCGTCTTTCCTGCATAGCCGGACAGGTCGAGGTCAAATTCAAGCCACTGGTCCTTGACCTGTGAATTGCCGACAATCTTGTCATAAATAACGTCCTTTCCTGCACGGACACGCAATTGCCAGTCACCATGGGCATGATAACTTGCCCTGACTCTCAGCACGGTCTTCTTGTCGCTTGGCACCTTAAGGTCGCGATAAATCTCGCAGGCAACCTTCTTGTCCTTGGGATGTGTCTGCACCACGGGCTCATTACGAAAGCTCTTGATCGGCCTGACTCCACCCTCACCCACATTGCGGATATTAAAGCCCGGGGCAATCCTCTGGATGTGCTTCTGCCAGTTCGGGTCCGGCTTGCCGGCATTCCTTTTTCCACCCGCAGCCATTCGGCGGGGCACCAGTTCCTGCAGGAGAGACATCTTCCCTGACACGGCAAGGGCAAGTGCCTTTTCCGCATGGTCGGGAACCATGGGTTCGAGGGCATACCATAACATTCTCGGAATGTTGTGGTCCTTGGCATCCTTTTCATGCTTGACCAGTTCCTCAAGGATGGGCCAGCGCTGCTCAAAGGGCATGCGCCGCGCGGCAGCAGTCAGGTAAAGCCTTACCACTGCGGACGGGTCACTGTTTGCCAGCTTCACGAATGCCTTCCTGGCCGCCTCAGAGGGTTTCTCATCCTCACAAAGGAACTGGACAGTCCAGGAACGGACGTGTTCGTCTTGATGACCGAGCAACTTCAGCATCACGGCTTCATTGAGCCCGCCACTGACATGTAATGCCCAAAGGGCTCGTAAGCGCTTGGCAGAGGTGGTCGACCTGCTGAACATTTTCTGCAGGCCCGCATGTACCGCCCCGCTATCCAGCTTGCCGGCGGCCGAGCGGCTATGGAGCAAGACCCGGGCATGGCGCACATACCAGTCATTGGCATGATCCTGCATCTTCACCAGTTCCATGTCGGAAAGGGCACCCAGGTTGGGTCGCGTAATTTTTTTCGCCCCCTTGGGCATGACCCGGTAAACCCGCCCGCTCTGCGGAAAGTTGATCGCGTTGCCGCAGATATCAGTATCATGCCAATCCAGGATATAGACACCTCCATCAGGGCCAATCTCCAGGCTGAAACCCACCCATGCAAGGTCGTTGATGGGAAGAAAATCATCCCCATGCCTGCCGACATACCCGGATCCCTTGCGCTCCATGAAATCAATCAGGACCTCATGCTGGTGGATATTGCACATGAAGAGCTGGTCACGGTATGAGGCAGGGAAGGTATCCGCGAGGTAAAAGCGCGCACCACCGTGAGCCGATAAATGGTGATGGTCACGGATGGTCTCAATCGGCTTATACACATAACGATTCCTGTGCTGCTTGCTCTGCTTGGTAAAATACCCGCCCTGCACCACATGGAAAAGGTGGGGAATCACGCAGCAGGTGGCAAACGCATGGCCGACATCATTGAAATCAAATCCCCAGGGATTGGATAAGCCGTGGCCAAAAACCTCAAAGGTTTTCTTTACCGGGTGAAAACGCCAGATCCCGCCATCAATGAACTTTCTCTCATCCTTGGGCTCCCCCGGTTTGCCGACCCATGACTGGGTGAAAACTCCCTGGCAGCCATAGAGCCAGCCATCCGGTCCCCAGATAAAGCTGTTGAGGGTTTCGTGCCTGTCCTGGATTCCCCACCCATCAAGCAGGATTTGCGGCTCTCCATCCGGTTTATCATCACCGTCAGCATCGGGAATGAAAATCAGGTTCGGAGGTGTCCCGACATAAACCCCGCCAAAGCCAATCGCGATACCCGAGGAAAAGGCCAACTTGTCGGTAAAGAGTTTCTTCTTGTCGAAGACACCGTCACTGTCCGTGTCCTCAAGGATCTGGATACGGGTGCCGGCGCCCTTCTTGTGGGAGCGTCGATTGACGTAATTGCCGTTCTCAACAACCCAAAGCCGGCCGCGGGCATCGAAGCAAAAGGCGATAGGTTCAGCAATGTCCGGTTCAGCAGCAAAGATGGAAACCTCAAACCCCTCGGGAATGGACATCTTCGCCACTGCTTCCTCAGGCTTGAGGAATGGCGCGTTACTAGTACGATGCTGTCTCTTTTGCTGTGCCGACACCATACCGCTGAGCAGGGCAAGGGAAAGCAGGGGCATTATCAGTTGATGAATCTTCATGGTTGGGATTTTTCCGTTTGTTTTTCGGTTTGCAGGTATTTGATGAGGGCAAAGAAATCCTTCTGGCTGATGGTTTCAAGCATTCCTTCCGGCATCATCGAGATCGGTAGAGTCTGTCTTTCCTTGATACTGACTTTTGCCACCACTTCCCTTCCGGAAACCGTGTTCAGGACCACCTTCAAGTCATCCTCCTCGCCGATGGTCCCGGCCAGCACCTGATTTGTTTTTGTCTTTAATACCACCATCTTGTAGCCATCGGGAACATCAAAATTCGGGTCCACGATGTTTAAAAGGATGTATTCACGGTTTGCCCGGTTGGAACCCGTCAGGTCAGGACCCAAGATACCGCCCTCCCCATACATCCGGTGACAGACCCCGCACAGTCTGGAATACACCACCCGTCCATGGACAGGGTCAGCCTTGCCGGCCGCAGGAAGCTCCAGCATGGCCGAATACTTCGCTATTAATTCCGCCTTGTCGGCATTCTGCTCACGAAGGTCGCCGTAGACACGCGTAAAGGGCTCCCCCAGCATGCCGGTAAGCAAACGGGCGGTATAGGCGGGAATATCCCCGGGAGCGATTATCTTTTTCTCAATGGCGGCAATCAGTTGCCGGGCAAGGTCCTTGCGGGTTGCCAGCGTTTCCACCACTGCACGGCGCTCCGCGGTCGCAAAGTCCGGATAATGCTCCAGTAACTGCTCGGCTCCAAGCCCGGGAATTTTTCCGAAAGCCCGGATGGCATCAATCCGCAATTCAGGATGGCCCAGCAAGTCCACCAGCGCACCCTTCACCCCCGGGTTCTGTTGAGCCAGGAGTGACTTGAGAGCCGCCCTGCGATCATCAGGCTTTGCCTGTTTGTTGCCCAACAGTGCCAAGGCCTTGAGTGCTGCCTCTTCATCCCCGAAAATCTGGCCAAGTTCACGAGCCAGAGACTGAAGCTGAGCATTATCCCCGGCCATCAGTTCCGCAGAGAGTTCCGCCCATCCATTGGGGGCCGGCACCTTACGCTGTCCTTCAAGCCCCTTGAGCATTCCCTTGAGCAGGGACACACGAACTGCAGGGTTGTTGGATTGCTTGGCGGTCTTTACCAGCAAGCCCATGGAATCATTGCCGGCCTGCACGGCACCCGCGACAAGGCTAAAGACAAAAATGATCAGCCATCTCCCCGTGTAAAATCTCATCTATTGCCGATCTTGCGTCGAAATCAGGGGAAGTGCAAGGCTTGGAAGTGCCGGTATCGCCCATTTCCAACCTGATGAAACCCTCCTACTCATCAAGAGCAGGAGCGGGAACTCCCTCAAGGACCCGGAAGTATTCTGATCCATCAAGAATGAAATAACGGTGGTTGATGTTGCCGTTGCCCACAAGTCCTGTCTCAAGGTCCAACCAGTCATTCAAATCACCTAGTTTCTGGATCGTGTAGGTCTTAAGCTTACTGGTTGCAAAGGAAAACTCAAAGCGGCCATCCAGCAAAATGCCGGTCACCAATTCCAGCTCGGGATAACTGGTATCCAGGAGAGGGTTGCTGCCGCGACCCACCTCAGCACCATCATGATAACTATCACCGTCCGAGTCGGCGATATTGTGCACAGTTCCGGTAATAATGTGCTCCTGGTAATTGCTCAGCCCGTCATTATCATCATCATTGAGATCCTCAATAAAATCCGCATTGAGGACTTGGTCGGACTTTATTCGCAACAAGATGGAGCCATGATTGTCAGTTGCTCCTAAAGACCAGCCCCCCAGAAGATACCCGGGATTGGCCACCGCCGTGAGTTGCGCCCATTGCCCGGGCTCATAGCTTTGAGCATCTGAGGAAACACTGCCCGTTTGATTGACGGGAAAAGAAACACTGAAAGATGGATCGTTAAAAAGTTCCACCCGCTTAATCAGGGCATTACTCCACTGGCCCGACCCGTCCTGCACCCGCAGGTGAATCGAGTGTGTGCCGGCACCAAGGGCGGAAAGTGAAAGAGACGCCTCATCAATCAGCGAGCTGATCGATGACTGTGTGCTCGTTACAAGGGAGACCCCATTACCCTCACCGGGATCAACACCAATAAAATACTCTGCAGCTGCGATGATGCTCACCGTGGGACCTCCCCCTTGAATATCCTGCGCTACGGCAACGGCACTGGCGGTATCGGCAGCGATCTGGGCATCGAGAAGCTTCACCCGCTTAATTAAGGTATTACTCCACTGCCCCGCCCCGTCCTTGACCCGCAACTGGATCGAGTGGGTCCCTGCCCCGAGTGAGGTAAGCGAAAGGGCCGCCTCATCAATGAGCGAGCTGATCGTCGACTCTGTGCTGATGGCAAGAGATGTTCCACTACCCTCACCGGGATCCACTCCGATAAAATACTCTGCAGCTGCGATGGTGCTCACCGTGGGACCTCCCCCCTGAATATCCTGGGCAGCGGCAACGGCACTGGCGGTATCGGCAGCGATCTGGGCATCAAGAAGCTTGACCCGCTTAATTAAGGTATTACTCCACTGCCCGGCTCCGTCCCTGACCCGCAAGTGGATCGAGTGCGTCCCTGCCCCGAGCGAGGAGAGGGAGAGGCTCGCCTCCTCAATCAGCGAGCTGATCGTGGACTGCGTGCCAGTGGCGAGAGTTGTGCCGTTACCCTCACCCGGGTCCGCCCCGATAAAATACTCCGCGGCAACAATTTCCCCCTTGGTGTCGCCAACCGTTACAAGCACGGCTACCGAGGCGAGCAACACAAGGAATCTGGCGGGAAGGGACACTACTGAAATGAATCGGTCTAAAAATGAACCCGCCTTATGGCGCACTGATGGCAATGCCATTGCTCAGGATGACTTGCGCCCCCGGGCCGGTGACCTGGGATTCCGGATTGATATCAAAGGAAATGACCACCGGTTTGGTGGTTGTCCATGCCTCGGGATCAAAACAGGGACCACCCCCTGGACCCGCGTTATTACGGCTTTCATCCCGGTCATTGTAGAGCCCGTCAGGAGAAGCCAGGGACTCCACATCCCCGTCATCACCATCATAAGCCCACCACCCTGAATCCTTGATGAAGGCATAACTGGCCTCACCATCATTCTCTCTGCCGGTATTGGTATTGACCAGGTCCCCGTCGTTGTTTGCAGCATAGGTGGGAATACATCCCCCGGTAAGGGGAAATCCAACTCCACCCGCAGCGCTAAACTGATAATGGTTGGCATTGTCCGCGTAGTTGTATTCCACCACGGAGTTTGCCGGTGCACCGATGGCTTCAACATTACCCTTGATGACATTATTGCGAACCGTGACCTCGTTGCCGGACAACTGATAAGCGACATATCCTCTCCCTATAGCTGAGTGGTCTTGCAACCATTGAGGGGTTCCGTAAATTGCCAGTTCGCTGTAATTGTTCTGTACCCTTACCTTTCCGGCCCCTGCATAAATGTTGATATCTCCGGAGCTACCGCGATTCCGGTCTCTCCTCGACATAAAACTGGCCAGATAGTTATTGAAGATCTGCACCGATGAATCCTCACCAGAATGGCTCACAGATATTGCAGGCGTCTGGCCTTGCGTCGTGGAGGGAATAACCTCCACCTCAATTTCATTGCCGATCAACACCGATATCGGATCAGCAATATCGTCAGCGGCACTCGTTGAAGAGCTAAAACCCGTTCCACCTACGGTGCTGTAACCCAGCCAGCCCTGCCGCAGGGCATCCCAGTCACAACCGCCATTGACGGTGACCCTGAAGCCAACGCTCCGCTCAGAAGGTTCATCGGAGAGGTATGGCTCCTTCCCTTGGTTCTGGGGATGGTTAGGGGATTGGTGATGAAGATAATCGGGATTGAGTTCACGGTAGCGCGCAGTCGACCAGGTGCCGTTAATGGTCGAGTCACTGACATAAACGCTTCCGCCACTTTGATTAAGATCATTCATGACCACGCCGGAGACCGCCAGGCCGGTGGTATTCTCAACAGTCAGGCTTGTCGTCCCGGCCCCGAGGTTGAAGCCGCGGAAAGGTGGCGCGTCAGTGACACCGGTAATGGTGACATTGCCGCTGATGATGACCTCCTCGCCGGTCGCCTCGGTGAGCTGGACGGCCTTGTCAATGGTGATCTCCTGGCCATAGGAGCCGCCAAAAATGACAATGAGGTCCCCGTCGGCGGCGTTATCGATGGCGTCCTGGATGGATTGCCCCGGAGTCACACTAAATGTCTCGCAGAAAGCACTGCTACCGATCAGGACGTGGGTAAGAAAAATGAAGACTGTGAACTTGTTCATGGTGATGGGTGTAAATGACTTGGAAAAAAAACGGGGTGGAAAAAAGTGGAGGCGAGGGGAGTCGAACCCCTGTCCTGTTAACCTTCCGCCTGGGCGTCTACATGCTTATTCGGTGCTCTTACTGGAGATGGCGACCGCATCCGACAAGGTCGTTCATCCCCGGTTGCCCTGTTTATTTTCGACCTTCACCGCGGACACCCCGGCAAAGGGCTAGCCTGTTGTCGTCGCCTCGTCCCCCTAACAGGCGTCAGGGGCGAGACGTCGCCTTAAGCGGCGAGAGCTAATTCGTTAGAATCGGCATTTATATGGTTTTTGATCCGCTTTTTTACGAGGCCAGCAAATCATCCTCGACATGCAACCCAGGTTTCACATTATCAGTCGAAACCAGAGCGCCCCCTTTTTTTCAGGGTAAGGGCATTTTCGGCCCTTCCTCACCGATATTCAAGCACGCATATAGTCCTTGAACCTTAATTCCCTATCGGATAAGTATAGTTTGAAAGCCGGATGAAAATCTCGAAGAAAGCGCAATACGCCATGCGTGCAGTGCTTGCCATTGCAAGGCACCCGGGCACCCGGCTCGTGCAGATCAGTGACCTGTCGCGCACGGAAGTGATCCCGGTAAAGTTCCTGGAGCAGATCCTGCTCACGCTCAGGAAAGGCGGTCTGCTGCGCAGCAAGCGCGGTGCGGGAGGAGGTTACCTTCTGGATAAAGCCCCGGATGAAATTCCGCTGATTACCATACTGGAACTCATCGATGGTCCGTTCGACCCCCTCGGCAATGACCAGCAAAGCCAAGCGATTGCCACTCTCCCCGCCGGGCTGGAGCAGTGCTTCAAGGAGCTGCGTGAACTCGTCAACAGCCACCTGGGAGCCTATTCCATCCAGGACTTGCTGGACCTGGAAAGATCCGATGACATCCTTGCCTTCGAGATCTAGCAATCAGGGTATGAATGGCAATGCCGGAACAACTTAAACAAATTCTGCAGAAAATCCGGAACTTCCCGTGTAAGTCCCCGGTCTTCCTTCTCATTGTGTGCCTCTGCTACGAGGGCAAGCTGCAGATGCTCACCAAGACTGGCCCCCTGCCCTTCCACTACCTTGTGCTTCTTTCAATCGCGGCTGTATTGTTGTTTTTTGACCGCGGGCTGACGATCAAGGCCTGCGTAGCACTGCTCATTGCCAACATGGCACTGCGCGACAACTACCCTTTCTCACATTACCCAATGTATGCGTCGTTCAGCGACCACACCTACTATGTCTATGTCGCCGGAAAAGACGATAAGCCCCTGGCACTGCAGGAAGTGACCGACGGCATCCGCACCAGTAAGCTGAAGAAACCCTACAACAGTGACCTTGACAAAAAACGCAGGCAACTCGGCAAGCGCACGCGCCACCTGAGTGCTGAAGAGCGCCGGGAAGCAGGCGAGCAGGCCCTCGCCCAAGTTTACCGCAACTGCAACCCCGCCGCCAGGGAAAGGCTTGAGAAACTGGCACCCCTCAGGCTCTACCATGTCGATATCTACATGGAAGAGGGCAAGGTGGACGAGCGCCCGCCGCAATTTGTCGCCGAGATTGACCTGCCGCCGAAGTGAAAAAGCAGCTCTCCAGGTTTACGGCACTTTTCAGGCCGGCCGAGTTCTCGGCCTGGGAGTTGCTGGTCATGCGGCTGCTCTTTGCCCTGGTGGTCTGGAAAGTCATCCCTGAAAGGCTTGACCTGCATGAGCAGGCGGCACCGGTCGGAATGGCCAAGTGGTTTGGCCTGGATTTCACCTTCCTCTCTGACCCGGAAATCCTGACTATCCTGCGCGGGGTGCTTCTTGCCTCCCTGGTTCTATACTGCAGTGGGCGCCTGCTCTTTGCGGCATTGCCCGTCATGTTGTTTATGACCGTGAGCAGCGGAACACTCATCAACTCACAAAAGGCGGCAACCCACAGCACGCAGATCATTGCCCTGTGTGTAATGATACAATGCGCATGGCACCTTTATGCAGCCTTCAAACACCGCCGGTCCGGGCAGCCGC
>Ga0315316_10002161_pt1 | contig 14053 bp, 10 predicted proteins | sample M160m3416metaG_FD_203702 | JGI IMG/M metagenome (GOLD analysis project Ga0315316, IMG submission 203702) | Ammonia-oxidizing marine archaeal communities from Monterey Bay, California, United States - M1 60m 3416 | ecosystem: Environmental > Aquatic > Marine > Intertidal zone | place: USA...
CCGAACCTCGATGCCAAAACGCACGCGAAAATAACCACCGGCACCTACGAGAACAAGTTCGGCATCGCCTTCGAGGAAGTCGAGGTCGTGTACGAACGGGCGGCTAAGCTGAAGCACCTGCACATTCGCGGCGTGCAGATGCACATCGGCTCGCAGCTCACGGAGGTTGGGCCATTCGAAAAAGCCGTCCGAAAAGTCGTACCCTTGGCCAAGCGCCTAGCTGAAAAACATGGCATCGAGTTCTTCAGTATCGGCGGCGGCGTGGGCATCGTTTACGAGTCAGCACTTGAGAGTGGCGACGCCAAGTGGTGGCGCGCGCCCAAGCGCAAAAACCTGCTCACCCCGGCCAAGTACGCGGCCAAGCTGATGCCTCTACTCGAGCCGCTTGGCCTGAGGATTTTGATCGAGCCCGGCCGGTTCATCGCCGGGAACGCGGGCATCATGATCACGCGCGTCGAGTATGTGAAGCAGACCGGTGTGAAGAATTTTGTGATCGTGGACGCGGCGATGAACGATCTCGCCCGCCCTGCCCTGTACGACAGCTATCACGAGATCGTGCCGCTATCTCGGAAGGCCGGTGATCATCTGAAAAAGAACCAAGTTAGCTCCGACGTCGTCGGGCCGATCTGCGAGTCGAGCGATTACTTTTGCAAAAATCGTATGCTGCCGAAGGTCGGCGAAGGTGATCACCTCGCGCTTCTCAGCGCCGGCGCCTATGGGTTTGTGATGGCGTCCAACTACAATGTTCGTCCCTTCCCAGCCGAAGTGCTGGTGAAGGGCAGCCAGGCCGAAATCGTACGCAAACGCCAGCCCCGAAAGCAGCTTTGGGCAAGCGAAAGCATCCCGAAGTGGCTCAAGTGACCTGAGCAACAACCCACGGCATGAATGGCTCCCGTAATCCTTTCGTGCTTTTCCCGGGATGCCTGTTCGCCGTTTTCCTGCTGGGGTCCATCCCGATAATATGGCACACGACGCAGGTCAGCATAGATACCGACCCACTTACGCTGCTGGAGTCGGACAAGCGGCACTTGGAAACCTACGACCGGATACAGTCGTTCCTCAGCGACGACACTATTGTCGTCATCAGTGTTGAGAGCGACCAGATATTCAGCCAAGCCGGCTTCGATCAAATCCGTTCCATCAGCAACGCTCTTGGCCAGCAGCGCGGCCTGGTCGATGTCAAGAGCCTGACACATTCAGTCAAACCGGTTCGCAGGGGATTCGCACTTGCGTGGGAGCCATTTGTCCCGGCCGGTTATCTGTCGGAGGATCAAATCATTGCAATTCGCCAGTTCTCCGTTACACATCCGCTGGTCCGCAACATTATGGTCTCACCCGATGGCAGGATCACTCTCATCACGGCAACCTACAAACGCGACCTCTCCACACCGGCAATGCGCCAGGCATTTCGCAATGAGACGAGTCAGCTGCTTGCGCCATTCGACTCGCCAGACTATAGGATCCGCACCATCTCGTTACCTTTCATCGCGGAGGAAATCAGTGAATCATTTCTGCGCGACTTGAAGCTGGTGTTGCCGGTCACGGCGCTGGTCATCCTGCTCATCATCGGCTTCACTCTGCGTTCGTTCCCTTGCCTCATGTTGCTGTTGCTCAGCGAAGTGACCTTGGTAACGATGCTGCCCGGAGTGCTGGGCTTGGCAGGTTTTTCGCTTTCGCCGTACAACCTGCTGCTACTGCCGCTACTCGGGGCGATAAACCTGACCGTGCTAACTCACCAGTTGACCTCCCTTCGCCAGACAGATGCAACCCTCTCGCTGGACAATCGCTTCACCGCCATGTTGAGTGAAGTATTTTTGCCAAGCCTGTTCGCCTCCATCACGACTGCGGTTGGACTCTTGTCACTGGCTGTAAGCGAAGTATCGCACTTGAAGAATTTCGGCATTGCGGGAGCGATCGGTGTCACGGTTATTTTCGCATGGAACTTCGGGCCTGGGCTATCGTTTTTACGGCTGGGCTGTCGCATCTGGCCAAGCGCCATCCGATTGATAACCAATAATATGAATTCTGGAAAAACCTCAACTCTTTCCTGTTGGTCTTTCAAGGCATGTTTGATACGACGTTGGCAAACGCTCGTCGTTTCAGTGATACTTTTACTCTCCGCTTTCTTTGCTTCGACTCACTTGAACATCGATATTCGGGCGGTCAAATTTCTCGCGCCGGACAGCCCCACCCGGGAGATGGCTGAAATGATGGATGCACGAATGGGCGGCATCAACATCGTCCAATTGGATTTCGACAGCGGAAAACCAAACGGGATCAACCGAGTGGATTTTCTAAGGAAAATGCAGACTGTGCAGGATTTCGCCGAGAATACAAAACGCTTCAGTAGCACCTATTCGTATGCATCCCTGATGGCAATATTGAACGGGATTTGGGAAGGTGACAATTCGGGTGATCTCACGCTCCCGAGCAATCCGCTGACGCTGGGCCTGTTTGTCATTGCGCTCAAGGCGACGAACTATCCATTCCTAGAGGCACTCAGCGATGAGTCGCAACAAACCGCGCATCTCGTGTTGCGCACGATCGATCTGCCCAGCGCGGAGTTCGTTCGCCTGCTGGAATCGGTCGAGCAGTTTGCCAACAAAACGATGCCGGAAGATGTCACTGTTTCCGCCGAGGCCGGACTTCACACCATTCTCCAGGCCGACCGGGAAATTGTCCTGGCACAACTCAACAGCCTTGGAATCACACTCGTCATGATGATAGCGGCAATGATGATATTGTGGCGCTCGGTGAAGTTTGCAATAACCGCGCTCAGCATCACCTTGGTGCCACTGGCTGTGCTGGCGATACTGGCGGCATTTAATGAGGTACCACTGAACTCAATCACCGTGATGGTTGCTGCACTCGTCCTTGGCATCGGCATCGACGACGCCGTTCACCTCGTGACCCACTGGGTGCAACTCCGCAAAAAAGGAGTCGACTCAATCACAGCCATGGGCAAATCGCTCGAAGCAAAAAGGCCGGCTATCCTCTGCACCAGTCTCATTCTAATAGGCTTTTCCGTGGCGCTGGTCTGGATGAGTTTCCCTCCAGTGCAGGACTTTGGCTGGCTCTCGGCTGTCGCCTACGGAGCCACCTTGTTGGCTGTGCTATGGGGACTTCCATCACTGTTGACGCCCCGGAAGTGACTCAATCCGCTTGAGCCTTCACCCAGTCAACAACCTTGGCAACCATCAGAGGGAGTGCGTCGTCGCTAAACACGTGGTTGGCCCCGGCGATCTCGACAACCTCCGGCGAGTTCTTGGCCTTCGCGATAATATCGTGTGTGTCGCCGATCGGCACAACGTCGTCTTCTGTGCCATGCACCAATAGCCACGGTATGCTGATTTCCGCCCCAAGATTGACCACTGAGCGGATCGCCACCATGTCATTCATAAATGTGCTGGAGAGCGGACAGCTTTCCTCCTCCCACATAAAGCCGGCGTCCGGCGTTTCCTCGCCGAACTCGCGCCGGGCAAACTCCTCCGTGTGAACCATGCCGGCGAGCGATACCAAAGAGCCAATCCGTGAATCGCTGCTGGCTCTCCTAACGCCGACTGCGCCCCCCATACTATGGCCTATGTAGCAAATCTTCCGGTCTCCCATTACATCGATGACACTACCCAAGTCATCCGTCTCCTTTGAAATGGTGCAGTCTGCAAACGTCCCGCCGGAGTCGCCGTTACCAGCGAACGACATACAGAGCGTCGGAATACTGGCAGCACTCAATTCCTCGGCTAATGCAACGACAAATGGCCGATCCTTGTTGCCGGTGACACCATGGCCGATAATGACAATGAAGTCCGAACGCGCCTCGCCCGCTTGCACGGAGTAGTCGAGTTGTTCGCCGTGTTGGTTTTTGATTTCGCCAAACATGCTCAGAGGGAGATACCAAGCGACCAAGCGCTTGGCCAGTTTCAAGTTGCACTTGGCCAAGCTCGCTGCTTGTCGGAACTCGCTTGCCTTGGCAGAATCCTCGCTGTGAAATCGGTAGATAAAAGAACGCGCTACGTGCTGGGCATTGATTTCGGGACACTATCAGGCCGAGCACTGATGGTGAATGCCGACACCGGCGAGGAAGTGGCGTGGGCCGATCACAACTATAAAAACGCCGTGATAGAGGAGTCTCTGCCCGGCAGCAAAAAACGCCTCAAGCCCCTCACAGCGCTGCAGGATCCGACTGACTACATTGAAGTCTTGAGAAAAGCCGTGCCACGAGTAATGCGCCTGGCCAAGGCCAGGCCGGAGCAGGTGCTCGGCATCGGAGTTGATTTCACCAGTTGCACCATGCTGCCCGTATTGAGAGATGGCACGCCACTTTGCTCGTTGAAAAAGTGGTGCAACAATCCGCATTCTTGGGTGAAATTGTGGAAACATCACTCTGCCCAACCGGAAGCCAACCGTATCAACGAGGTCGGCTTGCGGCAGAATGAGGATTTTATAAGCGCCTATGGTGGCAAATACTCGAGCGAGTGGTTTTTTTCCAAAATACTCGAAACCGTCCGAGAGGCGCCCAAGATTTATGATGCCGCCGAGAGATTCGTCGAGGCCGGTGATTGGCTGGTGTGGCAGCTTACCGGCGAAGAAAAACGTTGCCTTTCCGCTGCTGGATTCAAGGCGATGCGTGTGTCCCGAACCAAGCGAGGCGGGTGGGCCTATCCCGGCAAGGCTTTTTTTAAGTCTTTGGATCCTAGGATGGCCAACGTCGTCGCTGAGAAACTGGAAAGCGAGATTATATCGCTTGGCAGCAACGCCGGTGGGTTAACACCAAAAATGGCGAAAGCGATGGGGCTTGCCGCCGGTACGCCAGTCGCTGCGGCCAACATTGACGCCCACGCCGCTGTACCTGCCTGCACGGTCACCGATGCTGGCAAACTCGTTATGATAATGGGCACCAGCACCTGCCATCTCCTAGCAGCTAAGCGCGAAAAACCGGTGGAGGGTATTTGCGGCGTGGTGCAGCACGGCGTGATCCCTGGCCTGTGGGGCTACGAGGCAGGCCAATCGGGAGTGGGCGATGTCTTTGCCTGGTACATCAAGAACGGCATCCCAGCAGAAATTAGCCAAGCAGCGAAACGGGCCAAGCAGGACATTTACCAGTTTCTTGAGGAACAGGCGGCAAGGCTCAAGCCGGCCGAGAGCGGCCTGCTCGCGCTGGATTGGTGGAACGGAAACCGATCGGTGCTGGTCGATACCGACTTGAGCGGATTGCTGCTTGGCCAAACTCTGGCCACACGCCCTCATGAGATTTACCGCGCTCTGCTCGAGGCAACCGCGTTTGGGACCCGGCAGATCATTGAGGCGTTCACATCACAGGGCGTAGCCATTAACGAACTTTATGCCTGCGGCGGCTTGGCGGTAAAAAATCCGCTCATGCTCCAGATTTACGCCGACGTCACCGGGCGTCCAATCAAGGTGGCAGCCAGCGAGCAGGCCAGTGCGCTCGGGGCAGCGATATTCGGTGCGGTGGCCGCCGGGATTTATGGGAACGTTGGGCAAGCCGCAAAACGAATGGCGCGAGTGCGAAGGAAAGTCTACCGGCCCAATGCGAGGAACAAAAAAAACTACGACAAACTTTATCGGGAATACAACAAGCTGCATGACCAGTTTGGTCGTGATCGGAATAGCAGCATGAAAGTTCTCAAACGATTGAGAGATGAAGCGTTGGGCCACTAAGGCGAAACAACCGGGAGAAGAAATGAGTCGCTTCGACGCAGTGCTTTTTGACATGGACGGCGTGATCGTAGATAGCGAACCGATCCATCAAATGGCATTCCTGGAAACCTGGCAGGAGATGGGATACGGCAAATCGCACGGCATCGACTTTGCGGAATTTTATGGCCGTTCCGATCGTGCAGTGTGGGAGGCATTCATCAAAAAACATCAGCCTGAACAATCTATCAAGGAATTGACCAAGCTTAAGGAGGACAGGGTGATTCGACTCCTTAGAGACAAACAACCGATCTTCGATGCTGTCCCTAGTCTGGTACAACAGTTGGCCAATCACTTTCCACTAGCAGTTGCTTCCGGTTCTGTCCATCGTATCATTGACGAGGTTTTGGCAATGCGGGATCTGCACCGGTATTTCACCTGTACCGCCAGTGTCGAGGATGTGAAGCACTCCAAGCCGGCGCCAGATGTGTATTTGCTTGCCGCCGAAAGACTCGATGTGTCACCGACCAATTGCTGCGTCATCGAAGACACCGTATCAGGTGTGCAAGCCGGCAAAACTGCTGGCATGACCGCTCTAGCCATTACGAATACATTCAACTCCGAAGCGCTTTCACAAGCCGGCGCGGATCAAGTATTTCAAACTTACGAGGATATTGGCAGTTTCTTTGAAATCAAGTAGGTAAACTTCAGACACCTAAAAAATCTCGTATTGATCCGAGACATTCCTCTTGAGACCTGCCCCATTCGGAATAAGCCAGGGGGAAGATTCGCATTCCGGCACGCTTCAACATTTTGTATCGCTCCAAGCTAAACGCATCCTCGAATCGGCCGGGAAAACCAATTAAATCAATCCCCAACGTTCTTCCCTTTTTCTGAATCACGAAATCCATCTCCATCCCAGCGACATCAAACGACGGCCACACCTTATATCGGGCTTTATTTAACGCATCATACACTGGAAGAGCGGAATCAGGAAGCTGAGATAACTGTCCACACGTAGGCTCTTGATAATAACCTCTCAAATAAAACAAATAGGATGCTAGCAATGAGTTTTTCTTTAAATCGCCTTCACTAATAGAAAGAAAGACGACCTGCCTAACTCTAGCTCGAGTGACCATGACATTGAAAACATCTGGCTGGTTCATATATCGAAACGCTGTAGCGGATGATTTCTCATCCAACGCAAACGAAAGGCACATAATATCACGCTCTTCTCCTTGGAATGAATGAGGCGTCCCAACTAAGATCTTATGTTTTTGGATTGCCTCAATTGGTACTTCACGGAAAATCAACTCTCCGAGATAATCAGCTTGATGCCTAAATGGAGTCGTTACACCAATACTTTGCGAGTACTCGAGATCTAAGTGACTTTGAGATTTAACTGTATCCAGAATCAATTTTAATAGTTTCTCAGATTCATTTTTATTGATGCCATTTTTTTCTCGAACACCATTACACTGAATCACTTGAATATTGCGGAATCGGACCAACTCCGGATTTTGCGTCATAATGCGAAGTGAACTGTTGTAAAAATGCCGGTTACTGAATTGAATGATATCTGGACGACTCCGGTAATGTTCATCCAAAAATTGAACTCGTTGTTGTTCCGTTATCGTCTCTTCTGCAAGATCAAGAATACTCTTGGATCGGTAATTCAATTGATCTGCAACTTCCGCACTCAGTCCTTCTTTAGTGGCCAGTATGGCTTGCTTGCTTCTAGCAAGAAAAGAGACATGTCGCAGTTGCTTTGGATCGCCCACAATAGCAACCCGCTTGGCCCGTTGCAGGATAGGAAGACAACTAGCAATGTCACATTGAGTTGCCTCATCTATTATTGCCAAATCGAACATTTCCGGAATCAGCGGCATATTGTCGTGAATGTCGGAATTCTTAGACATCCAGACAGGAAACGTTTTCAAAATCATCTCGATATCCAGTTTTGAAAGCATATCGCGCTGCTTCGCCCCTGTTCTAGCCCTGAGGGATTTAAGAAAATCCATCAACGTTTTTCGATTACTCGAAAGCACCTCATGAACCCTCGCGTCTTTTCTTATTCCAATTCGCTTGATTACATCCCTATTTCTAATATCAATTTTGTGTTCGATTGATTTGATCAGAACGCCAAAAGATTCTTTTCTGGAATTAATTCTGTGTTGAAGGATAAATAATCTGATTTTACTAATTAGGTGAAAACCGCCTTGGGACAACTTTTCATGGATGCTGGCATACTCTTTCTCCTGTTCAGATCTCTTGTTAAAAACTGACTCAGAATTTGTGATATTTTGCTCAATACCTTCTATGGATTGAGTTAGTTTGATTATCTCCTCTTCTGCGTAGCCTTGCAAAGTTTCCGCTTTCTTCCTACCACGCATACCGCTCAAAATCGCTTGCAACCTAGTTTTTAATTCGGACAAATATTTCTTTCTCCCTCCACGAATAACGCTCGATTTGTCACCAGAGAGTGCTTCAATTTTTTGTCCGATTACGTCTACTGCATGGTCTTTTCTTGAAGAAATCAACACTGATTTCCCTCTCGCCATATGCTCCAACGCCATACAGGCAATTGTATACGATTTCCCTGTTCCAGGTGGTCCAATTACTAATGTCACTGGATTTTTAGCACAGGATTTTAGAATGTTGCTTTGTGGAGCACTCAATACCGCTGGTATTTTTTCCAACTGTGTTTTCGTTTCACTCGTATCGCCATTTGACCCAACTACGCTAAAAAGTTCGCAAATTGGTCTGGAAAACTTATTCGATTCAGACATTGTGGCTAGTTCCTCCAGAATACCACGACGCTCAATGGAGCGCTTGATTAAAGCAATACAACCGGCAGGTAATATCTTCAAATTCTCGTTAGCTGATTGCTTTCGTAATTCTGTTGAGGCTACAGCATGTGGGAAGAAAATCATCTGTGAAGTATCGATATTACCAGCAAAACATTTGAAAGAATCTACTACAGCAGCGATCCCCTCCGCTCTGAAAAGACCATCTGCGACCGCTTTAAAAATCTGCTCATGTAAAAGAGAACCCTTTTCATCATCTACAATGATTCTCTTTATCAAACCGTAGTTAATTCTGAAGTTTTTTGCATCGAAAGAAAGAAATGGAAAATCAGCAATCTTTTCAATTTTTGCTGGAAACATAACCAACGGAGAAACTGTTTTTTCAGCTGTTTCTGGATTTTTACCCGCTACAAAAATCGAAGCATAAATAAGCTCCTTTTCGCGTTCATAAACTATTGCAGCCTCATGTGCTGCACTCCCTGCATCTTTATCCAATGGGATTTGGTAATCCCCCTCAAACGTTAACTCTTTCCCCCCTTTAATGAATATCCGATGTTCAACTGATCGAGAAAATATATTCAATATTTCAATCCCGCTACTGTCTGAAGAATAACATTCCCGCAGGTAACGTATCTTTTGTTTTACATCACTCACTATTCATCTTTTCCAATTAGAGAATTTTATACCAAACTAGGGCAAAAAAAAAGCCGCCCTTCCGGGCGGCTTAATGAGAACACACCAACTAATTATTTGCGACGGCGAACAAAGAATGCTGCCAATCCCAAAACAGCCAACGCAATGGTGCCCGGCTCGGGAATCACCGTGAGGCTGAAAGCTTCCAAACCAACCAAGTCCTTCGGCAAACCTGGAGGGCTCGCGGTCGAATCGCCAGGTGTCAGGCCTATAACATTTGACATTCCTGACTCCGTTGCTGCTGCATATGAGTCAGCACCCTTCCATGCTGCAACCTGAAAGAAGCCAGCACCGTTGAATCCAGCATCAACAACACCGCCCTTGAAGTAGCCAGCCTTTGTGCCAGTGTAAAAAGCAACCGGGCTGCCAACAGCTGCCAAGCTATCAGCAGTCTTTCCTGCATACAACTGGGCCCAACCACCTTCGACTTTAGCCCCAGCTGCATCAGTGATGATCTGCTTGCTGGGTTTCATGTTGGTGAAGTTGATTGTACCCTGCGCGAAAGCAGAAGTAGCGATCAGTGTGCTTGCAAATAATAGTACTATTTTTTTCATTTTTTCTTTTGGTTTGTTAGATATACCAGAAATTATTAAATGGATTATTCAGAAGTGCTGAATGAACGAGTCCAGTTCGTGGCGCTTTCGCGCAGAACCCAGAAACCCTCTGCAACACCGACAACTGGGCCAGCTGCGTCATCTGTATCCCACTCTTCGAAGTCCGAATCATAGGAACTGATGCTGTAACCGGCAGCGCCGAACTGATAAACCGTCACGGCCTCATCAGTTGGGAAGCCAAGATCAGAATCCAGTTTGCCTTCCTGCGGAACTTGTGAACTGCGAATGGAGAAGCCCTTAGGCAAGCCATTGCTGAGATCACCCTGAGGAACTTCACCCACGAAGGTAATGTTCACTGCTGCGTCACCGCTGTTCAGAACGAAGAATCCTTCTCCCGGAGCAACCACGGCATCGCCATCATCCCACTCTTCAAAATCAGCATCGTAAGAGTTGATTGAGAAACCGGCATCGCTGAAACGATAAACGGTTAATGAGCCAGGATTGGCACCGAAAACGTCAGAAACCTTGTTTCCGCCGTTGTTAAGGGGATTGGCAACGATCGAGAATCCCGCCGGGATGCTCTTGTTGACGTATCCCACCGCATTGACAGAGTAAACCTGAGCCGAAGCTCCAGCGATTCCCAATGCGCCGACAAATGCTGTTAGTATTAGTGTTTTAGTTCTCATAACTTGGAATAGTTTCCGTATGCGCTGCGAACTTGCCTGAGATGTTGCGGAGCGTCAACCCCTTTTTTGCAACTTTTTTCATTTCTTTTTGAACGCACCCAGTAAGTTACTGTCGCAATGCACTTATTTTGCCCAAAAAAAGCCGAATGACAACCTAAATCATTGCCTCTTAGGCTCTTTTTTTATTAATTTTTTCGATTTCCACAGCCAAATCAATGTCTTTTTCTGTCACTTTACCCCCGACGTCATGGGTGTTGAGGCGAATCGTGACGGAGCTGTAAACGTTTGTGAGTTCTGGATGGTGATTAGTCCTCTCGCAGGCAAAGGCCATTTCAGTGATAAAGCCGATAGCTTCGGTAAAACTGCCAAACCGGTAGGTTTTGCTGATGGAGTCATCTGCAAATCCCCAACCGGGCAGGCTGGATATCGCTTTCTGGATTTGGTTATCGGTTAGTGGTTCGTTCATGCTTCTAAATTACTGGCGGAGTGTCTGCATATTTAAGGTTTATTTCAATTACCGACTATAGTTCGGGCAGGCCAAGCGCATTGACTTTCACTTGGCCAAGCGACAAAGGTCTCCGGCGTTTCGCTTGGCTAAGGGCTTAGCCGGCATGACCCAAAATATTTCCCAGCAATGATAAATCGAATTCTCAACGGCGGTACGCTTGGCCTGTTGGCCGGCGTCTTGGCTGGTTGCGGCCCCGTCAACAAGCCGATCGATCAAGACACGCCTAACAAAGTTTTGAACATTACGGTTGGCACCGAACCGGAGGACATCGATCCGCATGTGGTCACTGGCGTGCCAGAGCATCACATCATCGTTGCATTGACGGAGGGATTGGTAGCGGAAGACCCGGTTGATCTTCATCCGGTGCCAGGCACGGCGGAGAGGTGGGAAGTTTCCGATGACGGCACAGTGTACACCTTTCACCTGCGAGACAACGCCAAGTGGACGAACGGTGACCCGGTCACGGCGGATGACTTTGTGCAGTCGTTCAAGCGCATACTCACGCCGGCGCTGGCATCCAAGTATTCCTACATGTTGTTCGTCATGAAAGGTGCTGAGGATTACAGTTTGGGCAAACTCAAAGACTTCTCGCAGGTAGGCGTCAGGGCGATCGACGAACGGACGCTGGAGATCGCACTCAACTCCCCCACCCCTTACTTTCTTTCACTGCTAAATCATTACACCTGGTTTCCGGTACACATCGCGACGGTCGAGAAACACGGCGGCCTGCTCAAGCGCGGTAGCGGCTGGACCAAGCCAGGGAACTTTGTCAGCAATGGCGCCTTCAAGCTGAAATCATGGAAACTTGGCCGCAAGATTGTCGTAGAGAAGAACCCCGATTACTGGGACGCTGCGACGACCAAGCTGGACGAGATCCACTTTTATCCCATCGAGCTCGAGACCACGCAGGAAAACGCCTTTCGCGGCGGGCAACTGCACAACATCTACAGCCTGCATATCGACAAGATCGCTACTTACAAGAAGGAGTACCCCGACGAGCTGCGAATCAAGCCGCACTTGGCGTCGTACTTTTACCGGTTCAACACCACAAGGAAGCCGTGTGATGACGTGCGCGTTCGCAAGGCTTTGGCGATGGCCCTTGATCGCGGCAGCATCACCAAGAATGTAACCAAGGGGGAACAGATGCCAGCGCTGTTTTTCACCCCGCCGGGTGTCGCCGGCTACACGGCGCGGGCGAGAATCGAGGAAAATATCGACAAGGCAAGACAACTACTCGCCGAGGCCGGCTACCCGGACGGCAAAGGCTTTCCTTCACTCGAACTCCTTTACAACACGACAGAGGGGCATCGGATTATCGCCGAGGCCATTCAGCAGATGTGGAAGAAAAACCTGAACATCAACATCACACTGCAAAACCAGGAATGGAAGGTATACCTCGATCGACAGCGGGAGATGGACTACCAGATCAGCCGAGCCGGCTGGACCGGCGACTACCCCGACCCGAACACCTTCCTCGACATGTGGACCTCGTGGAGTCAGCAGAATCAAACCGGCTGGGCCCGGGACGACTATGACGGACTCATTCGGAAAGCGGCCACTACACAGGATGTTGAAGCTCGACTGGAATTATTCCAACAAGCGGAAGAAATCCTGATGGACGAGCTGCCGATCCTGCCGATCTACATTTACACCCGCGTTTACGCGCTGAATCCCGCCGTCAAAAACTGGCACGCAAACGTGCTCGACCACCATCCGTGGAAACATCTTGATCTCGAAGTGAAAGCCGACGAGTAACGCCGATCCCCTCCTGCTTGTCCAAGCGCTGACCCGATGCTCAAGTTCATCCTCCGACGAATACTGGAAACCATACCTGTATTGCTCTGTGTGGCGGCGATGACGTTTTTCATGTGCCGGTTGGCACCGGGCGGGCCGTTCGACGAGGACAAACAGGTGACTGCCGAGGTTCGCGAACTGCTCAACAAGCAGTTCAACCTCGACCAACCACTGCACAAGCAATTTATCCAATATATCACACACCTGCCCACCCTGCAGTCGTTCAAGTACCCAAACCGTACCGTCGGGGAGATCATCAGCCAAAAATTCCCCGTGTCGGCAAAGCTCGGCTTTTTCGCGATGTGTATTGCGCTTAGCTTGGGTATTTTATTCGGAGTCATCGCCTCGCTGCGCCCCAACACTTACATCGACTACATCCCCTCGTCGCTGGCGATGATCGGTATTTGCCTGCCGACATTCGTAATGGGGCCGCTGCTTATGCTCGTTTTCTCACTGAAACTCGGGTGGTTCCCGGCCACCGGCTGGGGCGGGTTCAGTGGCGATCAGTTTTTTGCCAACGACATGGTCCTGCCGTCGGTAACGCTAGGATTCTTTTACGCGGCGTACATTTCGCGGCTCACGCGCGGCGGCATGCTTGATATTCTCACGCAGGATTACATCCGCACGGCCAAGGCCAAGGGCGCCTCCGGCCTTCGGGTCATCCTAAAACACTCGCTTCGCGGCGGACTGTTGCCGGTGATCAGTTTCATGGGACCAGCTGTTGCGGGTCTGATCGCCGGATCATTCGTAATCGAAACCATTTTTGCCATCCCCGGCCTTGGCCAGGACTTCGTCAAGAGCGCATTCAACCGCGACTACACGCTCGTGCTCGGCGTGGTGATGTTTTACGCGACGCTGATCATACTTCTCAACCTAATCGTCGACATCCTGCAAGTCACCCTCAACCCGAAACTCAAGTTTGACTAGCCGATGAGCGACATCCCCACCACCAAGCCAAGCGCAATTGACACCGTCGAGAAAGGCGAGTCGCTGTGGGTTGGAGCGTGGTATCGACTGCGCAAAAACAAGATGGCGCTCGCCGGCGGGGTATTCATCCTGCTGCTCGCCGGCCTGTCTTTCATCGGGCCGTTTTTTCTCGAGAGCGATTATTACACGAACACAGTGCTCGAGGATAAACTGACAGCTCCCGGTACAGAGTACACGCTTGGCACCGACCACCTTGGACGCGACCAGCTTGGCCGCATTATCAAGGGCGGCCAAATCTCGCTGTTGGTCGGCCTTGTTGCCACCTTTGTCTCCCTCACCATCGGCATCGGCTACGGCACCATCTCCGGTTATTTCGGAGGCAAGATCGACAGCGTGATGATGCGCCTCGTGGACATCCTCTACTCGCTG
>Ga0315316_10002162_pt1 | contig 14050 bp, 3 predicted proteins | sample M160m3416metaG_FD_203702 | JGI IMG/M metagenome (GOLD analysis project Ga0315316, IMG submission 203702) | Ammonia-oxidizing marine archaeal communities from Monterey Bay, California, United States - M1 60m 3416 | ecosystem: Environmental > Aquatic > Marine > Intertidal zone | place: USA...
CGAAAATTGTTGCCACCGTTGGACCAGCTTGTGACAGCGTCCATCAGATCGAAGAATTAATCGAGGCAGGAGTTGATGTATTCCGCATCAACACGGCCCACGGCAACCGTGAACAACACGAAAGCATTGTAAGCCGCATCCGGGAAGCGTCTACAAAATCCGGATTTCCAGTTGGGATTCTACTGGATCTCGCCGGTCCAAAAATCAGACTTGGGCAACTGCACCATGATCCTCTGGTCTGCAAAGAGGGAATGAAGATCACCTTCGTCACTGAAACAACAGATCAACCAACAGAACTGACAAGCACCTATGAACGTCTGATTGAAGAACTGCAACCCGGCGATCGAGTGATGCTGGCTGATGGCACTGTGTCATTGAGAGTCGAACAAGTGCAAGCCGACCGCGCAGAATGCATTGTCACGGGCGGCGGAAGTGTGCGTAGCAGACAGGGTATCAATCTACCAGGTGTTCAGTTGTCCGTTCCTGCAATGCTTGAACGTGACGTAGAGAATGCCATCTGGGCAGCGCGAAACCAAATCGACTTCATCAGCCTCTCCTTTGTCAGATCTCCTGATGATGTGCGACAACTCAAGGGCCTGCTTCACTCGCATGGTTCAAATGCGCTGGTCATCGCGAAAATTGAAAAACCCGAAGCACTCGAACACCTGGAAGACATCGTCGAAAATGCCGATGGAATCATGGTGGCGAGGGGTGACCTGGGTGTGGAGATCGACGTTGCTAAAACGCCGGTCGCACAGAAGCGTATCATTCAGGTTTGCCGCGAAAAAATGAAACCGGTGATTGTTGCGACGCAGATGCTCGAATCCATGCATACAAGCACGAGACCGACGCGCGCTGAGGCAAGTGATGTTGCCAACGCGATTCTGGATGGTGCAGATGCTTGCATGTTGAGTGGGGAAACAGCCATCGGTGATCATCCTGCACTCGCAGTGACCATGATGAGTCGCATCATGAAATGCACCGAACGGGAGATGATGTGTGACCCAGACAGAAACCACCAACAAAGCTACCGAGTTCATCCCATCACGAGCGCCGTCACTCAGGCGGCGACTCATGTGGCTGAAACCATTGAGGCCAAACTGATTGTCATCGCAACTCGCAGTGGAAACACGGCTTGGGTCAACAGCCAAAGCCGTAGTCTCATTCCCACCATTGGCGCCAGTGAATCGCAAGCAACTTTACGGCGGATGAATCTGCTATGGGGAATCAAACCACTTGCGTCAGAACACCTCGAAGACACATCAAGTTTCATCGACCAAATGTGCCGCTGGGGGCATGAGCATACCCACCTTCGACAAAACGACCACATCGTTTTTGTCACGGGCACTGGGGTCGTTGATAAAGCCCACAACCTCATGGTGGTTCATACAGTCGAGTAAGACTGAGCCAAAAAGCAATGACGGCAAATATGATCAGTTCGATTCTTCTTGAATTCGCAACACAATATCGCCAGTGATACGGGGCAACTCCCCTGACTTGGACATGAGTGTTATCTCAATCTTGTTGAAGCCCAACAGGATTCCGGATAAATCGAGCACCAAAGGCGCGTTTGCAGGCGAAAACAAAGTTTCGTTGATTTGCACAGATACCAGTTGCCCCTTCCAAGCACTGATGCATAACCCGACCTTATCTGCCTCAGCTAAACCAGTGGGGGAATTGAAGCCTCGTTGGTAACAAACCTGATCGCCCGCAACCACCCGCGAGTCAACCAGGACAGATGAATCAGGTATATCAACGACCACTGACTGCCGATCCATCTTGGACAGCCGATCCCAAGGTCGCCTGAGTCGAATTTCATGCATGCAAAGACGGTCCAATGAATGTACTGCCACAAAAAAAAGCCCGAAACAATGTCTCGGGCTTTTCTTATTCAACCTTTAAGTAAGACCCAGCCTCCCTGTGAAGACATCCCTACTCAATAGACGATTCCTATCGCCTAGGCATCGTTGTTATTGTCCTCAAAGTCATCAACGGCGGTACGGAAGTTATCAAAGGCAGTACTATCAGTTGCCCCTGCTTCCTGGAAGATATGGTCATTGAGACTACCAAAGAACTGAATCCCACATTTATCGCTACTGACCACAAAGAAATCCTCGGTCAAGACAGTCGAAAGCCGTTGTCCTTCTTCGGTGAGAAGTGTCAGTAAAGCAGCGTCATTTGCCTCATTGAGTTCCAGTTCTGCGAATTCAATATTTTCGAAACCGGACCCCAACACAATGAAACTCTGCTGACCAGTTGCGTCCAGACAAACCAAGCCCCCTTCTCGTCCACCATCCGAGATCTGCGCCATCGTCGCGTCCGTGCGGAGATAACTGGATGCGAGCAAGCCTACACCCGCCATTGCTGATCCCTGCGTGCCATACACTCCATAGTTAAGATCATCTCGCTGAACATTTCCAAGAGGTGGGATGTCGACCTCGTGCTCTAAATTTCCATTGAATCTGATCTGATCTGATTGCTCGTAAACAACCGTGTAGACACCGGGCGCAATATTTGTGAATTCAAACTTGCCATCCACATCCGTCAAAACTTCTCGCTCGATTGGAGCGTTCGTGTAGTTGTTGTCAGAAACCAATTTTATTCGGATGCTTGCAAAGCCCTTCTCACCTTCATCTTGGGCCCCATTTCTGTACGGCGTAGCTCCATGGTCCCGCACAGCACGCCAATTCTCAATGTTATCAATGAACACACTGCCACCAAGCGTAGATGGCACGAAATCAACAACATTGACTGTTAATGTTCCAGTGTCGACCGAACCCGACACCCCATCAGTGATTTGGTAATCGATCGTCGCGGTGCCTTCAAAATCCGGCCCAGGCACATAACGGATCTTTCCGTCTTCGATTTCGACGGATCCAGCCGGACTAACACCATTAGATGCACTCTCGCTTAACTGGAGTGAATCGCCCACGATCGAGATCGTTTGGTTAGGGTCTTCCAGACCGCCAGCTCCCGCATTGTCATTGGCGAGCACATCGACCAAGATCCCGTCTCCGTCCTTCAACGTAAGGCGTACCTCATCAACAGCCTCGGGAGCGTCGTTCGTCCCGTTGATTGTGATGGTGATCACTTGGTCTGCGCTTCCATCAGAGGAAGTGATCGTAAAAGTTTCCACAATGGACTGATTATCTACCAGAGCCTGAATGGCATCCTGATTATTGTCTGCCTCATAGGTCCAATCGCCGTTGGACAGAATGACCAACGTTCCAAGAGTCTGGCCTGTGGGCGTTACCGTGGTATTTACTGATGATTCATTTGTATCCACATCAACGATGGTCAAAGCACCCGCGGTCGTCAGGGTCGGGGCTGCATCTTCCGTGACCGAACCGGCGATGGCACCACTAAATACCGGCACGTCGTTGACTCCAGTCACGGTTACCACAATGGTCTCTACCGTGCCCTCATCAAATGACTTGACTTCAAATTGTTCGACGAGAGTCGCACCTTCAGGCAGTGCCTGAACGGCTGCGAGTGTGTTGTCCAGCGAGTAATTCCACGCACCTGTCGGATCGATAGTCAACTCACCTAGTTCCGAGCCCACCTTCGTCACCGATGAATCGAATATAGCCTCACCAGCATCAACATCTGTGATGCCGAGGCTTCCTGAAGCGACCAGAGGATTAGAGGCATCCTCGGTGACACCACCCTCGGTGTCACCAGTGATCACTGCCAAGTCGTTCACACCTGTAATCGTGATCTCAATTTCCTGACTCGCGGTACCATCGATTGATTGAACAGTAAATGTGTCGGTGATCGCAGCCCCCTCTCCCAATTGCTGGACGGCAGGGAGGCTGTTGTTCAAAGAATAGGACCAAACACCCGAGTCGGTAATGAGCAATGTTCCAAGGTTACCGGCTTGACCGGTTACAGAAGTGCTGAAGATCGCCTGACCTGTATCCACGTCGTTCACCGTCAACGTGCCATTTGCTGTCAACTGTCCACCTGTCACTTCCGTATCTTCCACCACATTGCCGATCACGTCTCCTACGATCGTAGCCGTGTCATTTTCACCAGTGATGGTGATGGTAGCCGTTTGCTGAGCAGTCTGATTTCCCGCACCATCATCAATGACATAGTTGATTGCTATTATTCTCTGCTCACCACCGTTTAGAAAAACATAGGCTGCCGGTGTTACTTCCACAGAATCCTCGTTTACGATTTGAAATCCGGCAGGATTCGCAGGGTCAAAGGAAACATCAGCGACGGTAAGCACGTCATTATCGGGGTCAGTTGCCCCGGTGATCAGACTGACGGTTGTCACAGAATCGTTCTGAGTGAAAGTTTCGGAGATGGCTGGTCCTGGTGTGGGGGGATCATTGAAGCCATTAAAAGTAAGAGTCGCGGTCTGCTCAACGGAACCGCCATTTCCATCAACTAGGGTGTAGGCGATTTCGACAACCTCTGCTGGGTCGTTTTCGGTAAGGAAGTCATAGAATACTGGTGTTACGGTCACTAAGCCGCTGTTTTCATCAACCGAAACTCCGCCCGCATTTCCACCGCTTACTACGACGGACCCCACTTCAACACTCAGCAGGTCTCCATCGACATCCGCAGCCGAAGTGGTCAAGTCGATACTTTCAATCGGCAAACTAGAGTTGAAATCGCGGTCGATGGGATCTGCACTTTGCGGCTGGTCATTCTCTCCATTAAGCGTGATAAAAACCTGTTTGACACCCGTACCGTTGCTGCTGTCGGTCACCGTTACGTCATAGATCTGTTGGCTCGTTTCGCCTTGGGCGAGTTGATCTAAGTCAGCATCAGTAGCAGAGAAAGTCCAAGCGACTTCTCCATTGAGGCCGCCCACTGCGGGCGTGAGAGTTGCACTGAATGTTCCGATGTATCCCGACTGTGTTGCCGTGGTGTCGACCGTGTGCGTGTCATCAGGATCCTGATCGGAGAAACTCAACGTGCCTGAAGTCGTGAGCACAGTGCTGTCGTCACCAGTTGTGCCTGCCTGCTCATTGACTGCACCATTGTCCGCATCACCCACCTCAACAGTAATGACAGGAGAGAAGTTGGATACACCCGTGATAGTGATCGTTGCGGTCTGTCCCACCGAACCACCATTGCCATCGACGATATCGTAATTCAGAACAATAACCTCAGACTCGCCATCTTCGAGTGATGAATAAGCGCCGGGGTTAACATCAACATCGTCGCCATTCAGTGTAACACCCACGGCATCTCCGCTTGTTACGCTGTAGTTGGCGACGGCAAGCACATCACTCTGATCAACATCCTCCGCTCCAGTCAACAAGTTAACTGGAGTGACTGCCTGTTCCTCGCTGAAGGTAGCGGTGACAGGTGCACCCGTGGTGGGCGCGTCATTCGTGCCGTTGATCGTAACGATAACGTCGACCGTGGCCGCACCATCTTTCGAAACAACAGCAAAGACATCTGTCGGTGCATCACCGACGGCCAATGCCTGAACCACCAAGTCAGCATTATTCAGTGAGTAAGTCCAGGATCCGGTAGCGCCGATCGAAAAAGTACCGTACGTACCGCTAACATCTGTTTGTGGCTGAACCTCATCTTCATCCGCATCAGGATCGGTAACGATTAACGAACCAGTGGCCTCGAGCGTTCCATCCTCAGTCACGCTGCCAGTTGTATTTCCAGTGATTCCTGTCGCCGGGTCATTAACGCCAGTGATTGTGATCGTCGCGGTTTGGGCAACCGAACCACCTGCACCGTCAACGATGCTATAGCTGATCGTGATGACTTCCTGCTCGGCCGCACCCAGATAGGCATACAAAGTGGGGTCAACAGTCGCTGTGTCACCAGAGACCAACAATCCGCGTACATCCCCCGTAACGCTGACACTGCCGGCATCCACTGACAGAGGATTATTGTCGGGATCTGAAGCAAATTCCAGCAAATCAACGTCAGTCTGCGACACGTTCTGTGTGAACGACTTGACAATTGAATCGCTTACAACGGGATCACGATTTTCACCAATCGCATTGATGATGACGTGAGCCACACCGGGAACACCCGTGTCCATCGGAGTCCCCGTGCCATCGTATGAATCCAAGACCACCTGCGAAGGATCCAAACCTTCCGACTCTCCATAGATCAACACTGCTTCGTCGTTTGTATCGAAGGATGGCGTCATGTTTACGATCAATCCCTGCACAGGCTGGACCAATCTGACCGGCAAACTGAAGGCGTCATTTGGGGTTACTCCGACCCATCCGAGGTCAGCGTCGAACATACCATTTGGATTAAGTGCACCCACACCACCGGCTTCTACAAAGCCTGGTCTCGATGGATCATCATCCCGCTGGGTATCAAATTCTCCCGTAGTAAGCCTGTCGTAGACAGTACGTTTTGCATTGGCAGGATAGAATTGGCTCCATGTACGTACATCCAAATCAAGATTGAACGGCACGGCATCAGAGTTGGGGACGTCGTCCGTGGTGCCCAGTAATCCGTCGGGTCCAGCCAAGATGGGCGCGAACTCAGTCACACTTGCTTCCATCGCTGACCCGCCGTTTTGCTGGATCGTGACACTGATATTCGGCACATCAAAGTCATCATAAGCATCACCAATCCAGTGAATGAGATAACCTCTGTCCCCACCGGCGAATTGGAGAGATGGATCAAGGGAATAGTCAGTATCCAACACATACCCAAATTCCGTCATGGCAAGCAGCACTTGGAAGTTGGCATTCCCCTGCCAGTTTGCTGCTGAAGCAACATAGCTCAGCCCGGTACCCTCTTGAGTGAAAGTTACGCTCTCCAAGTTGGGCGAGTCGTAGGTCTCTGAAGCGATACGTAACCTCTGAGTCTCAGTCATCACAGGCACGAGATAATCGGGCAGACTTGTTATCACATCTGCTCTGATTTGAAAGGCACCACTGGCATCAACAGGTGTCCGCAAATCACTGTAAGCCACCTCAAGAAAAAACTTCTCACCAACTGGGATATTGTACTCACCGTTGACCGTTGAAATCGCATTATCATCTTTGTCCCGAGCAGTGAGAAACATCTCAACCAACTCACCAACTCCTTCGCCGCGCCCCATAGCGTTGATGATGCCGAGTGCATCCGAGGCGGTCAGTCGCCCATCATTATTAACATCGAGAAAGAATTGGTTCTCGTCGGTCTCCGCCGACGCTTCTCCTTCAGCTCCAAGTTGGTTGAGCTCATTTAGCACAACCAGCGCGTCTCCTGCCGTGATGCGATAGTCAGCATTCACATCGTAAGGTGTGTGATGGTTGTGGCTTACACTGCCCAGAACATCACCGGCCAGCAACTCGCGTTTCTCCAACGACTCACTCGATAGCTGTCGTCCCAGCGAACTCTGGTTCCGCGAGCGTTTCGCAGACCTGCGACGCTTCTTCGATCCGGACATCAGGCCACTGGAAAGGAATTTACGCAGATTTCTCATCTATTTTCTCGAGAAGATGCGGGTGTCTTGTGGGAAATTATCGTCAAAACGAACCTCGACGCTTCGAGCCAACATTCAGCTCGAAGCCCGATACCTCGTGAATCACGAGCCGTTCCGGCCCGCTCTATATTACTCAAACTATCTATTTTCTCAACTTGCGCATCCATTCGCAGTGGGCGCAAAAGCCCGACTGGCCTTTAGACCAACAAGCAGCAAAAAGGTTCCGATTATTCTGGCAATTGCAGTGTGGTCTTCAGACCAAATTGATGATCAAAAACATCACGATCAACAGTTTCTGCATCCAATTCAATTGGCTTTTGTGCGGTTGTTTGTTTTAAAAACGCGTTTTTGCCTAGTGCCGACACCTCCTGTAGCGGCCCATAGACGCCATTATCGGCATTCGCGCTACCGATACTTTCGGAACGCCTGTGGGAATCCGCATAGTTCAACACCCCCCCACTGGGACTGCCTTGCCCGATAACTGCAAAACAGGGCGGCATTGCCAGAAAATGAGGACTCAAACCGTCCTCGGTACTCCCGGTTGCCAGAGACTTTCCAAAATTTCCGGCTTCACCCTCGCCACCCGATGAAATCAGAGCCACCTTGTTGAGAACGAGCAGGGCGTCCAAAGTGGAGGCTCGGCCATCATTATTGACATCCACGAAGGGAGTGAGCGGCTCATTTGCCTGCAAAACCCTGACTCCTTCCCTTGCGATATCGTTGAGAATAGTCAGCGCATCGAGCACGGTCACGGTGCCACTGTCGTTGGTGTCTTCGGGCAGTGCTGCGTTAAAATAAGGGCAGTCCACACGACTGGCGGGTGACTGAACAAACCCACTGCCGGTTGCCGTGACATCGATCGTGAAACTCGATTGATCAAATTGATGAATCAGTAACTCAGGCGTCAGGTCGACCGTGTATTGGCCTACTGGCAGATTATCGAAACGCCAACCACCAGCAGGGCCGGTGCTAACGACCGGATTGGTTCCAAAACTTATTCCGCGTATGAGTACTTCGGTTTCGGCATGACCATAAACCAGAACGCTGGCAATCCTGCCCTGCGGATCATTCACTCGGACCGTTTCTGAAGTTTCTGGGCTAACCAAATCGCTCGTGGTACGTTGCAGCAGATTACCCGCCGCATCCATCGCCTCAATTCTCACATAGCTTCCCGCAGCAGCTCCAAAAACATCGACAGCCACTTCTCCCACTGGCGAGTCGAAAGCCGCTGATAGCGGTTGATCCTGGGTCCAGGAATCCCTCAAAGTAAGGTTGTTAATGCTCGCATCAAACTGCTGAAATACCCGGACACCACTTGGTGCCAAATCACCAACCGACACCAGATTAAGAGCTGGATGCTGTGAGGTCAGGGTCACATCTGGTAGGTCGAACGGAAGGAACCCTGTTGGGTAATACGATGCCGCGATCTCTTGGAAAACGAGATTACTTCCATCGATGTGCTTGATCCCGGCCGTTACACCGACGAGCAACTGTTCCGAACCATTCCGTTGATCATCATTATCCTCATCGAGGAACGCAACGCCAGATCCGCTCGTCAGTGAGTAGGCAGGCAGAATTGCGTCTCCCTCAATCACGGCACTGGTGACGCCGGTCACATCGTCAATCACGCGCCATTGGATTGACGAAAAGGACTGACCAAGCGTGACCGTCACGTCAAAGTCGGCTTGTTGTTGATCGGGCTGGGATACAGTGACCCAAGCTCCGCCGTCCACCCGATACTGCAGTCGGCTAATACGATTCAGCGTAATATCGCTTTGTGGCCCTGATGAATTTTGATTGATCAGAGGTACGGCGGAAGCAGATCCAGTGAACTGATAAGTCGACGAAGAGGAATCAAAGTAACCTTGCCCCTTGAGGTCCAAGGGTACATCAGCGAGATCAAAGATGCCGTCTCCATCGGTATCTCGCCATCCAATCATGGCCAACGTAACGTCTGGACTTTCGTTTGCGGCATAGGCATTAGCCAACACCAAGCCGCTGCTCATGATACTGTCCTCCTGAACAAATCCAGACGTAGGATTGTCAAATGCATTCAGGTTTTGGGAATTGTAATAGCCTCGGCGATCAGTCCACGTCGCGCCACCGGGGTACTCATCCTTCGCCCAGAATATATGCCCCATTTCATGGGCGATGGTGGAAGCTGGCCGGGTCGAAGGACTGACGACAAACAGACCACCCGCGTAGGCAAATGCCGTTTGGAAAAAGCCACCAGGCAAAAATCGTCCATCAAAGTCATCGGATGAATCAACCATAAAGATGGTGAAAGCCCAATCCGTTCCCATCTGTTCTCGCTGGTGGGCATTGAATCGCTTCATTCCCTCCTCAATACTCCCCACATTCCCAAACCCTTGGGCGGTCAAAAACTCTCCCACATAGAGATTGAAATTATTGCTAATCCGATCGATCGGCTCGTAACCCGTCTCAACCGGATTGAGCGCAAAGGCGTTGTCGAAAACAAAATCGATCGTGTGTACCGTATTGAGCTGATCGAGAGTGTCGCTCCACCAATTTACACCTTCGCTAATTCTAGCAAGCGTCTCGTCGATTTCCGCTACAGTCCAATCTTGCGACTCGGGATCGATGGAGCCATCACTTTCAAAGAGCACCGGCGTTACACCAACACTGCCGAGTAGAAATTCACCAGTATCCAGATGTGTCACCCCAAGTGGCGTGACGGCTAACAATCGACGTTGCTCCAACGATTCCATCCGCAACCGCCGAACCGACCGTTTATGCAAGCCTTTCGATTTTGAGCGACGTCTTTTCATGGATAACCGAGATACCGAAACGGGATTGCGTGGAGAATACGTGCGGTACTCACGCTGGCGAACGATGCTTAGATTCAAAAACTCGAATTCTGTCTCGCAAAATCCCCCCAATTTCCAAAATCTCAGCAAAAGCCCCCGAAACGGCCTGCCCTAGTCTCTTGGGGGGGCCAGATTTTGCCTCAACATTTTCATTGTCCCAGTATCGAGTCCCACTGCCGAGTCCCACTGCCGAGTCCCAGTACCGACTGCCGCAAACAAATAGATCACAAACGGCTATCAATTTGCGGTATTTGAACCAGACCTCCGAATCAAAGAGAGGCAAACAACGCATCAATCGAATCGGTCTTATCAGCATCCCGGACACCTGCGGTATCGACTGCAAGTGACTCAACCACCTCATCAAGGCCGACCACTGCCGGGCTGTCAAACACACTGACTGACGCTTTTGAAGTTTCCGCAGTCGACAAACCAGCAGGCTGACCAGCCTCACGGCGGAGCATCTCGTCTCCAATGACCGTCGCTCCGGACGCCATCACGCCAGCCGCAACTGGAACGTAGGCACTTGCCTCTCCCTCACCGCTGCCTGAGTTGTAGAGTTCAGCCAAGTGATTGAGGACAAGTAGCGAATCAAGGGCACTGATCTTTCCATCGCCGCTTACATCCGGGAAGGTCGGCAGCCCCTCAGGTAATGGCAGAGCATCGAGGAAGATGTTGCCACCCCCATTGCGGGAAAGGGCATTGATAATCTGCAAACCATCAATCGGTGTCGTAGCTCCCGAGTTATTCACGTCGGTGGTTATAGCCGGGTTCTGGAATGGATTCGCTTCGACCACGAAGGCCCAATCTTCCACTTCACCAGATGCAGCATCCCCGTTGGGTCCAAGCCCAGCAACCTCACTCAAGCGGAACCGAGAGTAAATTTCACCAACCACGGTGTCACTTGGAATCGCGATTCCGATCGTCGTATCACCGGCGGCGATTGGTATGATCCCAGGCTCGCTGACCGAGCCATATCGCTTCAACTCATCGACGTCAAAAGTGCCGCTTTGATCCCAATCGAACCAAGCATCAAGGTAGAAGTCACGATTGTCGTCGTTGGTCACTGAGACTTGGAAGTTTGCAGTGAATCCTGCAACGACTGAGCCGGTCACACTCACACCGTTATCTTCATCAAGGTTATCCAGGCGAGGCTCACTGTCAGCCGTAATCGCCCGCTCACTTCCTATCGGTGCGAGAGCAAAGCTCTGTTCAACCCCATGCCGCGGCCCACCATCTGCCATTGTGGTCAGGTAGGGAGCTGGTGCATCTCCGTAATCATACCCACCGCCTACGTAGATGATGAGTTCGGTGGTGCCACTCAAGTTATTACTCTGCAGTTGATTGCCAACTTCATCACGAACTGGCACAACCTCTACTGCTCCGACACCGCTTACTCCAAGCGTCCCCTCAAGGAACACTCGCCTGTCAACAACATTTGTTGTCACACCTGTTAACGCCTCAGCTTCAATGGCTTCTGCGATCAGCTGCACATTCTCACCTTCAGATGAGTCAAGCGTGATAATGATGGGCTTGCTTGCTGTATCTCCGGGGAATCCTAGTTGTGTTAGCACGGTATCCGAAAGGTCCACCGAATAGTTCGCATCGGCATCCAGCACGACGCGACCGAAGCCTGCGTTCGACGGGTCAAGCCCCAGCGGTGCCTGACCGATTGCGAGAACGATGGCATCTGAGAGTTGATCAAGAGTCGAGGTAACGCCAAAGGTCACCTTGGTATTGGGGACGCCATCATCATTCGACTGAACCGTATTATCACTATCTAATTCAAATGTGATCGTGTTCAGTGAACCTTGACGTATGCTGAAGGTTTGACCTTCCTGCACCGCATTGGAAATACCGGCACCATCATTCGGAATCAACAGCCCGAATCCGACAGAAACGCCAAGCTGTCCCTCCACCGTGATTAGTGAACTACTGGTTACCGCGGATGAAAGTGGGTTCGTTCCCAGTAACTGAACTGTGTTGTCCTTCGCAATTGCGGACAGGTTCAAACCAGACTCGTTGATCGCATCAGCAATCGCGGTCGTCAACAATCCTACCGTGCCCGGAATTTCAATCGCCGTATTCACGGGGTTGAAAAATGAATTGTCATCAAGTTCGAATGTGGCGTTACTCACACCGTCAAACACTTCCAAGGTAATTCCATCAGCCAAACCCAAATCAAGGATTAACGGATTGACGTTTACTGAAAGACCTGTTTCGTACTCAAAGGTCGTCCTGGCCCCCTCAGCATCAAATACATTGAGTTGTTCACCGTCAGAATAAGTATCGCCATCCGCGGCCTGCACAACGGCGTCGGTTCCATCGACCATACGAATCACATAGGTCGACGCTGGTTCCCACGCACCCGCGACTGGAGTCAAACGCACAACATTCGTACTGGGATTGTAACCAAACCGGAAATCAACACCTTCCACCTGAGCGATGCCATCCTTCAACAACAGGACGGATTGTCGCGAGATGGTGTAATCATCGATACCGGTTCCCGGCGCGACGTCGGCAGGTGCAATGCCATCAAGGAACTGGAATTCGAAGTATTGCGGAATTTCTCCCAATACCTCTGCAACGCCCGATTCAACACCAAGATCAGGAGCCCTTGGTGTTACAAGCACAACTCGTGGCCCCGTCACATCACCGCGATCGAATGCACCACGATCCTTGAATACCGACTCTCCCAAACCACTTGGAGTCTGTACCGTCGCATCGTCCACCCTCAGTGCTCCGTTGACATCGAGGTCTGGTGCGAGAATCGGTGAGACAGGTAACCCGAGTGGTCCCTTGACGCTGGCCAAACTCGCGCGATCCTCCAAGGAGTCAATCGAGCTATCAATAATCGATGCATTAGGCGCCGGAGCAAACACCAAGGTTGGAGCCCCATAGAAAATCACCTCAGTATCAGCGACCTCTTCGGAGAACTGCCCTAGGCTACCACCCGTGGTGATGTTCTGTATGTTTCGATAGTACGAATTGCCACCTAGCTGCGGCAAACTGTAATCAGGATCAAGTTCAATACCAACATTAGAGTTGGAAATCACATTATTCAACATTACCGGGGCGGCACTGCCCAACAATTCGATGCCAATACCACTCGGATTGAAACTTTCAACAACAGCTGAGCTGATCGCACCTACAGCATCAATGTCAGCTCCCACTGAAGGGCTGGTTGGGTCGCCCTGACGCAGATCTGTCAATCTTACAAACGCAAAGCGATCCTGCTCACCGAAACCCAGTGTGTCAATGTCGAGGCTATTCGCCAATCCACCGACAATACCCACGTCAAAGTAGGTTACGCCATCACGGCTGATCTCAACCAGAACAGACTCAATTTCACCCGACTCGAATACAACAAGATCTGGCTGAGCATTGCCGTTACCCGATAGCATGTTGTCGACGAACTGAACCGTCAAAGTACCACCGTAGCCCAACGACACCGTTTCATTGCCATTGACAGGTTCCGCACCAATACCCGATGCATCCGGAGGCCCAATTGCATTAGCAGCGTTCTGGTGAATCGTCGTCGGTGGAATTCCATTCACACTGGGATCGTAACCGGCGATGGCATCAGCAAAGGAAACGGTACCTGACGGGAACAGGATGCTATTGAATGTCTGCGGTGGTGCTTGACGGCCAGGCGAAATGTCACCCCCGATGATTGTGTTGTTGACGATTCGGTCATGCCCAACAGGGTCGCTAAAGGTTTCTGCTGAAGCTTGCGGAGCTCCGGAAATTTTCAATCCGCCAAGCTCATTGAAAGCGATCACATTGCTTTGGACGACGACACCACTGGCGA
>Ga0315316_10002167_pt1 | contig 14035 bp, 8 predicted proteins | sample M160m3416metaG_FD_203702 | JGI IMG/M metagenome (GOLD analysis project Ga0315316, IMG submission 203702) | Ammonia-oxidizing marine archaeal communities from Monterey Bay, California, United States - M1 60m 3416 | ecosystem: Environmental > Aquatic > Marine > Intertidal zone | place: USA...
AACTCACTTGTTTCGGCCATAATATTCCTCATTCCATCATTGACTGTCAGGTGATTTCGTTCGCATGACAAGAGTATCGGGAGTCATGTTGCCCCTGAAACGAGCAACACCATAGCGACAACAAGGTCACAAATCCTGCCCTCAGCCAGATCACCTGGTTTGATGAATAGATCGCTGACGTCAATCACGACGGTAAGACTTTTGAGTTTTTCTATATTCAGCTCGCTGGCCAACGGGTTGCACAGTTCGTTGCGAACAGCAATCGGTGCCTGCGGATTCTTTCACGGCCGACCATGAGCCGCACGTGAAAACGGAAGTCGAGTCACACGAGCAGGCACTCATTTCAGTGGATGGCAGCAGCGTGTCAGACCGAACGGTAACTGACCAGCGTCATTTCCTGCGTCTGTCGTGTCGACCGAAGCGCCGCAGGTATACCTCGGAATCGGTTTCGGATCATTTGATAATGCCGGTCACGATATCTTGAGGTGTCATAATACGGTGGGTTGATGACAGAGCGAAAATACGTTTGAGTTTCCAGGTACTGAAGCGGAAGAATTGCCCGAACAGTCGATGACGAACAGTCTTGCAGCGTTGGTCATTTCGTTCGACGCCCTTCGTGGAACTTGGGGCTGCGCCGGTTGTCGTCCTGAGCGTTTTCGGACGGGCGGCAAGTGCCCAATGACACGCCCTCCTGAGTCAAAAAGCGACCTCGTTAATCGTAGCCGAAAGAACTCTTGTCAACTCACGGTTCGAGTCCTGTTTGGGGAGCTTTCGGACGGTTATGCAAACCAAAACCCTCGATCACATGTGTTTGTTGGTCGAGGGCTGGGCGATCTGCCACACGGGTTCGAGGCTACTCCCAAAGCTCACCGAGCATCTCCAACAACTCCTTCACCAGCACGTCCGAGGAGTGCATTTCGAACCGCGACGTCCCCAGCCAGGTTTCATAGCCTCCCAGCTCGACCTGATTCGGCGGCGGTAGATAACCGTAACTGCCGTTTGCCAATTCGATCAGAAACGTGCGGGGAGCCGGGCTCTTCTCTTTGATCTCCAGACCGATTTCCACCAGCACCTCAAAGGGCATGGAAACAATCGCCTGGTCGCCAATGCGAAAGGCCTGGATGATCACGTTCTCCGTCGGCGAAAACTCGGGATCGGCGAAGCGAATGATTTGATTGGCGTAGTTGGCGGCTTTCTTATGGATCGCCTCGCGTTCCTCGTGCGGCACTGCCAGCAATCTCCGTGCATTGCTCACCTGGGCCTCCGTCGGTTTGCGATAATTGAGGGTCACTTCGCGCTGGCGCGTCGCGATCACCGGAGAGATGTCGTAGCTCTCAATCTTTTTGACGGCGCGCCACGCTGCATCAGCGGCCTTGCTCGCCACGATTTGGCACTGCTCGAAAGGGGCCCGAGGTGCGCGTACGATGCCAAACGGAATATTGTTAATATCTCCGCTGGCTCCATTCGACATCATCGCCACAAAACTCTCCGGCGGGCGTCCTCCCATGCGGAACGGCATCACCCTGGCAAACTCACCAAAGTAATCGGCCGACGCCATTCCTCGAACGCGTCCGTTTTCTTCAGTCACCGTTGGAATTCCACCCACATAATGAAGTGCGTAGTTGGCCAGCAACCCGAGCGGTTTATTGCGTTTGGTGCGAACATCGACCACGCAGATTTCGGGATCGATCGGACCGGCGGGTTTGAGAATCCCTTTGGTCCCCCCATTCATCCGCACCCGGTCGTAGCCACCAAACGGATTGCGCGTCGAAGACATGCCCTCTTTGTAAAAATTCCGGCGATTGCGGACTTCCGACGGTTCCTCATCGGATGCAAATCCGACCTTCGCGGGTTCGAGTGCCTCAATCGCTTTGAATAACGCCCCGGCAAGTCCGGCTCTCCGCTTCTTTTCGTAAGCGACCCGGCCGGGCGAGGTGTCGCCGCCCTTCGGGGTCGAGTGGGCATGCGTCGCTGCGATCATGATGGATTCCGGATTCCAGCCGGTTTTCTCTGCAACGATCATTTTCGCCTCATCCGCCATTTCGCGGCCGATGCCGATCGCGTCGATGATGGCGACCAGACAACGGTTGTCGGGGCCGTTGTCAAAGGCGAGTGTTCGAACTGAAATCGGATCGTGAACGTAGCTGGAAGACCCGGAGCGAAGCTGAAAGGGGAAGACATCGGGCGAGATGTCAACGACGGCGGCCCCGGCTTTGAATTGAGATTCCTGTGCAGTCGCTGATGGAACAAGCAGGCCGGCGACCGTGAGGGCGATGGTGGTGACTGATTTCATTGGGAAAACCTTGAGACAACATAACCGATGGCAAGACGAACCTAACTTACGCTACTATCAGTCGCGTCATGGAACGGGGCAGTGGTCACGAGCGATTGACGCTCTGATATTCTCAAGCAACCGTCCGTAGGCGTCACCAGATTTCGCACCGTTATGGTGTGCTCATTCGTTTGTGGCGTGGTGTGCGGGCTTTTGCTCATCAGCCCGTGTTGCGCCTGATGCAACCAATATTGAAAACGCCGAAATACATACACCTCTAAAAACTCTTAGCATTCTGTCTGTTCCAAACCCTGAGTTATTGCGTTTTGCCAACGTTACGGAAACAACTATGACATTTCAATGAGTTGACCTTTTCGTTACCTACCGGCACGACAACTGGCACCACGGAGTTGGAGAAAACGTTGAATTGTTCGCTCAGCAAATATTACGATTCTTCTCGGTCAGGCATGTCTCGCCCAATGACGACGGATTCCGACAAAACGTATGGACCAGATGACACGGATTTCGTGTGTCAGCAAACGTATGGGAATTCGGGAACTGTGGTATCAAACGGTGGGTTGATTGGACGTTGACGGACGACGGTCTCGAGGTAAGACTCCTTGAGTCTGATGATGCTCCGGCCAATGCGTTCGGCAGGAACCTCTGGTCCGGCGAACTTAGTCCCCACTGGTCTATTCGCCACAACAAGGGCAGATTTCCGGAACGAAAACAGTCAACGTCGTGGAATACTTCGTGCTTTCATGGTTGTCGCCTGACTCATCCGGCTCCTTATGGTGCGCCACCACCAGATAAGTGTTTCCGGTCGTGGGTGTGAAAACTGCATGTCCCTTCGCGTCCGTTTTACGCTCGTAGTCGGGATCGAATTCTTCCTTCAACTGGTGTCCCCGCGGGATAAAAGAAACGCGGGCGTTGGCCATTGGCTTTCCTTTGTAAAACAATTGAACGGTAATCGGCTGGCCCGGGCCCATGGGTGTGACAGGGCTCGTTACAGGTACAAGCTCAAACGGATGCCCGAGCAGGCGATTGAAGCCTGGGTTGTCCGGCGAGACTCGGTCAAGGGTTGGACTCACAACGAAAAACGTTTTTGCACTCTTGACCGATCGAACGGGAGCGTAACTGACGACCTGATCCATCGTATGAGCAACCATGTACAATCCCGGCTGGGCTGGAACGAATTTCGTTGTCCAGTACCCTTCTTTGGGGGCATAGCCTGTATCGACGAGTTCACTTTTCAAGTCGTAGCTTTTTCCCTCCGGACTCAACATCCTGAGTGTTGAACCTTTGAGGCCGACTTTGCTGGCCAGCTTGAAATCGCGATGGTCGTTTCCATGGTTGCCGAGCTTCAGGTCGACGTATACGGCATCACCGGTACGGATCAGGTTCGTGTTGGTTTCAACCCATGTATCATGAGCCAGTGCTGACGAAGCAGACGCCAGCAGAAGAATCAGACAGTTCCGAATCATTGTATTGTCCCTTTCTTGTGTTCGCACCACATCACGATGATTTGCGGCGATGAAAGACGCGTTCCTGTCGGCGAAAACGAGATGTCGGCGACTCGGAATGCTGATAAAAACAAGCAATCAGCAGCGGAATCTTAGTCAGAATTCCCCAATGACCTCCCCACCGCTGCGAGTTGCCAGCGCTCGCCAGTTGTCGAGGTCGATATTCTCACCGATAAAGCGAGCACTACCGTCACAGAGCAGCACGGTGACTCCACCCGAGTGGGCACTCCGCGCTGACGTCAGGCCATGCGTCCGGAATTGATTGTTGCAGTCATATGTTGAAGAATTGGGGCCGTAAAAATGATTGTATAGAGCGTATCCGTAGGATCCCTGCATCCAGCGGACGCCGCGATCTGCCCACCAGTCTCCACCGCCAGGTGTGCAGGTTCCCTCAGTCGTGGGCGGGCCGCCGGGAAGGAGTAGTAGTTCCCGTTGAGGGTCTGCGGGCGAGCTGCCGGACGGTGAAGCAATGCCGCTGCCCAGGAGCATTTCGCTGAAGGCGGCAGTATTCGAACTTCCATCCGTGAGGTCTCGGAAACTAATCTTTGACCCCTCAAAGAATACGCCATCCGGACGTGGCCCGGATACACCGAATGTTGTCAGACGACCGTTGTCCACCAGTCCGCTGCCAACGTTGCCCACGTAGCTTGTCGCTCCAAACTCGGAGCCAGGTACTCCCTCTCCGTCACTTGGGCATGTGTAAACCGGAACCCATGTCCTCGCCGCCACCGCATTGGGCCATGTTGGTGCGTCGGCGCCAAAAAACTTCACGTCGTAGTCAATCAGGCCCTCCAGATTCGTCTGCTCGAGGTACGGGAGCAGGTAGGCCTGAGGCGAATAGACATAGGGGAAGTCGAGTCTCCCTGGTGGAAAGACCGTCAGGGTGGACTGATAGTTGTGCAGCGCCAAACCGATCTGTTTGAGATTATTGCGGCACTGGATCCGGCGCGCGGCTTCGCGGGCCTGCTGCACGGCGGGCAGCAGCAGAGCGATCAGAATCGCGATAATCGCGATCACCACGAGCAGCTCGATCAAAGTGAAACCGTGCGAACGACGCGCGCGGAGAATTCGTACAGAATGCATCGATGAAACTCCTCATCTTAGCGAATCAGGAAGTGCATACACTCCGTCACTGAACAGGACGTGCCCTGCCAGACGGAACCACCAGCAGAACTAGGCGGCCACTTGCGGAGGAGGAGTTTCAGGAGCGATGGGATCATCGAGAGGGAATTCGCAAACAAACTCCCATTTCTTTTGCCAATCCTCGCCAGGAAGAACACGCACCGAATCTCCCGGCAGTCGCGGATCGGTATTGCACATGAGGCCGACGGACGACTCATTTCCGCACGTGCACGGAGCAATCGTCGGATAACTGGGTACGTCTGCATCCGCGTTATGGTCGGAATTCGCTACTGGCTCACCCGACGGCGTACAATGCAGCCGTTCCCCCGGTACACAACACGAATTGGTGTTCGTTGGCTGAAGTTCAGAATTCTTCGATGAACAACAGGCCTTCACCGCACGGCTCTTCCTGCGGTGAGATTGTGCGGCGTTTCTGACACAACGCGACCGGCCCGAGCCGAGGCCCAAGTGCCTGCTTTGGCTTTCGGCAATGACGGAGACCGCCTTTCTGCAACAGCACTCCCCGGAAGATTTGAGGTCATTACTGCATCTACACTCAGTACTCGGTACCCCTTGATTGCCTCCCATTGGCACGCCCACTGCCGTAACGGCGTATGCCAGCAGCGTGAGCATACTAAACAGGCCGCGACGGTTCTGGCCGGGACGGAGTAATCGGGGCAATTGGAACATGGTCCGCCACACTACCGTCGGCACTCTGGTGACGCAACGGATCCCTGCGGCCTGCACACAACTCAATGCAAACTTTCGGACAAGGTGAACAACACAGTCAGATTTGAAAGTTGCGGCGGGCGACTCTGTCGCAGAATACGTTCATTTCTTCGCTCAGCACTTTGACCGATTTTGCATGGTCGGCCGCGCCGGGGCTGCGGTCGTCCGATTCGCAGAAAACGTACGGACCAGATGACACGGATTTCGTGCGTTATAAAACGTATGACTTGCCAGGAGCAGAACCATCAAAGGGTCGATTCTTCGCTCAGCGATTTGGTCGATTTTGTCCGTTCAACCGCGGCGGGTCAATTCGGAGCCAATTCCCGGAAACTTGGCCGGATCGATGGCACGGATTTGGTGCTTCATCAATGGTATGGGTTCCCAGGGATTCCCTCGATTCTTCCGAATTCGTCGGAACCATTCCACAGCCTGAGTCGCTTGAGATTTGAGCCGTCCTGTCACCAGACGCATGATAGATCTTTAAACGGAGCCCACACATGCCCGCTTCCCCGACTACGCTCGGTATTGTCGTGTTCCTGTTGACTGCGATTTCATGGACAGACGCCACGCTGGCGGATGACCATCCCCAAGACCCCGCAGCGGCCGAGGGTCCGCGAGCCGTCGTCGCTCGCTGGCTTGAGCTGCATCGTACGGGCAACCGCGACGCGGCGTCAGCCCTGACCACTGGGTCCGACTACCATCGAGCGCACGTCCTTCTGCCTTCCAAACGTGACACGGGCGTGCACGTCGAGCGGTCCTTGGGTAACCAGCGAGCGGCGGCGGTAGTCACCAGCGCGCTGGACGATGCTCGTGATGGCGAACGAGTGCTGTTGTTCTGGCTCGTGCGGCGCGACGGTGCCTGGCAGATCAACAAATCGGACTCGTTCGAGAGACGGGTGGTTGACGAGCGGTTGCGCGGGTTTCTGGAAGCGGGAGACGTGCGCTGGCACGTGCAACGCGGCCAGTTGGTAGGCCGCTGGGAGTCCGATGCTTGCAGGCTGCCCGGAGTCGCTTGGATTGCCTGCGGCAGTCGGCTTCAACTCGATGACGACGATCGTTATCGGCTCGCGGCCTACGGGCCTGGCGGCGCGGCTCCCGAGGCCGACAAGGAAGGAAAATGGCGGGTAGCCAACGGCCAAATCCTGCTGTTACATCAAGGTCAGACCCACGAGTGCCGAGTGACCTGGATGGACGACAATCTACTGATTATTGAGTATTCCGACGAAAAGGGCCGGGCCAGATATGAACGTACAGAAGCCGTTGAGGACGGCGAAGACCCGTAAGTCGGCGAGTCGTTGAATGGGGCCATTGTTCCGTCGGTTAGTTTGTTGCGGGAGCAACGCAAGGTCAGGCGTGCGACGCTGGCTCTCTCTCTGTCAGAAACACCGTCGTTATTTAACCGCGTCACAATACGTTTGAGTTACTGAGAATAACCTGCCACAACTCTGTGAGATTAGATCATGGGCTCTCGCTTCAATGCGATGTGCCTGGTCATACAGTGTCGGCGCAGAAACATCAGCTAGTAATGGATTTTCAACGGCGTAAAGCCTCGCTAATCAATGAGAAACAGCTCGCCACAGGACAATTCGTCAAGCTGTTCTGATTTCAAGTGGGGGCAACCAGACACGGTTAGAACTTTTCGGGGATGAATTCGGCGGCTAGCCAGCTGCGATTATGCACTCGATGCTGCGTGATTGTTAACCGAAACCCCATTGGATCGAGTTCCCTACGGTTCCACGAGGCGGTCGATATCCGAACCGGGTTTTTGTTGAGTTATGTGCCTTTCGTACCAGGAGGTCACGTCGATTGCCGGAGATTGAAATGTTCAAGTGGAACTCGATTTCGGACCGGATGCGGGCCGAATCCGAATCAGTGAAGCCGAAACGCGATCGAATGCGTTTGGCAATCTACTATCAGTCGCTGATTGACTCCGGCGAGGTCAGTACGCGAGCCGAATTGGCAAGGTTTCTTGGCGTCAGCAAAGCACGAGTCACTCCAGTACTGAAGAGATTGCGGGATCATTAGCCTGAATCGCGTTCCGTCTCATCCTCGCCGCATTGGTCGATGATGAGGCCGTGCTTCAAGCCGCGATTCTCGAAGTCATTCCATTGCTGTATAGATGTTGATCGGCTGTTACGGCTCGACGCCTACTCCTTTGCGGCTGGCGAGCCAAGCAATGAGGTCGCGGAGTTCTTTGCGCGTTAGAGAGTTGGTGAAGCCGGATGGCATGGCGGTGCCTTTGTTGACGCGTTCTTCAATGGTCTCGGTGGGGATGTGGCGAACCTTGCCTGTCGCGAGGTCGCGCAGGCCAACCGTACCGTTGTTTTCTGAGGTCAGATAGCCCGAGAGTGCTCGACCATCGTCGGTGAGGACTGTAGTCATTTCGAAGCCCTCTTTGATCTGACGCTTTGGCCAGATGACTGATTCGACAATCAATTCCAGTTGCAGGCCGGCTGCGACTGCCGTCAGGTCCGGCCCCTTCGGAAAGGGATCCACAGAAGTCGTTACGTTTTGAACTCGGTGGCACGCCGTGCAATTTGCCAGTGACGACAGAAAAACCTGCTTGCCCGCGGTTGCGTCGCCGGATAGGAGGACTTCTTCGGCGAGCGCTCGCACCAGCGCTAGGTCGTACGGAACTGTCTGTCCGAGTTTGATTCCCATGAGGGCCTTCATTGCGTTGACAAGGTCCGCATCGTCGTGACCGGCGGCGCTGAGCCAACGACTAATTAGTTTCGCATCGTCGGCTGAGACGTCGGCCTCTTTCAATGCGGCGGCAACAGCTTCCGCGGCACCGCGACGGTTCATGATCGTGCTGAGCACTGGGCCATACAGTTTTGCATCTTCGAGCTCGGTCAATAGTCTTAGTCCGGCGATAGCTGCTGAACTGATGTCCTGTCGAGCAACGGCTTCAAGAGCGGCGAGATATATCCGGGGAGAATGTTCGGGTGCGATGAACGGTTGGAATGTTTTGACTGCCGAATCGGGCGCAAGTTCGGCGAGGGAGTGGATCGCAGCGGCTCGAACCTGATCATCATCTATGCTGTCAACAATCGGCTGTAGCATCGGAATAAGTTGCCGTTGTTGCCATATGCCGGAAAGGCGGGCGGCTGATGAGCGAACATTGGCGTTTTCGTGTTTCAACAACACTTCCAGCTCTCTGTGCACAGCACCCGATGGCGGAAGTCGACGTGCTTCAGCGATTGCCGGGAGCGACGTCAGTAATTCTGGATCACGCTGCGCGTAATTGAAAACGTTCTGCAGGTCATCGGCATTGCCGACGCGAGCGAGCAATTGTAGAAGCTGGCGAAGCCCGTTTGTCGAAATCTCATTGGATTGGATGAGACCACGGACCTGCCCAGCAACATCCTTCCCGCCATACGCCTGCAAGACGTAGATCAATCCCGCCGGATTGTCGAAGGCAAGTTCCCCCTGATTCAGCGCGGGTCGCCAATGGGGAGCCAACGCGTGGACGGTCTGTGTGAGGGCGTGGTTGGTAAAACGATCCGTGGCACGGTCAACGGCTTTCGCGGCGACGGCCATCGAGTCCGCTGTAGGGATATCGCTACAGGCAACAATGGCCTCCAACCGCACTCGAGCGTGTTCGTCGGTGATACTGCGTCTTAGCAAATCAAGTGGCTCTTCGAGCTGATCGTGCCAACGGCCCGCAACGCGCGTTGCGTATGCTCGCGCTCGATAGTCCGTTGCTTTGAGCAAGCGTTCCAGCAAGGGACGATTGACTGACTCGTGTGACTCGAAAACGCCAATCGCTTCGTAAAGACGATGTTCCAGTTTCGTATCGCTTTGATCAAGGCTGCCAATCCATCTGGTAACGGCCGCAATGGCCTCGTTCTTCGGCATATCCGCCAGTCGGCGTTTGGCTTGATAGCGGACGTAGCGCCAATCGGATTTCAGTTGCTCGCATAGTTCGGCGGCGCTCATCTTGGACAGATCGGGCGCCTTCGCCAGCGCGCGACCTCTTGCCGTGATTCGCCAGATGCGACCGTGTGTCTTGTCACGATCAGGATGCCGAAAAGACGCCTGATAGTGACCGATGATCGGATTGAACCAGTCGGCGATGTAGATCGCTCCGTCGGGCCCAATGCGGATATCCACCGGGCGAAACGCGTTGTGTGACGACATCATCAGGTTGGGTTGCGGCTTCAGCCGATGACCAGAGTCGTCCGGCTCCCATTGAAAGCGATTCACATCGCGAGCGAAGTAGCCTGCGATCAGCATCTCACCCTGCATGCCATCGGGCAGGTGCGGCGACTCAGCCAGCTCGATGATCATCGACTTGACCTGTGTCTGTCCGATTCTCATCTCACGTCCCCAAAAACTGGCGATACGATCCGTACTCACCATGCCGGGCAACAACTCGAAAACGCCTTGACCGTTTCCTTTGACAAACGGCTCGCCCCAGTTTCCAAAGGCGATTCCCCACGGGTTACCGTCACCGCCCGACCGACGAAAACCATGAAGCTGCAGTCGCCGCGGTCGCAACCGCCACGAACCGTGTTCGTCCAGGCGGCGAATTCCCCAGGGTGTTTCGACTCGCGAAAACGAATGCAGCCCCTGACAGAAAAACAACTCTCCGCCAGGGCTCCATGTGAACGAATTGATGTTCTGATGGGTGTCGCCGGTTCCAAAGCCGGTCAACAGCACGCGGCGCGTGTCGGCTTTGTCGTCGCCGTCGGTGTCCTCCAAATGCAGCAGATCGTTTCCCTGACCGATGTAGGCTCCGCCGTGCCCCAGCGCGAAGCCGGTCGGCATGTTCAAGCCGTCGGCGAAGACGGTCGTCTTATCGGCTCGGCCATCCCCGTTCGTGTCGGCGAGTATCAGCAGCTTGTCGTCCGGTTTATCGACCGGTTTCGCTTGCGGATAAGCCCGGGTGCAGAGCACCCACAACCTCCCAGCCGGATCCCACGACATACAGACCGGATTGGCCACGCCATTGGTTTCGTCCGCAAACAGGTTTGCCTCGTAGCCATCCGCCAAAGTAAACGACTTCAATTCGGCGGCGACAGAGTTATCGACCGCCGGTTTGGAGACAGACCAAGGATTCTGCGCGAGCGCATGGGATGTCACGCAAACAACAAGCGTCATGTGGAGGAGATATGTTGTCATTGGTTCAATCAGCGAAGCATCTACGAAATGATTGGGGCGATAACGCGTGCGGGTTCGACGCCCGTAAGTTTGACGTCAAGGCCGTTAATGTTGTACCTGAGCTGTTCGTGATCTATGCCCAGCAGGTGCAGGATCGTTGCATGCAGATCATGGATCGAGACCTTATCGCCGACAGCGTTCAGGCCGAGTTCATCGGTTTCACCATGACTGACGCCGCCTTTAACACCACCCCCGGCGAACCACGTTGTGAAAGCGTTCGGATTGTGGTCGCGTCCGGGTTTGGATTCGACCTGCGCGATCGGAAGTCGTCCAAACTCACCCCCACAGACAACCAGCGTCTCTTCCAGCAAGCCTCGCTGCTTCAGATCTGTCAACAACGCGGCAATTGGCTGGTCCACTTCGCCGGCAAAGCCACGATGATTGCCTTCGATATCGACATGTCCGTCCCAGCTTTTCTGATTCTCCGTGCCTCCACTATAGAGTTGCACGAAACGAACGCCGGATTCGACCATTCGTCGGGCGGTCAGACACTGTCGGCCGAAGTGAGCACAACGCTTATCGTCAAGACCATACATATCGCGCGTTGACGGCGACTCAGGGTTGAGATCGAAGACCCTGGGAGCCGCAGTTTGCATTCGATAGGCAAGTTCGAAGCTTCGAATGCGTGCTTCCAACTCGGCGTTCGCCGTGCGGGACTTCTGATGGTCACGGTTAAGCGTGTTGATAAAATCCAGTTGTCGACGTTGTTGACGATCAGAGAGGTTCGCAAGACGACTCAGATCATTGATTGGCTGACCGCTGTTGTTGAGTGCTGTTCCCTGGAACGAGCCGGGAAGAAATCCCGCGCCCCAGTTCTGAGCCTGTCCTTTGGGAAGCCCGCGGCCCTTGGGGTCCGTCATCACGACGAAAGACGGCAGGTTATTGTTCTCGCTACCCATGCCGTAGGTGACCCACGAGCCAACACACGGATAACCCATGCGACTGACTCCGGTGTTCAACGTAAACAGAGCAGGCGAATGATTGTTGGACTTACCGTGGCATGAATTTACGAACGCCATATCATCGACGTGCTGGGCCATATTCGGAAAGATATCGGAAGCCCATTTTCCACACTCGCCAAACTGTTTGAAGCTGAACGGCGACTGCATGATCGCGCCGACTTTCTGCGGAAAGAACCCGACTTCATTGTCGAACCCTTCCAGCTTCTGGCCGTTAGATCTTGCCAACTGAGGCTTGTAATCCCAGGTGTCGACATGGCTTTGGCCACCATTCATCACCAACCAGATCACTGACGTAGCACGAGTGGTAACCTGTGGATTCGGCGGCGCTGCCTTCGCGAGGTGGGAAGAGCAAAGCGAACTGACTGCCAGGGCACCCAGTCCGTAGCCGCCAAGACTGATCATGTCGCGTCGCGAAGTTTGCGGTATTGAGTTCATGATTTCTGCTACCAATCGCCAGTCATAGACGTCCGAGACTATTTCAGGATTTGAGAGAATGTCGAACTGCTATCGGAAAATCGTGTTGCGGGAACGTCCAGGGCATTCAGCAGTGTCAAATATAAATTGGACAGAGGCGGCGTGTTGTCGTTGAGTTGGTGAAACGCTCCGTGCTTGAGGCCGAGGTTCTCTCCACCCACAAGCATCAGCGGATAATCTGTGTTCACGTGTGTTTGGCTGTTGCTGCTTCCGTACATCACGATTGTGTTGTCAAGCATGCTGCCGCCGGGTTCGGGGGTGTCGGCCAGTTTCTGAACGAATTCCGCCAACAGATCGCCCTGGAATTTATCGTACTTTCCCAGCGGGACGGATTGTGCCGCACCCGCGGCCGCATTGTGGGCCAGTAGGTGGTGAGTTGCACCGAGACCCATTTGGATCGGGACGTTGTCCCACGCACTGCTGTTCATGCTCTGCAACATGTACGTCGCATAACGCGTCGAATCGGTTTTGAACGCCAGGTAGATCAGACTGTACATCGTGCGGATAAAAGTGGCCGGATCCTGGACCGTTGCATCAAGCGCGAGGCCGTCGGTATTCACATGCGGCTTGGGTCTATCCATCCAACGTTCGAGACGTTCGATATCTTTTTCCACATCACGTAATGCGTGCATGTAGTGTTCCAGCTTCTGCGAGTCGTCGCGTCCGAGCTGACGTTTCATTTCGCGATACGATTCCAAAACACAATCAACCCGGCGCTGATCTCGGCTAAGTCGTCGGTGCTGTTCTTTTTGCAGAGCCGGATCGGAATTGAACATTGCGTCATACAAACCCCGCAAATTGTTCGTGGAAGGAATGCCGCGGCCGAATTGGTTGTATGAAAGCGTGTTCGATCGGCCTTCGCCGCCAAGGCCTCCTTCATTGCCCAGCACGAGACTCGGGTAACGCGTTTTAAGCCCATGTGTCATCGCGGCGATTTGATCGAGCGATGGGCTTTTCACTGCGGCGGCGGGGTTACTACCGGTCAGAAAAGAATCGGCCGTGCTGTGTCCGCCGGCACTCACGCATTGGGGGTGCTCCAGTCCTTGAACAACGGAAATACGTTTAGCCAACGGGTTAAAGGCTTCCATCGACTTACCGAACTCCATTTGGCCGTCGATCAGGCTCGGGTACCAACGCCAATCGCCGTGGAGGGCAAATCCATGACCCACGTACAGCGCCAGAAAACGTTTGGGCGTCTCGGAGTCCGCGTTGTTCGCCATGCATTCGAGCAACGGCAAACTCAGGGCAACACCGCCAGCGCCGCGGAGAAATGTGCGTCGTTGAATTTCCATCCTGTTAGCCATGAATGTTCTCTTTCTGTCCTAACGACATCGACACAGTGACTAGTCTTGTATCCTTGATTGCGGACCGTGCCTGTAAACCGTTGACGTGACAATCCCCTTGATCAGGCTCCGCATATTGTATCCGCTTTCAATAAACTGCGACTGCAAAGCCCGCACGATCGGCTCGTCGCGAAACGTGAGCGGTCTGCCCAGGGCATAAGACAGCATGTGTCGTGTGAACCCATACGCGAATTGTGCATGGCGATGTATGAGAAGGAATTGTTTCAACGGCAACATGCCGTCGATTTCTTGTTTGTCGATAACAACTTTCTGAACAACCGGGCCAGACTTTTGAATTGTGGTTCGTGGCAAACCGACAGCATCGAAACCTTCAGTGGCGATGCCCCATGGATCGATATCCTTGTGGCAGTCGTGACACGTGGTTCCGGTCTTGAGGTGCAAATCCAATCTCTGCTTGACCGACAATGGGCCGCTGGCTTTGGCATT
>Ga0315316_10002170_pt1 | contig 14026 bp, 15 predicted proteins | sample M160m3416metaG_FD_203702 | JGI IMG/M metagenome (GOLD analysis project Ga0315316, IMG submission 203702) | Ammonia-oxidizing marine archaeal communities from Monterey Bay, California, United States - M1 60m 3416 | ecosystem: Environmental > Aquatic > Marine > Intertidal zone | place: USA...
GGTAGTAATTTTTCAGTTGATAGTTCAAAAGTAATAAGAAATAGCATACAATTGATCGGATTACACAATTACAGTCCAGAAAATTTAGGTATGACATTAAAACTTGTGTCAGACACAAAATCAGAATATCCTTATGAAAAAATGGTTGGGCCTATATTCGATTTTAATGGAGAAGGGGTAGAAAAAGCATTTCAAGCATTAGATACAAAAAAATCTATTAGACCAGCAATAATTCCAAAATAACATTATGGATGCTTTAATTTTAGCCGCCGGAAGAGGTACTAGATTAGGATTAGATGAAATACCAAAATGTTTAATCAAATTTGGAGATAAAACATTAATTGAATATCAAATACAATGTTTAAGAGAATTAAAAATTGATAAAATTTTTGTTATTACAGGGTATAATTCAGAAAAAATTAGAAGTAAATTAAAAAATTCTGTAAAATACATCCATAATGATGAATTTGCAACTACAAACAATATCCATTCAATTCTTCAAGCAGAAAATATTATTATGAATGATTTCATTTGTATTTATGGAGATTTATTTTTTGATAAAAAAATTCTGAAGAAATGTATAGAATCTAAAGGTGATATGACGTTGATGGTAGAAAAGAATCTTAGGGAAGAGACAACTAAAGTAAAAATTAAAGATGATAAAATAATTTTAGTTAATAAAAATATTGATTTTGATAAAGCTGATGGAAATTTTATTGGAATGATGAAATGTTCAAAAAATATTAAAGATGAATTTTTTAAAAGTATAAATAATCTTGTGAAAAAAAATTCTCAAGCATATTATACAATTGCAATAGAGTATATGATTGAAAATGGTAGAAAAATTAATTTTAATGAAACCGATGGATTATCATGGACAGATATAGATACGAACGAAGATTTACTTTTAGCAAAAGAGATGTTTCTTAGAAATAAGTGATGAATGATGTGTGGAATTTGTGGCATTACATGGGATGATCATGATCTGATAAAGCTGATGGGGAATGCATGTAAACATAGAGGACCCGAACAAGAGGGATTTTATGTTGATGAAAAAATTTCTCTATGCTGTGAAAGATTACGTATTCAAGATCTGAGTGAACATGCAAAACAACCACTCCACAATGAAGATGAAACTATTTGGGTAATTTTAAATGGAGAGATTTATAATTTTCAAGATTTAAGAAAAGAATTAGAAGAGAAACATAAATTTTATACAAATTCAGATACAGAAGTAATTTTACATGCATACGAAGAGTATGGTGAAAATTGTGTTAGTAAATTAAATGGTATGTTTTCATTTGCAATTTATGATATTAAAAAAAATAAATTAATAATTTTTAGAGATAGATTAGGCGTTAAACCATTATATTATACTAATACCAAAAATGGGTTATTATTTGCATCAGAAATAAAATCTATTCTTCAATGTGAAGAAATTAAAAGAGAAATTAACTTTGATGCAGTAAGTCAATTCATTACATATGCATACACAATAGATGGTCAAACAATGATTAAATCTATAAAAGAATTACTTCCTGGAAATAAATTAGTTTATGATTTAAAAACACAAAATTATAAGATTGAAGAATACTGGAAATTAGAAATTACAGAAGAAAAAAATACTGAAGAATATTTTGTAAAGAAATTAGAAAATATTTTAGGAGATTCTGTTAAACAGAGAATGATTAGTGATGCACCGTTGGGCGCGTTCCTTTCAGGAGGATTGGATTCTAGCGTAATGGTTGCATTAATGAGCAAAAATAGTGTTAATTCAATTAGAACATTTACCACAGGCTTTGGCCATGAATTAGATGAGTTCAAGGAAGCAAAAATAGTATCAGAGCATTGTTCCACAGATCATACAGAAATTAATTTGACATATGATGAATTAACAGAATCATTGCCAACTATATTATGGCATATGGAATTTCCATTTGGAAGACCATCAATTTTATCAAATTTTTTAGCTTCAAAAGAAATTAAGAAATATGTTACAGTTGCATTTACAGGAGAAGGTTCAGATGAATGTTTTGGAGGATATAATAGATACATCCCATTTGTGAAAAATGATTCAAAAATATCTGAATTATCTAATTCAATTTCATCAGGATTTTTTAAAGATGAAAAAAGTGTTAAGAAAATATTTAATGAAAAAATTCTAAATGAGTTTAATGGAAAAAATCATCCAAGTCAAATTGGAAAAACAATATTTAATGAAAATATAAAAAGTGGAAATCTAAATAAAATTTTAAAACATGAATTAAAAACTGAGATTCCAGGAGCACAAACGTGGAGAATTGATAGAATGGGTTCAGCACATGCAGTTGAATTACGTGAACCATTTTTAGATTATAGATTAGTTGAATTCAGTTTAACAATTCCAGGAAATTTAAAGATAAACCTAGATGATGGTAATAAGAAAAAATATATTTTACAAAAAATAGCATTAAAAAAATTACCAAAAGAGATTGTATATAGAAAAAAATTTCCATGGGGAATACCATTTTTTGATTTTTTTAAAAAGGAATTTCTCAGTATCGCACAAGAATTTTTGAATAAATCAATATTAAATAAAAATAAATTTTTTAATTTAGGAAATGATCATATTTCAGATATGTGTAAAATGATTTCTGGTACGAATACAAATAATTCTAAAGATATTGAAATTAAGGATTTAATATTAAGGCAGATTTTATTTATGTTTAATCTCGAGTTATGGAATAAAATTTTTATTGAGAATAATGATTTTAAGAATACAAATTTAACTATGGATTATTATTTATAAAATTAATTAACTAACATTAAGAGATTAATTTTTAGCGTATAATGCTTCATGGACTGAACTATTTTTGAAATTTGTTGTATCATTTCTTTCATTATCAGGTGGAAATTCTGTTCTTTTTTCATCAAAGTATTCATGTCTATGATCACCATCAGCTAAAGTGTTGTATGTCAAATACACATTAATTCGTTGAGAATTTGTTGTATTTGATTTTGAACGATGCGGGGTTAGTGCATCAAAAAATATTACATCACCTGGCGATGTAGGAATTTTTTGAAATTCCATATTTTTGGTATTCTCTTCAGTTAATAATCCACTTCCATCTTTTGGAATTAATCCTAATTTATGATATTTGGGTGCAACTTCTAAGCACCCATTTTCAATTTTACTTTCTGAAATTGTAATTAATGCATTACAAAAATTTTTAGATATTTTTAACCAGCTTTTGTTAGGATCCTGATGAGCTCTGAATCCACCAGAATTAGGATTCTTAAAATTAATTTTGTCTTTAAATAAAACAACTTTTTCACCCATTAATTTTTCAATTAATGGAAAAAGTTTTTCAGAATAAACTAAGTTTTTAATTAATGGATGAAAATCAATTAGATTTTCAACTCTCATTAGAATTCTTTTTTTATTATCAAATGTACTTGTTTCATAATATGCCATTTCTTTTTTATTTTCCCAATTGTTAAGATTTTTTTGATTAAATTCTTCAAAAAGTTGTTTAAGTTCTTCAATATTTTTTTCTGAAATAAGGTTTTTTATTATTAAAAATCCATTTTCATTATATGATGAAATTTGTTCATTAGTTAAATTCGACACAAAAAATTTAGAATGTAATTATTATAAAAATTAAACGTAGATTTTATGAGAGAAATATCAATTATTTAAGATGTATTATGCACTATAGATAAATAGAATTTTTTTTCAAAAAAAATATGCCTTTTATTATTTGGATGACAGGTTTGCCAAGTTCTGGAAAATCTACACTTGCAAAAAAATTAAAAGAAAAAATTTCTAATTTGGAAATTCTTGATGGAGATAGTTTAATGGATGATTTAGTAGCAGGGACCGGCACATTAAGTGATGGTTTAGGTCCAGGATGGTCAAAACAAGGCAGATTAGATCATACTAAAAGAGTAGCATATGTTGCAAAGACACTTTTAAAACATTCAATCCCAGTGTGTGTTGCAGTAATTAGTCCATTTTATGAAAGTAGAGAAACTGCAAAAATTGTCATTAATGATGAAAGATTAATTCAGACTTACGTTAAATGTTCATTAGAAATCTGTGAGACTAGAGATGTGAAGGGTATGTATAAAAAAGCGAGAGATGGCGGTCTTGAAAATTTTACAGGCGTTACAGGAGAATATGAAATCCCAGATAATCCAGATTTAATTATAGATACAGGAAATAATTCGGTGGATGATAATATTAAAACAATACTTTCTTTTTTAAAAGAAAAAAAATTATTATGAAATATTTTATAATAATTTTTAGAATTAAATTATAGGTTTACATAGTATCAATGTTTGTGATTTAAAATAATCATCCAAAAATACTTCTTGTATAATATCAAATTTTGTTTTAATTAAATCAAGTAGATTTTTTTCATTAGTTAAATCTGAATTATTAATTATGAAGATTAAAAATCCATCAGTTTTTAGATTATCTTGTAAATTTAAAATTATATCAGCATAGTTTTGTTCAGATAATGATACATACAAAACATCAACTTGAACGGTTTTGATGGTGGATATATTATCAAAAAACATAAGATTTGGAAAATTATTTTTTAAATTATTCAAATAGTTTGATTGTTGATTGTTTAATGTGAAGACTTTTTCTTTGGTTCCAATTATATTCAAAATATGATTTAAGGTATTCTCAGGAGATGAGTCAACGTAAATACAACTTGTATTTTCAAAAAAAGGGAAAATTTCAAGTCCATTAATTATTGCCGCCGCAAGTTTGCTTCTATAAGGTAGCCAAACATCATATATTTTTTCATTTTTATTGTAGGTTGAAAATTTTTTTCCATTATTATTTATAGACCAATGCAATTGTTGTTCTATTTTTATGGTCATTTCATTTTTTTAAGAATAAACATCATATATCATTTATGAATTTAAAATTAGATATTTTCCCAAGGGAGTTTTCTTCCAAGAATCTCATATAATTCTTCATTATGTGGTTTAAAATAATCAATTAAAAATTCTTTTGTGGATTCCTGCATTTTGGGATATTTACCAACACTGTGTTTAATTCTATTTTTTGTCTTGTGATTTGGCAGGCCAAGAAAACTAAATGTTTCCTCCACTGTTTTGTCAAGATCAGCGTTAAATTCATCATTCACAACCATGTGAATTTGATTTCTAGGAAATACTTTCAGCCAATTTTTTAGTTTTTCTGCATAATGACCATGTCTTAAATAATGAAAATTGACATTGTTATTAAAATCAGGATTATTACTTTTTAATTCATTATTTTGTTTAAGAATATCAATTCGTTTTATTTCCATTTTTATGGCATCTTCAAATGAATTTAGTTCAAGTCCCTCATTTTTATAATGATTATATTTAGAATATGAACTCACAACAGGATTTCTTAGCATCACAATTAATTTCACATTAGGCAAAATATTCTTAATTCTTTTTGGTATATCAGGATGAAAAAGATATGTTCCTGTAGATTCACCTACAACAAGTTTTTGTTTATTTTTTCTTAAAAATTTTTTTTTATAGATATAACTTGGAAAATGTCGTTTATACCAATTAACATTATTAGAAGCTATAAATTCAAAAAAATGCACATTACGTGAAACATAAACACTTGGATGTTCTTGTATGTATTTTGTTAATGTCATGCCGCCAGATCTAGTACCACCTATCAAAATAAAATCTGGAAGTGTTCGTATAGAACCAGTTAATCTTAAAAAAGGATTATTTGGATTTTTCCTACTTCCCGCATTTTTCTTGAATTCTACTGAATCAATAAAATAATTGAAAGGATTTATTTTTGGATGTTCTAATAACCAAAATCTCAGATTATTTCGAAAAGAATTTGAATTATTTTCTAATATTGTTGATGAGGAATTATTTTCATTTAGATTTATAGGAATTTTTGATGAGCAATTTGGACAATCAGTCCAAGAATCATTACCATTGTACTCAAAAATAGTTCCACATGAACCATTATGACATTTTATTTTCATTGTTTATTTTTTTGATTTGCAGAATCTTGATAATCCTTTTTTATGTTTAAAGCAAATTCAGAACTTTGTCTAGTATATTTTGTAAAATGAGGGTCTTGTTCATAATCATCATCTTTGTGTCGTGAATAATAATATAGATTTAATGCTCTTCTGTAAACACCGTCAGGAGTATTTAGTGGAACTGGATGACCATGATAACTTTTTCCACTTGTTTGAAAAATTACAAGACGATTAAATTCAGGATAAAGAGTTTGAGATGGAGTATCTGCATTTGGTTCAAACAATTCCAATGCACCATTCCATTCTTTATTCCATGAAGGTGTTAAATAGAGTAAAACGTTTACTCTACGATTTGCTTGAATCATATGGTTCCAATTAAAATCAACATGAACGCCAAGATAATCACCTGCTTTAGACATATGAACACCGCCATTAATCAAATAAGGATCAGGAATCAAATATTCTATCCCAGTTAATGCTTCAAGAAATAATAGAAATTCTTTTGAATTAAATTCTCTTAGTAATAATCGAATATTTTTTGGAAGTTTTTTATCATCTCCCTGATATCTTTTTTTTATATTTTCTGTATCCCTGATAACCCATGAAAGTTCATCATTATAATCAGGAAAACTATTTTTTATCTCATTTGCAAGGCTAGTATCTAAAAAATTATCAAAATAGATATGAGGAAATGGTTTTGCATTAATAAATTTCTGATTGTTTTCAAAAGCCATCTTACTAAACTTTTGATCATCAAAAATACCAGTTGGATCAATCATTAATCAACATGGATGAAGTATCAAAAATAAACTTATAGATTATTTTATACTATTTAGAAATAAGATATCTTAGTTCACCATCACCCCAAATTTCTTTGGAGTAATCTGAATTAGTCATTGAATCAATATTTGGATCTCCTGTTTCATCAATTCTTATAAAACTAGAAAATTTTTCTCTAAGAAAATTTTCTAACCATTCTCGTTTAACATGTTCTTCAATTGGAACATACCAACTATCAACAAAAATATATCTTTTATTTGGCATACCAATTATTTTTAATATACTAAGTGTATAGTCCATTGGAATATTTTTCATTACCTCACGCATTTTTTTTCTAGAATTCCAAAAAATTCCGCCAGAACCATATAAATACAGATATCCTTTACCGTTTTTCTTCATAACTCGATGATATTCATTAAGAGCTTGTTTCAAGTTGCCAGTGTGATGAAGAACACCTTTTGAAAATACAAAGTCAAAAGATTCATCATCAAATGGCAAACTCAATACATTATTTTTAATAAATTCAATATTATCTAGTTTAGATTTTTTTGCGGTCTCTTGACCAATTTTTATTCCAGATGAACCTAAATCTATTCCTGTAACTTTTTTTGCACACATATTTGCTAGTGCAATTGTGAATCTTCCTGAGCCACACCCCATATCTAAAATATTTTTATTTTTTAAATATTCAGAAGATATTCCACCTTTTTCAAGGATATTTTTTAGAATGTTTTGTGTCTCATTCGTAATATATGGTTCGTCAAGGGATTTCCACAGTTCGCCATACACTATTTGTGTATCACCCTCATCAGTATTAATTTTAAAATTTTTTAAACTATTTTCAATCTCAGATGATTCAATGTACGAACCTAGGTCTTTACTTAACGATAAAAGTTGAATACAGTTTTTTAGACAAAGAATAATTGAATCTAATTTATCATTGGAAAATTTTTGTTCAATGAATGGATCGTTTGGCCAAATATTTCTAAAATATTCATGCATTAAAATAACCACAATATATGGATGCTTTTTAGAAACTATTTTGCAATCTTCAATAAATTTATCTAATAATGTAAAAATTTCATCAGTTTTAATATTCAATATATTTTATAAATTATATTTTTTATTATAAATGTATGATAGAATTGTTACTAAAATTTTATATTTTTAGAATTTATTTAAGGAAAATTTTCATTTAAAAAATTTTAAATTTTAAAATTGATAAATTAGACATGTAGAATATAATAACATGAAAGCAATAATTTTAGCAGCTGGTTTAGGTACAAGATTAGGAAAATTAACAAAAAAATATCACAAATCATTACTAAGCATTAATGATGAATCAATCATTGAGAGACAGATTAAAATTTTAAAGAGTTTAAAAATTGACGAAATAATCATAGTTACCGGTCATAACCAAAATATCTTAGTTAATGAATTATCAAAATATAATGTTAATTTCATTTATAATCAAAATTATAATATTACAAGTACAACAGAAAGTCATTATGTTATAAAAGATTTTTTGGATGATGAGATAGTAATGTTATGTGGTGATGTAATATTTGAACAAGAAATAATTGAAGATGTTTTAAAACAGAATAATTCAAATGATATTTCTTTACTTATTGACACGTCAAAAATTATTAAAGATGATATACTTGTCAATATTGAAAGAGAAAATATTGTCAATATTGGAAAGAATATTCCTAATAACAAATCAAATGCAACATGGATTGGTATTTCTAAATTTTCAATGAATGGAAGTAAAATATTCAAAAGATCTATAGAGGAAGTTGTCGAAGAGGGTTTTCTTGGGGGCGAAATTACAGATGTTTTCAGACATATTATTAATAAAAAGAATATCATTCATGCAAAAAATATTAATGAAAAAATATGGTATAATGTAAATACAAAAGAAGAATTGGAAAAAGCGAGAGATTTTTTTAGAATAAAAAATTAACAAAGATTTTGAGGTACTAAATCATACGAAGGCATGTAATTATGTGGAATGTTTTTAATAGTTAATAGAAATTAAAAAATAATTAAATGTCTAAAAATAAACAATTAAGAGAAAAACTGGAGGGACGTTCCATTGTTAAAGTGGGCGGAGCATTTGACGCAATGTCCGCGAAATTAGTTGAAAATGCAGGGTTTGATGCAGTCTGGGCAGGAAGTTTTGCAATTTCTGCGACTCATGCATTACCAGATGCAAGTATTTTAACAATGACAGAATTTTTTGATGTTGCATCAAATATGGCAGACACATGTGAAATTCCAATAATTGCAGACTGTGATACAGGATATGGAGGTCCAAGCAATGTAAGGCATATGGTTAAAAAATATGAAAATGCTGGAATTTCTTCAATTTGTATTGAAGACAAAATTTTTCCTAAACAGAATAGTTTACTTGAAGGAGGAATGAATGATTTATTATCAGAGAAAGAATTTGTTGCAAAAATTTTGGCTGCGAATGAAGCAAAATGTGACAGCGATTTTTTAATTATTGCAAGAGTAGAGGCATTAATTTCAGGCTTAGGTATGAAGGAAGCATTGAAACGTGCTAATGCATATGAGAACGCAGGAGCAGATGCAATTTTAATTCATTCTAAACAAAAACATCCTGATGAGATTTTTGAATTTGCAGATTCCTGGAAAGGGAGTGTGCCAATCATAGCAATCCCTACAACTTATGATGATGTTAGAATTTCAGAACTTTATGAGCATAATATTAAGATGGCAATTTATGCAAATCAAACACTTAGAGTAGCACATACAGCAATGAATAATTTATTAAATGAAATGGTAAAAGCGGAAAAAATTTCAGATGTAGAGCAGAAAATGTCCACTATGAAAGATATTTTTCAATTACAAGAAATGTATGATATTAAGACAAAAGAAAAACAACTCGAGGCAGAATTAAAAAAACTAGGTTACATTAATTGAAACAAGATTTTCAAGAACAAATGTTTGATTTTTTATTTTCAAATGGAATTAAAAATTATGTAGGAGTTCCCGATTCAACTCTAAAAAAATTTATTTCACATGGAATTAAGAAAGAACGAATTTTAATTGCAACAAGAGAGGAGGAAGCAATCGGGATTGCGGCAGGGATGTTATTATCTAAAAAACCTTCACTAGTTTTTATGCAAAATGCGGGATTTGCAAATTCATTGAGTACAATAGCGTCTTTAGTCCAATTATACAAATTTCCTTTAATTTTTTTAATTGGTTGGAGAGGATATAAAAAAAATGATGCTCCAGAACATACAAAAATTGGAGAAATTCAGCCAAAATTATTAAAAGATATAGGATTTCAATCAAAAATTCTAAAAGAGAATAACTGGAAAGAATGCTGCAAATGGGCAATTGAAAAAAGTCAGAAAGGAGATATTAGTGCATTAATTATACCGAGGGAGTTTGTTGATTAGAAAAGAAGCAATAGAAGTTTGTCTCAAACTAATTAAAAATCAACCCGTTATTTCGGCAAATGGTTTCATTAGCAGAGATGTTTTTAATGTTCATGACAAAAAAACAAATTTTTACATGATAGGCTCAATGGGATTGGCATCATCCATTGGACTAGGAATTGCATTATCAAAACCAAAAAAGAAAATTTTTGTATTTGACGGAGATGGCAATATACTAATGAATCTAGGTTCATTAGCAACAATAGGAAAAGCAAATCCAAAAAATTTAATTCATATAGTTTTTGATAATTCAATTCATGAATCAACTGGAGGTCAACCTACCAGTTCAGATATAATTTCTATTAATAAAATTGCAAAAGCATGTAATTACGAACATGTCTTTACTACCTCTACAAGTAGTGGTGTTTTATCAATTTTTGAAAAAATAAAACAGTATTCAGGTCCAATTATGATTGTAATTAAAGTAAAGAAAGGAAAATCTACTGGAAAAAGAATATCTACGCTACCAATAAAAATTAAGGAAGATTTTATAAGAAATCTATAAAAAAATGAAAATAATTTTTATTGCTGCAGGATCATCGACTAGACTTGGAGAATATACCGCTGAGATCCCAAAAGGATTACTAAAAATAAACAAAAATTCTATAATAGGTGCACAAATTGAATTATTCAAAAAAAATAAAAATAATGAGATTATTATTGTAACAGGACCAAATAAAGAAAAATTTAATTTTAAAAATGTAGTATATCTAAATGATTCAGATCATGAAAAACATGATGTCTTAGGTTCATTAATGACTGCACGAGATTATATGAATGACGAAATTATTACTACATATTCGGATATAATTTTCGATGAAAAAATAATGGAATCTATAAATAATTTTTCAGGGGATATTGGAATTGCTGTGGATTTAGACTGGGAAAAAAATTATGAGGATAGGGATCAACATCCTAAGAGTGAAGCAGATAATGTTATAATTAAAAATGGAAAAATTATTCAAATTAAAAAAAATATTTTGAGCTGTGAAAATTCCGAACAGATTGGTGAGTTTTTAGGTTTGATGAAATTATCTAAAAATGGTGCAGATTTATTTTTAAGAAAATATCTAGAATTAGAAAAATCACATAAAGGAAAATTTCATAATGCATCATCATTAGAAAAAGCATATTTGACTGATTTATTTCAAGAATTAATTAATTCTGGAATAGATATCTCACCAATTTACATAGATGGAGAATGGTGTGAGATAGATACCCCACAAGATTTAGAAAAAGCTAGAAAGATATTTGATAGAAATTAATTTTTAGTATGTTTGAAAAGCTCTTTAATTAGATTTATCTCAATTTCAGGATTTTTTCCAATAATATTTTTTTCTTCTTTAGGATCATTTTCTAAATCATACAATTCCTTAGTATCATCGTATTCATTATGAATTAATTTCCAATTGGAATTTCTAATAGATTTAGTATTAGGAATTTTTGGAGGAGCATTTTCATTTAATGGATTTCCAGTTTCTGAAAATGCAAAATTTTCAGGTTGATTTTGACCATTAATTACAGGTATCAATGATTGCCCATCTAATTTTTCAAATGATGTATTAATTGGAATTTTTAACATTTCTAGAATTGTAGGCATATAATCAACATGTCTTACTTGAGAGTGTATTGTTGTGGGTGAAATATCAGAATTATAAAGATAGCCAAAAGTTTTCAATGTGTAATCATAACAAAATGCACCATATGCTCGCTCACCAACTTTTTCTCCAACACTAATTCCATGATCAGATAAAACTAAAATTATTGAATTTTTTAATAAGTTTAATTCAATAATTTTATTCATAATTGAATCAAGATAGATTTCGGCATTATGGAATAATTTGGAATATCTATCCAAATTCAAGTTATTATTTTCAAAGTACTCCTTACTAAAATTATTGAAAACTTTCAAAACTTCATTACTAATACCTGTATGAATTTTACTATAATGCAGATAAAGAAAAAAGTTTTTTTCATTATTATTAATTTTTTTCATTTTTTCTAATAATTTGGAATGCCATTTTGTTAGATCAATTTTTTGTTCGTCGTGTATGTTGAATTCATCAAATCCAAATTTCGGTATTATTAATTCAGTATGTCCATCAGCAAATGTATAATAATTATTTTCATTCAAATAATCAGCCAGAGTGAGAAATTGGTTATTTTTGAATTTGAAAACATTCCAATAACTATTGACGCCAGTTCTATTACCGTAACAGCCAGATAAAACAGCATGCATTGCGGCAGTAGTATATGGTGCATAAGTTATAGAATTTTCAAAAAAAACAAAATTAGATTTTAATTTATTAAATACCGAGGATTTAGATGCAAAATCTACTCGTCCACCATCAATTAAAATTATAATAACATTTTTTTTCGTATTATTTTCTACTGAATTTTTATTTATCAACATTACCATCTGAAAAAGAGAGGTAACATATTTTAAGTCATATTAATTGCTTTTTAGTGTGAAATATTTAAGCGAACAGGATATTGAAAAATTTAATCAGGATGGATATTTAGTTAAAAAGAAATTTTTTGATTTAAAAGAAATATCACAAATTAGAGATTGGGTATATCAATACATGGAAAAAAAACCTGTTGACTGGGTAAATGGTAAAGAAATGGCATATTATGAAACAAGTGTTGAAGATGGAGAGCGTATTTTAACTAGACTTGAAAATTTTATGGATTATAATGAAAAGTTCCAAGAATTGATAAATTCAGATAAGGTAAAAGGATGTGTAGAAGAATTACTAGGAGAACCTTCTTTATTTTTTAAAGAAAAAATAAATTTTAAAAACCCAGGAGGTGCAGGATTTAACCCGCATCAAGATGCAATTTCCAGATGGGATGATTATGCAAAATATTTTATGAATGCACTCATATGTACAGATGAAGGGACAATTGAAAATGGTTGTCTAGAAGTGGCACCAGGTTTTCATAAAAAAGGATTTCTTGGTCCATATGATGCACCAATTCCTGAAGACATTCTAAAAGAGATGAGCTTTGTTCCGTTGGAGCACTCTTTAGGCGATATAGTATTTTTTGATGGTTTTACTCCACATCAATCTAAAGAAAATCGTTCAAAAAATCCACGAACTAATGTGTATCTTACATTCAATAAAGCATCAGAAGGAGATCATAGAAAGAAATACTTTGAACGGAAAAGAAAAGAATTACCTCCAGATAATGAACGAGGAGAGAATTTTAAGGATAGTCCGCTACATAATTACAAATAATAATTTTTTTGTTTTCACATATAACCTAATTTTTTTAATTCTTTTGAAATTTTTTGTTCTTCTTCATCTAATGATTTATTTTCCGTAACAGATTCATTTTCATTATATTTTTCCAGGATTTCTTCCATATTGTTAACAATATTTGGTGAATCATCAGATATGTTGAAATTTTCAAATGGATCATTTTTCAAATTAAATAAATGTAGATTTTGTCCAGGTACTCTAGCATGTCTAAAAAATTTGTAAGTAGAAGTTCTTATTCCAACAGAATCCTCATTTTTCATCTCCTGATGTGGCATAGTATGAAGATAGATAGGGTTTTCAGGAATTACTCTATTATTAAAAAATGGAAACAGGCTATTTCCATCTAATTTGACAGTTAGAGGTTTTTCCAATAGATCTGCGATAGTTGGAAAGATATCAACTGACGCAACTTGTTTAGTTATAGATTTTGTTGAAATCCCAAATCCAGAAAATATTAGAGGAATACGTAAACTTTCATCATATAATGACATTGAAAAATGTGGTAATC
>Ga0315316_10002175_pt1 | contig 14016 bp, 10 predicted proteins | sample M160m3416metaG_FD_203702 | JGI IMG/M metagenome (GOLD analysis project Ga0315316, IMG submission 203702) | Ammonia-oxidizing marine archaeal communities from Monterey Bay, California, United States - M1 60m 3416 | ecosystem: Environmental > Aquatic > Marine > Intertidal zone | place: USA...
ACGATGCCCTCGCCGAGATAGTGCTGCCAGATGCGGTTAACGATCACCCGCGCCAGCAGGTGCCCGGCACCGGCTTCCGTGTCCGTGATCCAGTCGGCGATTGCGCTGCGTCCTTTTTCCGGGCGTGGCACCTCACCGCGGCTGAGGACCTGCAGAAAGCCCAGCGGTGCGACTTCGCCCTTCTGCCGGGTGTCGCCGCGCTTCAGGAAGTGGGTCTGCTTGTAGAAGTTGGGGATACTGCCACTACTGGTGTGGTGGCGCATCGGCTTGACCTTGTTGCCGTCGCTGCAGACCATGACCTTGGTGACGGCCTTTTTGCGTCCGTCCTCAAGCTTGGTGAGGTTGCCCTCAAGTTCATTCCATTTCTTGTCCAGTGGCTTGTAGAGCTCCAGAAGCCGGGCGCGCAGCTGGTTATCGAATTTACCCTTGGCGGAGCGGATCAGGGTATCAATCTTGCGGGTTGCCAGTTGCGCCGGGCTGGCTTTGCCCTCGAGTGAAAGGCCGGCCGGGTCATGGCCGGAGACGGACAGTCGCAACCGGCCGATGTTGTGCCCGGTGTTGTTGCCGAAAGTAAGGGTGAATACCAGCTTCTGCCCGGCCTTGCAGTCGGACGGATTGGCCAACTCGAAGATGGCCGCGTGGTCCTTGCCGAACTGTGGGTCAAGTGCCCAGGCAGACTTGGCGTTGTTATCGATGGCGGCGGCAATCGGCAGCCCCCCCTGCTGAAAAGTTGCCCTGGGGTTGGCGAGCTTGATGGCCCGCCCGCCGCAGCTAAGCTTCAGGTCACTGAGGGCAATGTTGCCGTTTATTGCCCGCCCGGGCCCACCGCGATTCATGGACGGGTCGGCCAGGGCCTCCAGCTTGATGGCACTGAGGTTGTCCGCGGGTGCGGGTGCGCTGAAGGTATAGGTGTCGAGTGCCGGGTTCTTGCCGCCTGCCAGGTGCGAGCCGTCGGGCTGCGCGGTGAAGGTAGCTCCTCCCTTTGAGGTGAGGGAATCCGGACTCAGGATGGTCCACTCAGGGTTCTTCGCCGTTTCTTGTGAGGATTTCAGGCGCGCCTTATTCCAGCTGCGGAAGGCGGTGATGAGCTCTTCCTTTTGGTAGCCGTCGAGTGCGGCCTGCGCGTCGGCGATTTTTTTCTCAAGGTCGGCATTGCCCCCCGCATCAAGGGCGGCCATGTCGATATTGACATCACTGCGCACCGTGGTGGTGAAGGCGGAGAGCATCCGGTAGTAGTCGCGGGTCGGGATCGGGTCATACTTGTGGTCGTGGCAACGTGCGCAACCGATGGTGGTTGCCAGCATGCCGCTGCCGATAGTTGCCAGCATGTCGTCCATGGCATCGTAGCGCACTCGCTCCGCCTCGCTGATGGTGATCTGTGTCGGGAAGACCCCGGCACCGAGGAACCCTGTTGCCATCATGGCCATGGGGTTCTTGGGCTCAAGTTCATCGCCGGCGATCTGCCATTGCACGAACCGGTCATAGGGCATGTCGTCGTTGAAGGCACGGATCACGAAGTCACGATAGTGAAAGGCAAACTTGCGGTCGTAGTCCTGCTCAAAGCCGTGGCTCTCGGCGAAGCGTGCGATGTCCAGCCAGTGCCGCGCCCATCGCTCACCGAATTGCGGGGATTCGAGGAGTTGGTCGACGAGCTTTTCATGGGCACCGGGTGAGGTGTCGCCCGCGAAGCGGTCAACCTCCTGCGGGGAGGGAGGCAGTCCGGTCAAATCGAAATAGAGGCGGCGGGCAAGGACCTTCGGAGTAGCTGGCTCACCGGCCTTGAGGAAGTGATCGGTTGCGGCATTTTGCGGGAAGTTGTCTTTCAGTGGGGCAAAGGCCCAATACGCGCGGTCATTGTCGGTGACCTGCATCGGTCCCTGTTCCGTCCCGGACTTCTCGACCAGGGGAGCATCGTAGGCGGCACCGAGGCTGATCCATTTCTCGATTGCCGAGATGTCCTTTGCGGCCAGCTTGGGTTTTTTCAACGGCATGAAGGGTTTCTCGGCGTGTCGCAGGTGGGCCAGGAGCGGACTCTCATCGGGCTTGCCGGGCACGACGGCAATTCCTAACTCACCACCGGCCAGCATTCCCCGGCGGGTGGCCAAATCAAAGTCCGAGCGGGTCTTTTCACCGCCGTGGCACCGCACGCAGTGCTCACTGAAGATGGTGCGCACCTGCCCGGTGAAGAGCTTGAGACCTTGCGCCATCTTTTGCGCATGGTCGGCGCCCTGTTGCGCGGAGGTGTCCTTAAGGTTCATACCGAGAAGGACAATCAGGGCAGGCAGTGTCAGGAGGCGTGTTGGCATCAGGATTCTCATGGAAATGAGGTTGCAGGATAACCTTGCTTGTTGCTGGCGGGTTGAGTCAAGCAAAGTGTCACGCCCTGAGGCGCTTTTGCGCATTGGGAGGCCCTTATGGGCCGGGACTCGCGCTGGGATTTTTGTTTCCGTCGCCGGTAAGGATATACTGCGCCTTACTCAAACTCGGTGAGGGGAATACGTGCCAGGTAGATGGCACTCTTGCCCTCGTGGCTGGCATAGTAGGAGGCCCAAAGCCGGTCGCCGTAAATGAGCATGCCCGGGTAGCTGGTGTCGCCGGCGCTGGGTACTAATACCCGCGGCTCGAAGTGGCCGTCTTCGCCGAGCAACCCGAACACGGTGCGGGTCGGGCTGGTGTAGCGTCGTGAGCCCAGGATCCATTTGCCGCCCGGTGTGCGCACGAGGTCGGGGCCGCCGAGCCGAAGGTCAACCTGCCTCCAGCTGAAATCGGTGAAGGGGGCGGCCGCGGTGCCGAGGTAGCCCCGGCGGTTGCCGCCTCCGTTGCGGATGACAACATGCATCCGGTCATCCTTAGAAAATCGAATGGTTGCCTCGTTGGGACTATCGGGGATATCCAGGGCACTGAGCAGCTCATAGGAAATCCCGTCCAGAGTCTTTACCAGGAATGCTTTTGAGGAGTCTCTTGCCGGCTGATAGGTGACACCGTATCCGGTATCCCCGTGCCAGGTGACTCGCCACAGCCAGTCCTTTTTAGCGGCAATTTTTTGGTCGATCTTGACGGCATTGAGCGCACCGAACTTGGTTTCTGACTTTGTCATGAAGGCCACCCTTGGCAACTGGCCGAGCAGGGTGTTGCCATCGTAGTGGGAGCCGCCCATCAGGCACATGAGGCGGTTATCCGGCGTAACCGAGAGCTTCGGGTCGCGCAGGTCGATTCCTTTAAGCTCGAGCAGGTCAACGGACTGCCACTTCTCGCCCTCACTTGAGGAGATGATCCTGATCCTGCCGTTGTCCCCGCCGCCGGCGTGGCCCCTGCCCTCACGGAAAGTGCAGTAGAACTTCTCCTGCCAGCGAACCAGTCCGGTGAAGGCACTGTGCGCTGCCTCTGCCCAGATCCTTGTTGCCGGGTGCTCGGTGACGGTGCGCGCGATTGCCTTCGAGTCCGCACTCAAACGGATGCGCGGTGCCTTCGCCGCGCGCGCATCCAGTTCCTCAGCCTTGAGGCGTACTGAGAGGATATAGGGCTGCTCACCGGCTTCCCAGTGGCCGTAGGTGGTGGTCAGGATGGTGCCATCAGGGAGCAGCTCAACGCCCGGGTAGGTGGTGTCCCAGCTTTTCTTGTTGTCGGCGATGCGGATCAGGTATTGGCCGGAGCGCCCCTCGACGATGTCCCGGTAGCTGCCGACCCACGCGACCCAGTCACCCTCGCAGGGTACCGGGCTCTTGGCGATGCCGACCCTTGAGCCGATGGCGGTGCGGCAGCGGAAGGAAATAAAGAGCCTGCCGTCAGGCAGGTACTTGGCAGTATGCCGGTCACCGCAAAGTGTGATGGGCAACTCACGCGGTTCACTCCAGTTCTTGCCCTCATCATCGGAGAAGATCACGTGCGAGTTCTTGCGCCGCGCATTTTCGCGCAGCAGGACCGCGACCTGTTTGCCGTCCGGGGAGCGTACTGCGCCCGGCTCACAGAGGTGGACGGCTGTCGAGGACTGGATGGTTTCTGGAGCACCCCAGCTCACGCCGCCGTCGGTGGAAAGCGAGCTAAAGAGAGTGAAGCGCACCGGGTTGGCGCGCCGGGGTTGTGCGCCAATGAAACGTCCATCATCGTGAAACAGCGTGCGGTAATGACCGGGCTTGCCGCGTACGGCCATCATGGTGCCCATGGCGACAATGCCGCCGAAATCACCGATGGACTCAAGCTCGCCCCAGCTGGTGCCCTCATCCTCGCTGACCGCCATGCGGATCGGGTAGAGCCCGGAAAACATGATGATGCGCTTCTTGCCCGCCGCGTCCTTTACCCGGAACAGGGTTGGCACCTCCCTTGAGCTTGCCCAGCTTGCCGGGGTCGGCAGGCGCTCACTCCAGGTCCTGCCGCCGTCAGTGCTGCGCTTATAGAGGATGGCGCCCCTGCCGTGGCCTTTCGGGTAAACGCAGAGCACGGTTTTGCCGTCATCAAGGAGGGCCGTGGTCGGGTGGCCAAGATACTGGCCTTTTTCGCGGTCAACGATGATCTGGCGCTGCTGCTCGCCGGCGAGATCAATGTAGGTGATCTCGTTTGCGGATGCTGCGCAGAGTAAGGCAATGAATAGGAGAATTCGCATGGCCATCACGCTCCTTGGTATACCGGCAAGAAACAAGTGACGGAAAGCAAAGACTGGATGGGACAATATGTCGCGACATTTTGTCATCGGGATTCTTGTTATCGTGCCACTATGTCCCATATATACAAATTTATCACTTCTTCTATATATGTATATATCGTTTGTTATTAATACATAGAGTCATAACAGACACTACTTGGCATGCTTTAAGCTCTATAAAGAACCGAGAACATGCTCTGACTGGCATCGTTCCAACAATAATCCAACAAACAAAATAAGGAGGACACATAGAAATGACGAATTTAATCCACTGGAACCCGCTTCGTGAGATCAGCGAGATCAGCAATTGCTTCTCGAGCCTGATGAACCGGAGTTCCTCTTTTCACGATGAAGGTGATGAGGCGACCCATGCCCGTGCAGACTGGATGCCGGTTGTCGATATCTTCGAGGATGATTACACCTATCGCATTGAGGCCGAAGTGCCGGGTGTGACCAGGGAGGACATCAGCGTAACGGTTGACAAGGGCACTCTCTCACTGTGCGGCGAGCGCAGGAGTAAAGCAGGTGACCACAAGGGGCAGGTGCATCGCACGGAGCGTTGCCACGGAAGCTTCCGGCGCAGTTTCCGCATTCCGGAAGATGTCGAGGCGGACACGGTGAAGGCCGAGTTCAAGAACGGGGTGCTCAGTGTCACTTTGTCGAAAGTCGAGCAACCCCAGCCCAAGCAGGTTGAGGTAAAGGTTTCCTAGGAATTTGTAGAGAGGGAACCAGCGGCCGGATTGATTTTCGGCTGCTTAATAGAGAGACGCGCGCTTCGTGTCCGGCTTAATCTAGCCGGTGCGGGGCGTGCGTTGCTTTGGGGCGACAAGGAGATTAAGATTCCTTTCCCCATGGACGGGAATGACAACGTGGGTATAGCAAGGAAGAATGGAGTTTCAGGATTATTATGAGCTGCTGGGTGTCCCCAAGGATGCTTCACAGGCTGACCTCAAGAAGGCTTTCCGCAGGCTGGCGCGGAAGTATCACCCGGACGTGGCGGAGGAAAAGGTGGCTGCGGAGGAAAAATTCAAGAAGATCAACGAGGCTTACGAGGTTCTCAGTGACCCGGACAAGCGCCGTAAGTATGACCAACTGGGTGCAAACTGGGACGGCAGGAGCGGCGGGTTCACGCCGCCGCCCGGCTTTGACTTTGGCGGTGGGGGTGCGGGGTTTAACAATTTTGACTTTGGCGGGACGGGATTCAGCGATTTTTTCGGGGCTTTTTTCGGTGGTGGTGGTCGTCCCAGCGGCGGCGGCGGTTTTGGCGCCTCAATGGCGGGAGGGGTGCCTTCGCCGAGGCGGGGCAGCGATATTGAGGGACAGATACTTGTCAGCCTTGATGAGGTGAACAATGGCTCGGTGCGAGAGATTACCCTTTCACGGCCTGATGGCGGGGGGCGTGAGAAATTGAAGGTAAGAATTCCCAAGGGAGTTGAAAAAGGCCAGCGCCTGAGGGTATCGGGGCGGGGCAATCAGGGAGTGGCGGGGGGCGCGCCCGGCGACCTTTACCTGGCAATTACCCTGCAGAGGCACCCGGACTTTGAGGTTGAGGGGGCAGACCTTGTGCATGACCTGGAACTGGATGTCCATGAGCTGGTGCTCGGTGCAACGGCGCAGGTGCCGACCCCCGGGGGAAGGGTGAAGCTGCGTATTCCGGAATGCTCCGGCCCCGGTGACCGGTTGCGGCTTGCCGGTAAGGGCCTTGCTCTGGCCGGGGGTGGCCACGGCGACCTTTATGTCGAGCTGGCGGCAAGATTTCCTGAACAGCTCGATGCCAGTGCCCGGGATAGGTGGCGCGGCCTGGCAGCAGGGGACGGGCAGGATTGAGCCGGCTCCGCCTGCCGGTGAATGGTGATATCGGAAACGCTCAATCGGGGCTTTCCGGGACACTGCAATCGGCTGTTGCTTGCGGGGTTTCCTGCTCCATTCTATAGTCCCCTTTTCCACTTCCGTTATCCCAGTGATGGCCAATTCATCAACTCCAGCAGTCCAGATCGAGGGATTGACCAAGGTATTTCGCTTGCCGTTCAAAAAGGAACAGGTGGTTGCCGTTGATAACCTGTCGCTGAAGGTCGGGGCCGGGGAGGTGTATGGGCTGATTGGCCCGAACGGCTCGGGGAAAAGCACCACCATGAAGGTGCTGCTTGGGCTCATCTCTCCCAGCGCGGGCAAGGCTTCAATTTTCGGCCTTGATAGCGGAGATACCGCGAGTCGCGGCTCGGTCGGCTTTCTTCCCGAGAATCCCTACTTCTACAAGTACCTGACCGGCAGCGAGACCCTTGCCTTCTATGGAAAACTCTGCGGGCTTTCACGCAGGAAAATCCGTGTACGCAGCGAGGAGTTGCTGGAAATGGTGGACCTCACCGGGGCCCGGGACCGTCGGCTGGGTGGCTACTCGAAAGGGATGCTGCAGCGTATCGGCCTGGCGCAGGCACTGGTGGGTGACCCGAGGCTCGTGGTCCTGGATGAGCCAACTGCCGGTGTTGATCCTGCGGGATCACGGAAGATCAGGGACCTGGTACTGGAACTGAAACACCGCGGCATCAGCGTGATCCTCAGTTCCCACCTGCTTGAGCAGGTGCAGGAGGTATGTGATGAGGTCGGCATTATTTTCAGGGGCAAGCTTGTCCGCGAGGGCAAGCTTGATGAGCTCATTGCCATCGAGGACCAGAGTGAAATCGTGCTGCAGAATGCCACCCCGCAACTGCTTGAAAGGATTGCGGCCCTGGTTGGAGAGGAGGAGGGTGCACAATTACTGAGGTGCGGCAATCCACGCACCACCCTGGAGAGGCTTTTCCTGCAGGAAATCAATAAGGGCTCAAGGCAGGGAGGTGAGGATGCCTGAGTTCTCTTTCCGGGAGCTTACCGCCTGAACCGGATTAAACTTTTCAAGACTAATGGATTCAGAGGCACAGAGCATAGCAATTACCAGGAGGCACAGGGTGTTTTCTCCCTTGCGTATCTGGGCGATTGCCCGGAACACCTTCACCCAGCTGGTGCGCATGAAGGTATTCTACTTCATGCTGATCTTCAGTGCCCTGATCATTGGCGCCAACCTGTTGTTTTTGAGCTTCACCTTTGAGCAGGAGCTGAAAATCCTGAAGGATGTCTCCTTTGGAGCCATGAGTCTGTTTTCCAGCATTTTTGCCATTGTCGGCACGGCATTGTTGATCCCGAAGGATATTGAGGACCGGACACTTTATACCATCCTGACAAAACCCGTTCCGCGCATTGAGTATTTGCTCGGCAAGCTGCTGGGAATCCTGTTGTTGATCGCGGTCAGTATATTGTTGATGTCACTGCTCTTCTTCACGGTCCTGTATATCCGCCAGCACGGGATCCTGGCCGAGAGGATTGCCTCGTTTCCCAGGCAGGTGTCCGAGGCACAAATCGAGTCGTTCAGGGAAGATATTTTTTCCCGGGGCTTACAGCCGGAACTCCTGCTTGGCATCGTTGCGGTTTTCCTGAAGGCCGCTGTTGCCGCTGCCGTGGCCCTTTTTGTTTCCACTTTTGCCAGCTCGACCCTGTTCACGATTATCGTCAGCCTGGTGGTTTATTTCATCGGTCATGCGCAGTCCCTTGCCCTTGACTACTATTTTTCCATGGGCGAGATGCACAGTGCCGCGCAGCGTTTCTTTGCAGGCTTGATCGGGGTGGTGTTTCCCAATTTCCAGCTCTTTAATGTTACCGACGGTCTGACTTCCGGAGAGGTGATCTCCACCTCCCTGATGGCCCGGTTGCTCGGGTTAACCGCTTTTTACCTGACAATATACAGCATGGTGAGCTGGTTGGTTTTTGCCAAGAAGGAGCTTTGAATTTCCCATTAAAGAATACTTCCTTGTTCTCAGGCCGGTGGCTCCTTGTGTGCCTGATCCTGATTGTGGCCGGCTCCCTGAGGATTCCCGTTGAGCGTGACATGGAGCTGGAATTCAAGGAGCAGGGGTTCCGTGACTGGTCCCCGGGATTGTCTTCCCGTGACCAGTTGACCCAGGCGGCATTTGTTGGTGCGCTGGGGGGTTTCCGTTCACTGGTGGCCAGTGTCTATCACCTGAAGGCCCACAATTCCTTCGTGAAGAAGAATTGGGGGGAAGTGGAGCGGTACCGGACCGTTACGGCCTCGCTGCAGCCGAAGTTCTGGAGTTATTGGGACCTGGCGGTCTGGGACATGGCGTGGAATGCTTTCGGCTACTATCGCGGCGAGGCTGAGGACTATGGTGATGATTTCAAGGGCTGGCAGATTGAGAACATTGTCATGCCGACCTATTTGCAGAAGGGGATCGCTTTTGCCAAGCGGGGTTTGGAATGGTTGCCGGATGATTACCGGTTGCTGAAGGTTATCGCGGATATCTATGACCAGAAGATGGGCAATGCCGGGAAGGCTGCAGAATGGTATTTGAAAGCTTCCCGCATACCGGATGCCCCGTCCCATGTTTACCGGGCATATGCCCACCAGTTAACACTCTGTGAGGGCAGGGAGGAGGAAGCCTACCGGGTGAATGAGGACCTTTACCGCAATTCCGGGGATATAACGCTCACCTTGCTGCGTGACCTGGAGCGCCTTGAAGATGGCATTGCCCGGCGTGCTGCAAGTGACATGCCCTTTGACCGGTTGATGAGCGCTGCGCAGGCGGAGAGCGCCGGTTACCTTGAGATGGCATCCCTGGCCATGCACTTGCTGGAGGTCAAAAAGGATTTGCCTGCGGCGACCGATGTGTATGAGAAGGTGACCGGGCATCCCCGGGCACCCTCATTTTACAGGCGCAAGTTGGCATTTTTAATGGTGGAGGATCCCAAAAAGGCTGTTCGGGGATATCAGATGCTCAAGGAACTGGCTCTCTCCGACCCGGCTACCCTGCGCAGGGAAGACATCACAAGGATTGGGCAGCTGGAATCCCGCCTGGGAATTCCGGAGGCTAAGCGGATCAAGCCCTAGGCAGGAGTTTATTTAAGGAAAAGAAGGAATTAGCTTCCTGTCAGGAAGTTCCCGGATTAAATAATAATGGTGTTATTTTGCAGGGTGATGTCAGTTCCAGTTTCTGTGGATGAAGTTCGCGATTTTCGGTGATATTCACGCCAATCTTGAGGCATTGGAGGCCGTGCTTGCGGATGCAGCGGACCATGACTGTAGTCATCACGTATGCATTGGCGATATTGTGGGATACAATGCCAATCCCCGGGAGTGTCTTGAAGTGGTGCGCGGTCTCAAGTGCCCGGTGGTCAAGGGCAACCATGATGAGGAGGCTTCAGTGGACACCGACCTCATTGGTCTGAATCCATTGGCGGAAAAGGCCATGCAGTGGACCCGCGAGCAATTGAGCGATGATGACAGGGAATATCTGAGTGAACTGAAGCTGGTGCGTCAGGTTCGTGATTTCACCATCGTGCACGCGACTCTCGATACGCCTTCAGCCTGGGGCTATGTGACCAATAAATTCGATGCAATGGGAAGCTTCAGTTATCAGTATACGCCGTTGTGTTTTTTCGGGCATACCCACACGCCGGTCTTTTATTCCAAGTCACTGAGCGTTGAGGTGGAAGACCGCCAGAAGGTTGAAATTGAGCAGGGCAAAAGATATTTCACCAATGTTGGCAGTGTCGGGCAGCCGAGGGATGGCGACCCCAGGGCGTCTTATTGTATTTATGACATGGGCGGGCAGCGGATGATTAACCGCAGGGTCGAGTATGACCTCAAGGCCGCGCAAAAGAAGATTCGTGACGCCGGGTTGCCCGGCATGCTTGCAGAGCGCCTTGAACTTGGCAAGTAACAGTATGCCCGGGCTTGCGAGGGAATTGAAAGATGCACGGCGGTTGCTGGTGATCAAGCCAAGTTCCCTGGGTGATATCGTCCATGCGCTGCCTGCCGTTGCCGTGATCAAGTCGGCGATGCCGAAACTGGAGATCCGCTGGGTAGCCAATGAGGAATTTGTGCCGATACTCCATGGCAATGCCGACCTTGAGGAGGTGATCGCCTTTCCCAGGAGCAGGATGCATGGTCCTCTGGCCCCTTTCCGTTTTTTGAATTGGTCAAAGATTCTGTCCCAGCCCGAAGCGCCGGATCTGGTGATTGATTTTCAGGGCTTGTTGCGCAGCGGCTTGATAGCCAGCCGCTCAGGAGGGGCAAAGGTGTTCGGTCTCAGTGATGCCCGCGAGTTTGCAGGGCTTTTTCATCATCATCGGGTTGAGGTTGATCCTGATGCCCACGCTGTTGACCGTTACCTTGAGGTGCCACGTGCCCTGGGAGTCGAGGTTCCCAGTGAGGATACCGGGCTCAGTTTCAAGTTGCCGCTTGAAAAGCCGGAAAGCCCGCCCCCAGAAGGCTTCGTGTTGTTGCATCCCTTTTCCCGCGGAGCGGGAAAATCCCTTACCGTCGAATCCGTGCTGGCCTTCTGCGAGGCCATGGGGCAATGCCCGGTGGTGTTGGTTGGGCGAGGAGGCCCCAAGCTTGATTCCTTGCCGGGCAATGTCCATAACTGGATGAATGCCACCGGTCTTGCGCAGCTTGCATGGCTCATGGAAAACGCCCTTTTCAATGTCAGCGTGGACAGTGGTCCCGCACACATGGCCGCCGCCCTTGGTAAAAACCTGCTGGTCATCCACGGCTGGTCGGATCCCCTGAAGGTTGGCCCGTACCGGAAGCAGGCATGGGTCTGGAAATCCGGAAAATTTTTCAGGGCCGGAGATGCTGATCCTGCCGTTGCAAGGGGGCAGGGGAAATTGCCGGATATTGCGCAAATCAAGGAGATTGCCTCGCAGGTAAGGGAAATTGCCGGATTGTCCTGAATGGGGGATCAGCCGCTCTGAGCTGTACGAATCCGAGTTCCCGGCTATACGATAAGCATCATGACAGCAACAACCAAAACAGCCGGGATGCCAATGAATGAACCGGGCAAAAGAGCTTTTATCAGCTGTTCGGGGATGTTGCTCTGCGGCATGCCCTTAATCCACTACCTGTTTACGCTGCTCTTCTATGTGTGCGCGAGCATTTCACTGGGACAATGGGCAGATACAATGGGCGGGGATGACCCCAAAGCTTTCTTTGCAGGTATTCCAGCCTTCTTCAGCATCATCCTGATGATACTCACTTTCGCCGTCGTGCCACTGGTGGTTTTTGTCGGCCACAGGCAGAAGAGGATGACCGGGCACCTGCTCCTTTACGGTATTTCCCTGGCCCTTTGCATTACCCTATTCCGATTTGTGACTCCGTGGCTCGGACATTGGATCATGGACTAAGCAAATTTCTTTGGCAGGTAGTAAATAGCGCTCAAGATGACAACACAAAACCGTTCAATGATCCCAGGTAATACCATTCCCGAGTATGTCGCCGCAATCCTGCTAGCATGTTGTTTCACGACCATGACAGACCCCGCCAGGGCGCAGTTCCGCGATGCCAGCGGGGAACTCGGGTTCTCAGGGGGCGGCAAGGCGGCCTTTGCCGACTATGACAATGACGGGTTTGTGGATCTGCATGCGGGCAAGCTCTTCCACAATGAGGGCGGTAAGAAACTCGTCGCTGTTGCTGATAGTGGGGTGCCGGGTGGCGAGGTTGTGTGGGGCGATTTTGACAACGATGGCAACATCGACATTTTTCAATTCACCGGCAAGGGTTCACTGCATCGCAACAAGGGTGATGGAACCTTTGAGGCGATAGAATTTCCTGAGCTGCCAACGGTGAATTCCCGCGGTGCGGTGTGGATTGACATCAACAATGACAGTCTGTTGGATCTTTATGTCGGGGGATATGAGATCTGGCAGAAAGGCGTTCATCCCGACGCAATTTTCCTCAACAGAGGGAAAGGCAGGTTCGAGGAACACTGGCGCAGCAAGGCAGGCGCCTGCTATTCAGCGCGCGGGGTCTGCGCGGCGGACTTTAATGAGGATGGCTGCATTGATGTTTATGTTTCCAATTACCGGCTGCAGCCCAATTTCCTTTGGCTCAATGATGGTGAGGGCCATTATTCCAATGTTGCCGGGAAATACGGGGCTGCTGGCAACCCGGCAGGGGTGATCAATTATACAGGCGGTATCAAGTACCCGGTCAGCGGCCACACGATCGGGTCCTGCTTTGCGGACCTTGACAATGACGGCTTCATTGACCTTTTCGTGGGTAATTTCAGCCACCCGCGGCCGGGTCAGGACCATCCCCAGTTCCTCCGCAACAGGGGTTCCGGGTCAGGATATACCTTTGAGGACAAGAGCAGCGGTGCGGGACTCGCCTGGCAGGAGTCCTTTGCTTCCCCGGCTTTCGCCGATTACGACAACGACGGCGACCTGGACCTGTTCTTTACCACCGTTTATGGAACCGGTAGCGGGGGCATCAAGAATTACCCGGTTCTCTACAGCAACGAGGGTGGCTGGAAGTTTGTCGACAGGACCGGCCCGGAAGGTGTCGGGAAGCTTGGTGCCACCTACCAGGCGGCATGGGCTGACATTGACAATGACGGAGACCTCGACCTGTGCACGGCCGGGAAATTGTTTGTCAATGATGCTGAAAGAGGCAACTGGATCCGGCTAATCCTGAGCGGGGACGGCAGAACCGTGAACCGTTCGGCTATCGGGGCAATCGTGAAAATCAAGATCGGGGAGCGGATCCTGACCCGGCATGTCGAGTCCGGGATGGGGGAGGGAAACCAGAATGAGATGACCCTGCACTTTGGCCTTGGTGATCATGCCGACCCGGTATCAGCGGGAATCCTGTGGCCCGGGGCTCACTTGCAGCAAGTGGAGGAATTGGCACTAAACCGGCTGCACAGGATCAGTTTTAAGCGGCAGTGAACCCGGTTTCGTGCAGGGCGCTTATTGCTGGAATTCAAAGACACGCAGTCTTGAGTTGTTTGGGGCTGAAAGCAGCAGGCTACGTTCATTATCCTCAAGGACCAGCAGGTTCCGGGAGTCATCCCGGGTAAGTAACCCGCTTGCCGATGGCCAGATGGCTTCCAGGTCGCCCTTGCCGTTGCCCTTGAGCAAAACATTCAGCCCCGCATTCATGCGGCCTGTCTCCCGTTGTGGATGATAGAAGTTCTGTCCTACCACTACGTCGAGGTGACCGTCACCGTTAAAGTCATGCATGACCGAGCCGAAGGCGGGCGAAAGCTGGGCGAGGGTCGGCAGTGCCCGGGTTGCAAATTTTCCTTCTCCCATGTTCAGGATAAGGATCGAGGACAGGGTGGTTGCCTTGAGCTCCAGTGTATCCTCGTTTTTTCCCGGGGCATATATTTCATCAATGGTCGCAAGGGCAAAGTCATGGAAGGTCGGGAATTTTTCCTGCAGGAATGGCATGGCATCAGTCGAGCAGCTCTTGCCGCGCACCGGGTAAATTTTCCCTTCCGTATGCTCTGCCTCGACCACGTTCATGCGGCCGCTGCCGAAATCTGCGGCGT
>Ga0315316_10002177_pt1 | contig 14000 bp, 10 predicted proteins | sample M160m3416metaG_FD_203702 | JGI IMG/M metagenome (GOLD analysis project Ga0315316, IMG submission 203702) | Ammonia-oxidizing marine archaeal communities from Monterey Bay, California, United States - M1 60m 3416 | ecosystem: Environmental > Aquatic > Marine > Intertidal zone | place: USA...
GAAAAAATGGCTGACTTGTTTGATCGATTTGAAAACTGTTGTTTGCAAGGGCATACACATCTACCCGGTGTATTCACCCAATCAGATTTCATAAGACCGAGTGCCATTGCACAACGATACACACTCAGCGAAAACAAGGTCATGATCAATGTGGGGTCGGTAGGACAACCTCGTGATGGAGATCCCCGTGCGTGTTACGCGGTATTGGAAGGTCCGCAGCTCTCGTTTCGGCGCGTCGAATATGACGTTGAATCCACGGTCGCAAAAATTCATCGCATTGCGCAGTTGGATGATTCGTTTGGTGACCGACTGCGTGAGGGTGGTTAACAACGCACTACCTAAACACCGAGGTGTCCTGGTTGTCAGATGCGGTTAAGCAAAGGTGCAGTGAATAAGCCTAGTGTGGTGAAGCAGTACACATCAGAAAACACAAGTCAGGTTCGATATCATCGCGCGACAAGCCAGATATGCAAACCGACAAGATGCCGCAGGCTGGAACCGACCACCTTTGTCTTGCTCGATTGCCTTCAGGGTTTCCTGCTCAGTCAGAGATCAAAACAAGCTGCTGTTTTTCATACAGTGAGCCAAGCCAGGATCATCCGCTGACACTCAGGTTACTTTTTGGCTGGGAAGGTCGTTGCTGTTGTAAGGATTATTGGCTTACAAATCCGCTCTCATCAGGTGGCGCGAGTTGCTGCGCGAGTTATTGCGCGAGTTATTGCGTGGGTTATTGCGTGGGTTATTGCGCGAGTTATTGCGCGAGGGGAGTGCGGCGGATGTGAACGGTTACTTCTCCAGCGTTGTCTGCCAGTTTATTCCAATCATCCTGGCAGCGAAGAAACAGTTTTCCCTGGGTCGGCGACACAAAACTTTTGGACTTGCCAATGGGAAACGGATCCGAAAGCTTGAAGTTGTCGAAAATCACTGCAATCAGTTGACCACGTCCCACTTTGTCACCATCTGCATCGTATTCACCACCGTCTTTTGCGATTTTCCAATTTCCGAGCGCAGCAAGGTCATAAGATGCTCCCGCTTCAAGCTGTACACCAGTCGCCTGCCAACCAGACAAAGCCGAGATTTGGACCTGAGTTCGTCGCTTGCCAGCGAGTGGATTGAATTTACGGTTCCATTGCCATGCGCAAAGGTCGGCACGGTATCCATTGTCGAGTTGGTCGAGAAACAGGGCATATTCAAAGGCGAGTTGCTGCCCCATGGGCCCGTACACTACCTCGAATGTTGTACCCTCCTGAGTTTTCATCAGAGCGATTGCAAGTGGCTTGAATCGGTCGGAATAATTGGGGTTGTTTGCCAGTAGATGGCATAAGGCCCACCGCCACGCATAGTCCTGCCATGTTCCGGGGTCCGTTCTACCCGGTACAGCGATTTCAAGCAATTTTCGCTTGTGCTGGCTTCCTTGCAAATAAGCGATGACACGGGGGTTGATACTAACGGCCTTACTATCGAACTTCCAGTATTGTCCCATTTCTGCCAATCCTTCGGCCAACCATGTGGGACCCGTGGAACCAAAAGCAAGGTGACAAAATCCATGGGTGCATTCGTGTTGAATGACGCCATGGTCATCGCACGAATACAGGACTGCCCGATGCCGATTGCCAAGTGAAGAGTTGAAACAGATACCGGCCTCATTTTGTATTTTGGCGATGCCGGCAGGTTCTTTCAATAAGCCGTCAGGCCAAGCAGACAGATCACGGACGATAAAGCCCTCAACGATCCCGCTTGGTAACTGCCCGAAGTACTTTGACAGAATCATGGTCATCGTTTCCAGCTTGTCCAGAATGATTCGTGCTTGGCGTTCTGATACATCTGTCATGAATGCATAGTGCTGTGAGCGAATCAGCCGCGGCTTTTGTGGTCCATCAGATAGATGCCGATACTTGGCAAGCAGTGCATCATCAACGCTCGCTCGCGCTGTAGTTCGGTTGCTGACTTCGATTTCAAGCGATTTGGCAACGATGTCTTCCGTGTTCAGACGCACTGCAACCAGATTCTTTACCTTGGCCCCGGCTCCTGCACGCTCGATGTCATCGCTGATGAATTCAACGGTGGCGTCTTTCGCGATTGGAATGGATAACGTCGACTTTCGTGTAAATCCATTATTTGCTGGAATCTTCACCACCAAGCGGCCATTAGTCACTCGACTCAACTCAGCGACTATCTCGCATGTTGAGCTTGCGCTTGGCTTGTCACCACCATCAATGACCTTGATTCCGTTGGCTTTGTCATCACCAGTGACAATGGAAATTTCAGAGACTTCACCTGTTGTTCTTCCCAGTCGATTCAAATCACATTGGAAGCGGATGTTTTGACCTGCCTGCAAATCTTCCACTGAATAACTGCCGGTGATTCGGATCTCCGCAGGGGACCTCAGGAACTGGCCACCTGCCAATCGCACGCTATCCTGATTCATGGGTTGAACGCGGACGGTATAGGCTTCGCCTTTCCCATCTTTCACGACGAGTACAGTACCGGAGACAGATTCAACGGTTCCAGAAATGGAAATCGTTTCCTGCACAACAAGCTGTGATACCCCAACCTTTGTACCAAACGCGACCGCCAGCAATGGGGTGGCAAACAAGACAAGTGGCAATCGTTGCATGGAGGTTCTCATGTCGCGGGATAGCAGCTGATATTGCACCGTAACCCACGATAGCAAGACTCGCTAGACCTGAAGCAGGAATCTGTTTACCGCCGACTCTGAATGCGATAAATACTGCGAGTCCCAACAACGCGATCCCGTTTTTCCTGAGGAAGGGGAATGTCGAACTCGAGGAGCGGTGTTGTACTTGTGAGAGGAAGAGCCTTGTCTATTTCCAGATCGTAATCTGTGAGATGACGTTCAACGGATATCTCGTCTTCGAATGGATTGTTTGGAACCACGCTGCGGCCGGTTAATGTGAACACATCCTTGACGCCGCGAGCAACAGCAGGATCACTCATGAACAATTCCTTCAGATTCTGTTGCGTCACAAAATCCGTGATCCAAACTGCATGCTTGAATCGCTTCAAGACATAGCTGATGTTCTCAAGGAAAGTCCGCATTTCATTCTCTTGGAAATACAGAAGCAAGCCCTCAGTCACCAGGGAAAATGGTTTTTCAGTATCCAAGGCATTCAACGACTCCATGACACTCTTTTGATTCAGAACATCTACGGCACAGCAGTGAAGCACGCCCCTTGCCTCATTTGTTTCATCCATCAAGGTATTACGAATTAATTTTGCCTTATGAATCATCAAGTGAGGTAAGTCTGATTCAACCTAAATGGTGCCTGGGCTCGTCTGTGACCATTGTAATCCTCGTGGTGAAATTCCCGAGGCAAATTCAACGACTTGAGAGGTCTGGCTGCTGGCGATCAGTGCATTGATCGCACGGTAACGGCTTTGGAACAGCACCGCCATTGACGCCTGAGTTACCTCATCGATGATCTCGAGTTGCTTCAGCAGTTGGTCACCGTCCTGCTGTAAAGATGAATCCTTTGCAAGATTGAGAGATCGATCCATTCCACGCAAATAACCGACAATTTTTGCGGTTGGGCTGATCGGATCGAATTGTTCATTGTCTTCTGTCGGATCATGTAACAACGACGGATCGATACTGAAACGCATATCTCGCGCATGTTCCAAAACACTTGCAGGTATCGCTGCTTCAGCCGTGAGTATCGAAGCGTTATTCTCCGAATCCAACATCTCTACATTCGGGTTCTTCAAATGCACGTTATGTTGAAAGACAAGATAATGAAGCTGTTTCAACGCATGCATTCGAGCATTAGCTTCATCAAGTGACATCTCATTTGCATCTTCTGGGATCCCGATTTCATCCAGTTCGACGGTGAACCATGTTCGGAGGGGGTCTTCCTGTGCAAATCCGATAATAAGTTCCTGAATCTTTTGGGTCAGGTCTTTTGTTTTTTCTTGGAGACTTGGTGCTGCCATGATTTGCGCCGGTTCGGGACGGGGAGGCAAGTTGAAGTGGAAAGGTGTCAGCTTTCGCCTTTTTATGGGAATGGGGAACACAGAATACACACTGTTGCTGCTTCGCGTGCATGAGTGCGATAAATACGTTGAGCAACGTCGAGGATGATCAAGATGATGGCTTTGAGGTCCTGTTTCGGTGTCGACGTCACCCAGTAGACTGAATTGGGTCCGGACCCCGGACGTCGTGCCCTCGATTTGAGGCAATGAAACGTGGGTTCCGTGTAGGCGAATCAGTATCGCTCAACCAGGTCGAAGTAAGTGACGCCTGTTCAGAGCTAATCAATTTGTTACTTTGAGTTTCAGGAAGTACCACGCGTGGTTTCGGATCCGTTCGCGTGCTTGCTGTCCATGATTTTGTTGTCAAGAAGCAGTTTGCGTAATGGGTGGCTTTGAGCCAAAATTTGCAATCTCGCGCGAAGTTGATGCGTTAAATGACGCCTGTCCCGGAGACACGCAGATTTGCCTGGTTCCCGACCTGAACAGATTGACTTCCAGTGTTACCTGTTTGAAAACCTGATGAACTCCATGTACGACAAAGAAAGAATCATCTATCAACTTGAACGGACTCGCGTGCTCTCGCTGCAGATGATCGAACGGGTCCCGCACGAACAGTGGTTTGAAATGCCTGCTGGGGTGACACATGTCGCTTGGAATGTTGGTCATATGGCAATTGCCGAGTATTTCCTGGGTCTTGGTCTTGTTCGTGGTGTGCGCGAGAGCGACCGTGATTTCATTCCTGAGAGCTATGTTGAGCTTTTTGGCTATGGTTCGGTTGCCACTTCGGATCCCAGTTCATATCCCAGCCCTCCGGAAATATTGGCCGTACTTGCCGCCGTGCATAAAACGCTGCTCGAGGAAACACGAGCGATGCCTGCCGCAGAGTTGAGCGAGCCGTGTCGATTCCTGGAGGGAGAATTTGATCATCATCCAATTTTTGATCAAAAAGGCGGTGCACTGGAATGGCTGGGTTATCACGAACACGTTCACATTGGAGCGATCGGGTTGTTGAGACGTGAACTTGGATCGAAACCGATCGAGTATTTTCAGGAATCACGTGCCGGGAAACGGTTTGTCTAGCTTCGGTCTGATGTTCGCGCGGTATCAAAGTTCAGCGAGAATTCGGTTCCATGCGGCAAGTGATTTGCTGAGGTTGGCCCGTTTATCACCGCGAACGCCGTAGCACTGCAGTCCTACGGGACCTTTGAAGTTCATTTTCTTGAGCGCTCGCATCAGTCGCTGCTGGGGAAAGTCGCCTTCGTCCAATGGCTTGATCAGGTCACCCCAACTTTGACCCTGCAGATTCGCGCCACAGGTACTCACGGCGAATAGCCGCGGTCCGGCTTTTTCCAGAACGAGTTCCAGAGTCTCAACTTTTTCGTTCTTCAGAAAATGGCACAGATTGAACATTACACCAAGATTAGGGTGGTTGACCTGCGCGATCAACTCCATCGCTTGGGGCATGGTGGCGATGGCGTTTCCATGATGTGGATACAGGGCCACCCGGATGTTCAGCTTTTGGGCCATCTCAGCGGTCTGCCGGACGGCTTCTACGGTTTTGGGTGTTATCGTGCGCACGGTGATTTCGATGAGAGCATCACGATTTGCCAGCGGTTTGATCAATTCCTCGGCAATGGGAGTGTCGTCAATGTTCAGATAGATGCTGAGCACTTTCAGTCCCGCCCTATCGAAGGCAGCGACCCGCTCCGCGAGTTTTTCGCCGCCTGAGAACGTTTGACTGATACCTGCGTAACCTAATTCACGAAGCGTTTTGGCGTCATTGTCAAAAGAGCCAAAACTGACACCGTTCTCAAATGCATAAAACGCCGGTGCAAATACCGGCGTTTCCGTTTGCTGAGCAAACACGGGCGAGACACATAAAACAGCAAATACAGCGAATGGCATCGAGTTTGGTTTCATGGTGTTTTGTCTCCGAGTCATTCTGGGTCAGGCAGTGGGCGTTAAACGTGAAGTGTGGTGTGATTGGGCATCCATCCTCTTTCTCGATCCGCCGATATCTGAGGCTGTGGAATGTTGCTGAAACTGGGGTAGTCGCGGCATGGTCAGGAGCAGTTCGATATTTCCTGTCATTTTGGCAAACTGGCGACGTCCTCTGTTCCGAGAGCAGGCACACACCGATTTAGTGATCGCGTCTGCCTGTCGCTGGTTTCGCTGCCGGGCGGTTTCCAGTTCCAACATCTTCGCATGAGCGGTAAAGGACTTCATAGTGTCCAGAACGTTTTACTCTCAAAAACTGCTGCCATCAATTACGATCACATTCTTGTTGCGTTGATATGGACAAGTGACTTCTGTGTAGGATTGCTTACAATACCGTGCTCCTCTTTACCACGTCGTAGGCAGCAACGTTTGTTTTTGGTGAATCGTATTCCTGAAAGTTGGGCGTTCAGCGTGAATGGTTCATTCGACCGGAGATTGCTGTAGGTAGTCCCATGCAAAGAGAAGCCAGTACATGAAGAAAGCAGGACTGATCGGCGTGGGTCTTTTGGGATCGGCGCTTGCGTACCGATTTTCTCGTGATGGAATCGAGGTGAATGGCTTCGATCGCAATCAACATGCACTCGATGGTCTCTCTGGGACGACTGGTTTGGCTTGTGGCAGCGCAGCGGAAGTCCTGAGAAACTGTGACCAAGTTGTGTTGTCTCTCCCGGACAGTGATGTGGTCTCGAGTCTGATTCAACAGCATCTTGGTGACTTGAGGGAGGGGCAAATTGTCCTGGACACAACCACGGGAGATCCACACCAGGCTGTGTCGATCGGGCAATCACTCGCAGAGGTTGGGGTTCATTATCTTGAAGCAACAGTTGCCGGATCCAGCGAGCAAGTCAGAGCCGGAAACGTTGCGCTGTTCCTGGGAGGGGATACTGAGACTGTGACCCAGGCAGAACCGTTGCTGAAATCGATTACACCGAGGAGGTTTCATCTTGGACCAGTTGGAAACGGATCACGCTTCAAGTTGGTCCACAATCTGGTGCTGGGGTTGCACCGGGCTGTACTCGCAGAAGGTTTGGTCTTTGCCGAAGACCTGGGATTCAGTTCCGAAGAGACATTGCGGATTCTGAGAGAGACTCCAGCAGTATCCGGCGTGATGGACACCAAGGGCAAACGCATGGTGGACCGGGATTATGAAGCTCAGGCAAGAGTTTCCCAGCACCTCAAGGATGTGCGTCTGATTTTATCTTCCGCTGCTCGGTTAAGTTCGAAAGTGCCCCTGAGCAAGATGCACGAATCTCTTCTTGAGCAGGCTGAACAGTTGGGATTTGGCGATGCTGATAATAGCGCGGTGATCGAGGCCTATCGCAACTCAACACTTCGGGATGATCGATGATCTTGTTTAAATACCTACCATTGGTCATTGGCTCTGGATTGCACTGGATCGATGGTACGGTTGTCGTGATTTATCTGATCGGCATCACGGTGATGGGTGTTTGGATGGGCCGACGCATCTCCGGGATCGACGAATTTTTCATGCCTCGTAAATTTGGCAAGGGCATGATGATCATGCATGCCTTTGGTACAGGTACGGCCTCCGATCAGGCAGTGACCGTTTCTTCTGCAACGTTTCGGTCTGGTATCAGTGGTATTTGGTATCAGTGGCTATGGCTTTTTGTGACACCGTTTTATTGGTTGATAGCACCCATCTTTCGGCGGTTTCGCGCGATCACCACCGCTGACGTTTATGAACTTCGGTATGACCGCAGTGTAGCAGTGCTGTTCGCGCTGGTTGGGATGGCCAATATGTGCGTAAAAATAGGCTTGATGCTGAAAGGTGCCGGGGCACTGGCTGATGCCGGAACTGGAGGCGTGATTGACTCCGATGTCGCAATCGTTGTTGTGACTTTGATGTTTATTTTTTATGGCGCGGCCGGCGGTTTGGGCGCGGCCATTGTGACAGATTACATCCAGGGTATTCTCACTGTCATCTTCTCTTTCATGCTACTACCTTTCATTTTCTGGGAAGTCGGTGGGATGACCGGGATCAAAGCCACCATGACTGATGATGCGATGCTGTCTCTGGTTGCTCCCGGCAAGATTTCGCTGTTCTTTGTTGTCATGATGTCCATGCAGGCACTCGCTGGTATCGTGGCCCAGCCGTTTATCATGGGTGTTTGTGCGGCAGGGAAAACAGAGTGGGAAGGTCGAGTCGGAATTGTCGGTGGTAATTTAATCAAACGCCTGTGTACAGCAGCTTGGTCTCTTACAGCGATTGCAGCCGTTGCATGGTACATCCAGCGAGGGAATGATCCTTCACAACTCGAGCTTGGTTTGTTGAAGACCACCGCGGACGGAATCTACGGTGAGGTTGCTCATACATTTTTACCGCGTCTGTTGCCAGGGCTGCTGGGATTGTTTTTGGCGGCGCTGCTTGCCGGAGTCATGAGCTCCTGTGACTCGTTCATGATAAGTAGTGCGGCATTGTTTACGGAGAACATCTACAGGCCGCTGCGGTCAGGAATGTCCGACAGGCATTATGTCTGGGTTGGACGCATCATGTCCGTACTGGTGGTAGCCGGTGGTGTTGCTTTCGCATTTTGGGTGCCGAACATTGTGAAAGCATTGGAGATCTGGTTCATGATTGCGCCAATGATGGGGCTCGTGTTCTGGATCGGTCTTTTCTGGCGGCGGATGACAGTTTTGGGTGCATGGGCGACAACCATGACTGGCTTCGCAGCATGGTGGGTTTCAACACAACCATGGTTCATCGGTGCATTGAGCGAATTACCAGCAGCACAAAGATTGCAACTGGTGTGGATTGAAGGTGGTAAAGAGAGTGTTTATCTTCCATGGCAGATCCTCTTTTACGGCACGCTGGCGTCACTCACAGGTATCCTCGTCAGTCTGGTTACGAAGCCCGTAGATTCGAAAAAGCTGAGCCTTTTTTACCAACTGAGCCGTACGCCTGTGCAGCCTGGCGAACAAATACTGCAGCCGTGCACACTGCCGGAATCAACGCCCAGAGTGGAACGCGCTATGTTGGTGACGGCAGGCGGTCTGGAGATACCCAAGCCATCTAGAACATCAGTTGTTGGCTTTACGATGATCTGGTTATTGGTTGGCGCACTGGTCGGGACATTTGTATGGATTGTTTCCTGATATCTATGGCTTGGTATTACGACAGGTGTCAGGAAGCAGTTTGCAGCATCGAAATGAATCGCTGACTTGAACGACAGCTAAAACCTCAGTTCAATTCACACCAACGCAAAGAGCTTGGAAAAAATCAACTAACATACAAATGAAGACCCTGACACCTTTCTGTATCGAGATCATCGACCACCATGACGAGACTAAAAATGATGCGAACCAGATTCACTAGATTTCTATTCAGTCTGGCTGTCATTGCCGGCGGAATTGTCGGCAAGAATTCTTTTGCCGAGGACAAGCCTAACGTTCTTTTCCTTATGTCGGACGACCTCAATACCGCGCTGAGCGGGTTTGGGCATCCTCAGTGCAAGACATCAGAATTGGACAAACTTGCCGGTCGAGGTGTGCGCTTTGAAAATATGCACTGTCAGTATCCGGTTTGTGGCGCGTCCCGTGCATCGCTGATGTCCGGGCTGTATCCCTACACCAACGGAACGATGGGTAATGTTGGAACACTTCGCGGGAGCATGCCCGATGTTGTCACGATGTCGCAGCTGTTTCGAAACAATGGTTACCATGTTGGTCGAATCAGCAAGATTTACCATATGGGAATCCCCAATGAAATTATCGCGGGAACCGCTGAACGTGACGATCCACATTCGTGGGACGAGGTAGTCAATATCAAGGCTCCTGAACAGCATGCTCAGGGCGAAAAGACGAACTGGTCACCCAAAAACAACAGTTCACAGAACTTTACCGGCGTCGTGGCGGACGGCGATGATCTGATGCACGCCGATGGCATGGCCGCCAGCCACGCCATTGACTTTCTTCGACGTCATAAGGACAAGCCGTTTTTTCTTGCTTGTGGTTTTGTGCGCCCCCACGTGCCGTTGGTTGCCCCCAAAAAATACTTCGACCGCTATGACCGCGATGCCATGGTTGCTCCAGTAGTGCCAGAGACTGATCTGGAGGACGTGCCAAAAATCATTCGTGATTACAAACGCAACAGTACCAGTTACGGGGTCACGCCCGAATTGCACAAAGGACTGCTTGAGGCCTACTATGCCAGCGTCTCCTTTATGGACGCACAAGTCGGTCGCGTGCTTGATGAACTGCAGGCTCTTGGATTGGCGGACAATACCATTGTGGTCTTTACAAGCGACCACGGTTACCTGTTGGGACACCATCATAAATTTCAAAAACAGCATTTGTTTGAAGAGGCGACCCGTGTGCCGTTCATTCTCAGCGTCCCGTGGCTGAAGAATCAGCATGGCAAAGCTACGAAACAGATTACAGAGTTGATTGATCTCTACCCAACTCTTGCCGAGTTGTCCGGGCTAACTCCACCACGTAGCATTCAGGGAACAAGCATGTTGCCGCTGCTCAAAAACCCCGTGTCCAATAGTTGGCACAAAGAGCTTGCCTTCACGATCAGTCGCAGTGGTGGCGAGTCCATTCGTACTCCACATTGGCGGTTTACGCAGTGGGACTATGGCGCGGGAGGTATGGAACTTTATGACTTGAGGAATGATCCAGATGAATTCCAGAATCTTGCTCTGGACTCCAAGCATTCGTTGCAATTGGAAAAAATGAAGCGACAACTTGAGCTCACGCGTCGTCAGGCAGGCTATTCAGCAGAAAAGTTTGCCAAGAAGAAGCGACAGAAATAAAGTTCTGGACGGACTGCAAGATCATGACCAATACGGACACGCGATCGGTCATTAATCCGGCTGCGGACTCGCTTGCAGAAGCCACAGCAGGGAAAATCTGACGTAAGCATTAAGCATCACGCGTGGCAAAATCGCGTGATATCACCGCTTGAAATGTCTTCAGCGCCCCCAGTGTGCGAGGGATTCACGATTGGTGTCTACTGGCACGATTAAAGTGCGTATTCGTGCTGGTTTTGCAATCTCTTCATCAAGTAAATAGTTGACTGTCCCTTTCGGACAAGAAAGGTGATTTTGTCAGTCAGGAAGCCCACGCCGCTTCGCAGGTGAAACCAGCAATGGCGACTATTTCTTGAGGCCGATGAGCACGGGATCGTGGTCGGAACTGCGGTAGGCATCAGCGGAGTAGACCGATTCTGGGTTGTACTCCTGGTTGTAGTCCATGAAGCGGGGCTCGTCTGCATTGATATGCCATATCGAAACACCGGTCACATCTTCCGCTAAAGATTTGGTAGCAAAAGCGTGATCGAGACTGCCGCTTTGTGCATAATAGACGAACGTATAATCCACATCACGTGAGTCGGTCGGGGTGGACTGTCCCATTTGTTCGTGCAGGTCAATCAGACCATTGGCACGCAAAGCATCAATGGGGTCTTCCTGTTGGTAGGCGTTCAGGTCTCCGATGACGAGCACACGAGACTGTTCGGTGTCTTGATGATTCTGTTTGATGTAATCACAAATCGCCAATGACTGCGCGCGGCGTGCTGCGTTGTATGCAGCTTGGCCATCGCCTTTGTCTTTGTTTGCTGTATCGGCATTACTTGCCCCACCTTTGGATTTGAAGTGATTGACGATCACGGTGAATGGTCTGCCTCCTTGCGTGGAAACGAAGGTTTGTACGACTGGCGTCCGGGCAATGGAAAATGCCTCGTCATCGACAAGTGAAACTTCCCCCACGGGAGAGACTCGATCAGCGCGGTAGATAATCCCAACGCGAATTGAGTCGTCGCCACCGGGTGACTCATCAAACCCTTTTGGAATTCCACAGCCCTTGTAGAGATTTTTTCCGATCTTCCTGTTGAGTGCCGCGACAAGACGCTGCTCGGCATCGATGTTGTTTTCCAGTTCCATCAACCCAATCACATCTGCTTGCAATCCCTCGATGGCGGCTGTTATTTTTTCTTCCTGCCGAGACAGTTCGGAATCGGAGTCTGCACCACGAGCCTTATTTTTACCATCATCAATGGTTGTGAAATAATTCAGCACGTTGAAGCTGGCAACGGTGATGTCTGGCTTGCCAAGGTCTGGTCGTTCAGGCCGCTTAGCCGGTGTCCATTGAAGAGGTTGGTTTGACTGAATTACCAGTTTGTTGCGCTCTTTGATCAGGCGACCTGAAACACCATGGACGATGGATCCGATACGGATGGTTGGATAAGTCTTGCCGAGTTCCGGAAACAATGAGAGCGGAAATACATTTTGGTCTGCAGTGCTGTCATCAATGGTGATGCTAGCACCATCATTTCGTTTTTGCGCTGCTGTAACCTTGGCAACGTTGCTACCACCCTGGATCGAGTTTTCCCTGGGATCAGCATCATTGGGATCGATACGGCCGGTTGGGACAGGAAGACGATTTCTAGCCACCTTGATCTGACCACGGCGAGCTAGATCATAGGTGTCGATGATCATCAGATCGCCCTTGATCACGATTTGCTTTCCAACGTGTGAATTCCAATCTACAGAGTTCAGGTCACCCGTGATCACTACTTTGTCGTTGCGGGACTGTGCTTTCTTCGCATCCTTTTGTTGATCTACTGAGCTTTCTGTAACTCTCTTGGGACCGGTATCTTTGGGTGCTGGTTTTCCAGCGTTCGTCGGGCGTGGGGTGCAACTCATGCAAAGCAAAGCAGAAATCACCACGAATGGAAAAAGAAAATACCATCGGTGGGTGTGTGTGTGGCTCATGAGGCGCTCGGAGAGAGTCTTTAGAAGATCAAGGAAGACGCGTTGGATTTGAAAATGATAGTAGGTTGGCAGCCCATCGGCGAGTCGTCAGATCAAGGCCAGACTGGCGAATGATGTGCAATACGTCCTGGGACGCAAGGTTGGCTTCCCGGTAACCTGATTGACAGTTGGTTTCCTGCATCAAGGGAGACAAGGGGGTATGTGTGATCGGTCTCGTGGCCAATGCCAACGAAAAAGCCCAGGAGAGTCAACGACCATGCAACGAGTCCCTATGCAAGGAGTCTTGTCGAGTGATCTGATCTTCGCGTTCTCCCTAGTCGCTCAAACACCATTTTCTCGCCCGCCTGAGGTACTTGCCGAAGAATTACTGCAGATTCTCAAAGGCAGTGGTTGATGCTTGAATCTGACTCTCCTGAATCTGAGGCATCCAAGCGGGTTTTAGTGAGGGGAATGGCGGTCAGAAAAAGTGGTATCGCCTATCGCTGAATTATCGGTGATTGCGAATCGCTCTTGCTCTACCGTTCGATCGTCAGAAGAGAACTGTCGATAAGACCCAATGTTGTTTCAAAACCACCGTCCACGAAATACAATTCCCAAACTTCGTTTCCCTCGTCGTCGTTTTCTTCACGTTGGGGATAGCCAACCAGATCAAGCAGTTGAAAGGTGCGAGGTTCGGCGTTGTCGATATCAACAGCATAGACGAGTGATGCCTCATCGTCGTCTGGTTGGTCAATCTCGATGAGTAAGCGATAGGGCAGCGGATTTTCCAGATCAGCAGGCAAAATGTAATCGGCGGGATCGAACGAACTGTTCTGCGTTGCGCTGGTAACGCCGTCCACCGCCGTTTGCTCGTTTAGATCCTGACCCGATTCTCTGGCTTGACGTTGTGCACGTTCCCAGCCACGGACCTTGAAATCCCAGTACGGAAGAGAGCCTTGGGCAGCTTCGGTGTCATCAGGTCTGTGAAGCGTTTTGATGTGGTAGAAGGACGCGTTTTCGAGCCAGATGGCAACATTTGGCGGCGCTTTGACGTCAAAGGTTTTACCAGCCCTGATGTTCAAGGTCATTTGGTAGTTTTTGGCCGGTTTGTAATCGTATACAAGGCCGTCCTCCTTCATCGCAAACTGTTCGATGGCTGGGCCCAGATTCTGACTCAATGCAAGGATCGATCGAACGGGCCCTGGTTGCCAGAAGAAGAGTCCTGTCATGCTTGCAGTGATTGCCAGTGTCAGCCACAGGAGTCTGCTTCGCACATACAGGGATAGTTGACTCAGATTGTTA
>Ga0315316_10002179_pt1 | contig 13996 bp, 15 predicted proteins | sample M160m3416metaG_FD_203702 | JGI IMG/M metagenome (GOLD analysis project Ga0315316, IMG submission 203702) | Ammonia-oxidizing marine archaeal communities from Monterey Bay, California, United States - M1 60m 3416 | ecosystem: Environmental > Aquatic > Marine > Intertidal zone | place: USA...
ATGCAGGTCATTTTAAATCTTTGTTAGATGAACTTGCCCTAAAGAAAGCATTTAAACCTGATTTAATATTCATTGATTATTTGAATATATGTACTAGTAGTAGATTTAAAGGTGGCAATATTAACTCATATACTATGGTTAAATCTATCGCTGAAGAATTAAGAGGTCTTGCAGTACAATATAATGTACCTATTGTATCTGCTACACAAACAACTAGAACTGGTTATCTATCAAGTGACGTAGGACTTGAAGATACTTCAGAATCATTTGGTCTTCCTGCAACTGCTGACTTTATGTTTGCTCTAATATCAAACGAAGAATTAGAAGAACTAGGTCAAATCAAAGTTAAACAATTAAAGAATCGTTATAATGATCCTGCTGTTAATCGTGCATTTATAATAGGTGTAGATAGAAGCAAGATGAGATTGTATGATGTTGAACAATCTGCTCAACAAATTGTAGATAGTAACCAAGAAAGTAAAGATAAGATAGATAAGCCATCAGGCCCACAAGAGGTTGACGCTTACGATAAGTTTTCCGATTTTAAAATTTAAATAAATAGGTGATATGGGATCACCGTTTTTTAAAAAAAATAGAAATTGTTTGATTGACTTATCACATAGGTGTGCATTAGAATGCCCAGCGTGTCAAAGACAAATGTATTACAAACCCTCTCAATGGAAGTCTAATAATGAATGGCTTAATAAAATTGCAAATAAAGTGCCAGGTAAAGACTTACCTTTAGAAAGTGTTGAGATGATACTAAACAATTTTGAAGAGGTATCATTAGGTGGTCAATTGTCAGACCCAATACATTACCCTCACTTTATTGAACTATTAAAAATGTGTAAAGATAGAGAAACAGGAGTTAAAATACAAACTGCCTCATCTCACAAACCAGAAAGTTTTTTTATGAAAGCATTTAAAACTTATGACATAGCAGTTTGGCAATTTGGTATAGATGGTTTACCATCTGAAAGTCACAAGTATAGAAAGCACCAAGACGGTGAAAAATTATTTAAGATAATGTGTGAAGGTGCAAAAATTTTAAAACGTAAACCTATATGGCAATATATTGTATTTAACTATAATGAAGATCATATAGAAGAAGCTAAACAAATGGCAAAAGATAATAACTTACGATTTGTTCTTATGAAATCAGCAAGATGGTTAAAAGGTTTTACAGATCACTTAATGCCTAGTAAAAAAAATAGATTAGATACTACTTATGAGGATAAAGTAACAGATGATTAAGAAAAAATTTAAATCAATGTGTATAGCGGGCAATCCTTTAACTGAAATGGCTGTTACAAACAGAAATCAGTTGTTGCCTTGTTGTTATATTGATAGTCCTATACATTTACAAGATCCTACCCTAAAAAAACTAGCAGAAGCTGGTGATTTAAGTAAACACTCTATTGATGATATAATACAAAGTAAAGAATGGGTAGAATTAGGTCGCAAATTACAAGAGGCGATTGAAAGTGGTGATACTAGTAAACTACCTAAACCTTGTGTTATGATATGTTCAAAAGAACAAAGGAGAGAAGAATGGCAAAAGTAAGAAAAAGAAAACCATCTATCTATTACAAAACAGAAATGGTTAAGATTAAAGACGATATAGTTTGGCGATCTGTAGAAATGCCTAGTAAACTTGTGTTAAAAGAGTCTTTCTTTGAGGAAGATGTAAAGAAGTTAACAAAGTTTCAGAATAAACATAAGACGTTTGGCATATTCGGGTTCCCACCTTTCTTTGATTGTAGAGGTGAAAAAGAGAAGATGTTAGATAGAGGTAAGACAAATTATAATTCTCCTGCCAGAACTAGAGGCAGAAGCCGTGCATAAATATATGTATGGCAGACGTAACAACATTAGCTGAAAGCGCCCAAGCAATATTCTGTGCTTATGCAGACTATGTAGGTGAATCTAAAGCACAACAAAAACTCAATATAAAAACGTATCCTACGTTTGATAGTTTTGCTCTTAAAGAACGTAAAGATTTAGAAGCGGCAATGAAAGGCGTTGACGTTGACGCTCCTGCAAAAGACATCTTTGAATTTTTATCTCAAACAAAAAATGGTTGGTATCAATCTTCTATCACTATTGCTAAAACATTAGTTAGAGATTTAAAGAAGATAGATAAAGATTACAATATCGCAAAGAAAAAAAGAGATTACTTTTACTTACGAGGTAAAGTAGGTGTAATGAAAGAGATACAGGAGTTGTGGTCTATAGCAACTAAATCTAAACCTACACAAGAGGCACAAAAGAGGATTGGTGAGTTTATAGGTTTTACAGATATTAATAAATGGAATCCTGCAGATATATACCTTGCAAATAAAGAAGGTGAAATTGGCATATCAAAAGAATTAAAAGAAGCAAAACAAGATCCATCATCTTATAGTTTTGATTATCTAAATGAAAAAATAAAAGAACTTATGGATAAAGGTGCATTGTTACCATTGTCACTAAAGAAAACTAAAAATAGTGCAAGTCTAGTAAAAGTAAATTTTGTTCAAGCTGCAAAAGACGAAGTATTAAAATCAGTTATGTTTCAAGGTACAACAGACTGGCAACCATATAAGATGTTAGCAAGAACACCTGAACTATCATTTGATAAGTTGAGAGCAGGTGGTGCTAAAACGGTTACAAGAGATATACAAATAAAACTTACTGCTGAGGGTAAAGAAGGTATAATTAAAATCAGACATGATCCATCAGGTAGTAGTGCAAATGGTAGACTTGTAATAGAAATTATTATGAAAGGTGATCCTGCAAAAGGTGGATCAATCGCTTCAGAAAAAGCAATGCACAGCCTGTGGTCAACAATAGATAAGAAAGCTGCAGATAAATTTCTACAAGGTTATCAAGTAGGTGGTAGATATGGTGGTAAAGGTGTAAAAGAATTTGCTAGATTAAAGACAATGTATCTAAAAGATAAAGAGATATTAAGAAAAGCAGTTAACCCTAAAAAAGGTGACAAAAACAAATACGACCACTATCTTGCAATCGCAAGTGCTACAAATATCATTAATGAAATTATGCCTACCATCAAAGAATGGTTTAATACTAACAGCAAGGGTCCTAAAAGCAAGGCAAATAAGTTAGTTAGATTAATGTTTCAGATCGCTTCATCAAGGTCTCCTCTATCATCAAGGTTTGTAATCGCAAAATAGCATAAATAGTATTGTAAGTAGTGATTTATTAATGGAATATAGTGATTTTTCGCTTGACAAAGGCGTAATTTTTTGATATAATGGGTATAGTGGAGAGATATGTATAGTTTTAAACAATACTTAAATGAGGCAAAAAACACTCATTTAGAACATTTAGAAGACGAGATTATTAATAACGGATACCAAGGTGGTGTCAATGCTGTAGAGTTTCTTAAATCTATAAGAAACATGTTAGTAGGGTCCTCACGTAGAAAATTAAACGTATCTGTTAAATGGGATGGTGCACCTGCTGTATTCTGTGGTGTCAATCCTGAAAACGGCAAATTCTTTGTCGGTTCAAAATCTATATTTAACGTAACTCCCAAAATCAATTACACACAAGCAGATATTAGAAAGAACCACGATGGTGGTTTAGCAACTAAACTATCTGTATGTTTAAAAGAATTACCAAAATTAGGTATACGAGGTGTTGTACAAGGCGACTTGTTGTTTACACCTAACGACTTAAAGTCGGTATCTATAAGAGGTGAGGATGCTATCGCATTTACACCTAACACTATAACATACGCTGTACCCGAAAATACTGATCTTGCTAAAAAAATTAAGAGAGCTAAACTAGGTATCATTTTTCACACTACTTACAATGGCAGAAAAATGGCTAATTTAAAGGCGAGTTTTGGCGTCAATGTAAATCGTTTTACAAAGACGCCTTCAGTATTTTTTGATGACGCAAGTTATAAAGACTCTTCAGGTGTTGCTACGTTTACAACAACTGAAAACGAACAATATGATAGTATGTTAAGAATGGCTATGGGATCATTAGGCAAAGGTAAAAAAGTTTTAGACATGTTAAAAAGACAAACTAATTTATTGTCTGTAGGTGCTAGATTAAAAATATATTTCAATACTATGATTAGACAAGGTCAAACTATTGCAAATGTAAAAAACATACAAAAAGATTTTAGAAAGTATTATGCACAAGTATTAGATGACGAAGCGTCAAAGAAGAAAACTGCTAATGCAAAACAAAAATATGCTGATATAAGAAATGCAGGTTTAAGATTTATTGATAGTAATGAAAACGAAATATACTTTGCGATTGCAAGTTATGTAACGTTACAAAGAGTTAAAACTTTTCTTGTAAGTAAGATGAATCAAATAAAATCTATTGGTACATTTTTACAAAAAGGTAATGGGTTTGTAGTAACAAATCCTGAAGGTTATGTTGCTGTAGATAGAATGGGCAACGCAGTAAAATTAGTAGATAGACTAGAGTTTAGTACCGCAAACTTTACTTTGGCAAAGAACTGGATTAAAGGATGAAAACTTTTAGAGATTTTATATTTGAAAAATTAGGTCGTACAAGAATTATTATATTAGGTGGACCTGGTTCAGGTAAAACAACTTATACTGAATATCTAATTAAACACTTTGATATTACACATATCTATCCAGGTGGCATGTTAAGAAAAGAAATAGAAAAAGGTAGTGAGATAGGAAAGATTGCAAAAAGTATTGTTGATAGAGGTGAGTTTGTTCCTAATGAAATAGTATTAGATTTAATTAAAAACAAAGTAGAACAATCGCCTAAAGGTTATGTACTAGATGGTTGGCCTAGATATATGCAACAAGTTGAAGACATGGAAAAGAATGAAATAGGTTATGACTATTCAGTATTTTTAGATGTAAGTACCGAAGAAGTAATGAGAAGATTACTTGCAAGAGGTAGAGCAGATGATACGGAAGAGATCATAGGTAATAGAATAGAATTGTACAAAAAAGAAACAGGTCCTGTAATAGAATATTTAAGAAAGAAACCAGGATTTTTAGAAATAAAAGCAGAGGGTGGTACACCTGAAGATACTGCTAACGAAATTATAAGAAGAATAGAAAATGAAAGTAAATAGTTTTATACAACACTTATCTGAAGGACTTTACGATCCAGGTATATTCAAAGCCTTTTTTCTTGCAGGTGGTCCTGGGTCAGGTAAAACGTTTGTTACATCTAGTGCCTTTGCAGGTAGTGGTTTAAAATTAGTTAATTCAGATGTTGCATTTGAAAGAGGATTAAAAAAGGCAAACTTATCTTTAAGTATGCCAGATGAAGAAACATATTTTAGAAACATAATAAGACAAAGAGCAAAGACATTAACTATCACACAATTAGATAAATATGTAGATGGAAGACTTGGTTTAGTTATTGATAGTACTGGTAGAGATTATGATATGATTGCCAGACATCATAACATGCTACAACAAATGGGTTACGATTGTTACATGGTATTTGTGAATACAAGTTTAGAAGTTGCATTGGCAAGAAATGCTAGACGTGAAAGAACTATACCAGAATACATAACAACAAATAGTTGGAATGGTGTTCAAAGTAATATAGGTAAGTTTCAAAGACTATTTGGTATGAGGAATTTTATTGTAGTTGATAACAACAAGTCAGATTTAGAATTGACAACGCTTACAATGAATAGAGTAAGTAAAGTAGTAAGAAAATTTATTACATCGCCTGTATCAAACTATAGAGCGAAACAATGGATGAAAAAGGAATTAGAGGCTCGTAAAAGATGAGATTTAAAAAGTTTAACGATATAGAAAATATTAGGCACGCTAAGGTAGAAGAAAAGCCTATTAAAAACTATACAGGTAATATAAACGAGATAGATTGTCCTACGCCTAGTAAGAACACATCAGCTGCAACTAAAAAAGAAATGATTGAAATGCAAGGTATGTTCAAACAAAGAAATAAAGCGATTGAACAATCAGTAAAAAACCACGATCCTAAATCACAATACGCTATAGAAAAATATTTAAAAGATAATAATTTAGAGTTAAACAAAAACGATACAGATAAGATTGCTGAAACAGGCGCTGCTATTGCTAAAAAACTAAAGAATAAGTTTGAAAGAGCAAGACCATATCAAGTTGCAGAAGCTACAGGCATGACGTTTAATATAATGCCTTTAGAGTCTGATAGTATGAAGACGCCAGCATACCCTAGTGGTCACTCTTTACAAAGTAGATTGATTGGTGAATACTATGCAGAAAAATATCCTGATCATAGAGAAGGCTTGATTGACGCTGCTGATGAATGTGGTATGGGTAGAGTATATGCAGGTTGGCATTATCCTTCAGATCACAACGCAAGTGTTAAATTAGCAAAAGAAGTTTATCCTAAAATTAATTTAAATAGAAAGTCTTTAAAAGAAAGTATAATTGATATACCTAGAAAGACATATGCAAGAGGAGTATTTGATAAAGCAGATACACCTAATCCAGTATTAAAACCATCTGTTAAGAAAATGGCATTAGATGGTATAAAGACATTTGAAAAATTTGGTAAAGTAGTTAAATATACACTAATCGGTAGTATATTAACAAAACAATATAGGGCTGACGCAGACCTTGACATTAATATCTTATTTGATATACCTGGTTCAAAAGCAGAACAAGAAAAGGTACATGATGAGATTAGAGAATATCAAGCAGAAATAAATGGTAAGAATATACCAGGCACAGAGCATCCTATCAACTACTTTTCCATCATAGATCCTGTAACATTTAATAAGGCAAGGGACATGGCTGATGGTACTTTTGATATAGACACTAACAAGTGGATCAAAAAACCAGAACCTGGCACCTTTGAACCTGAAAAATACGTTACGGATTTTCAGAAGCGTGTTTCTGAAATAGATGTTGTTAAAGGTGAATTAGTACGAGATATGATTGATTATGAGGAACTAAAAGATTTAACAAACGCAGATATAGAAAACTTATCTGGATTAGTTTCTAAAAAGTTAGCTGAGATTAAAGATTCTATTAACACTCTAATTGATATTGGTGACAAGACTATTGCAGACCGAAAGGATGCTTTTAGTATAGATATGTCACCAGACGAAATCAGAAAGTTTGGTGTTAAAAACCGACTTCCGAAGAATGTGATTTATAAAATGTTAGAAAAGTATCATTATCTCAAATTTTTCAAAAAGTTGAAAGAGATTATGGAAGATGGTAAAATATCGCCAGACGAACTGAAATCATTATCAAAAATAAAAGAGGCCAAAGGTAGATCAATAGCATTTACCTTTGGCCGTTTTAACCCACCTACAATAGGACACGAAAAACTTATTAACAAAGTGGTACAACAAAGAACAGATGACTACAGAATTTATTTAAGTAAATCTGAAGACACATCTAAAAACCCATTGAATGCTAGAGTTAAATTAGCAACAATGAAACAAATGTTTCCTAGACATGCTAGAAGCATAATGTTAAACCCTTCAAATATGATATTAGATATTGCTACTGAACTATACAAAAAAGGTTATTCTAATGTTACGTTTGTTGCAGGTTCAGATAGAGTAAGAGAATTTGATACTATCTTAAAAAAATACAACGGCGTTAAGAGCCGTCATGGTCTATATGACTTTGATAGTATAAATGTTGCAAGTGCTGGTGAAAGAGATCCAGACGCTGATGGTGCAACAGGTATGAGTGCTAGTAAAATGAGAGCAGCCGCAAAAGATAAAGACTTCAATACATTTAAAAAAGGTCTACCGTCTGGCTTTGCTAACTCAAAAAACGCACAAGATTTATTTAGAAATGTAAGAAAAGGAATGATGTTAGCAGCTTCGTATGAAGTGGGCGAACTAAAATTTAAACCATTTGTAACTGCCTCTACGTTAGAGGAGTTAAACAAGATGACATTAAGGGACAAATATATTTCAGAGCATTTGTATGATGTAGGAGATATAGTTGATGACGTTGAAACAAACGTTACTGGTGTTATCATAAGAAGAGGTACAAACTATGTTACCTTGGAAGACGAGGATATGAAACTACACAAATGTTGGTTATATAATATTATGGAAACTCCTGTCTATCCAGTAAAATTAGAGGAAAGATCAATGAAGTTAAAAGAGAAAAGAAAAAATCAGTACGATAAAGAAACAGATCAACCTAAAAAATATGTTGCAGGACTATCTGATAAAGATAAGAAAGCACACGATAAACATTTAGACAAACAAGGTAAGAAATCAGATAGTGATAAGTCTGCCTACGTACAATCTCCTGCTGATAAGAAAGCAAAAACTAAAACAAGTAAACATACAAAACGTTTCAAACAAATGTATGGCGAGTTAAAGACAAAGAATGAAAGAGAACCTCAACATAGAGGTAACGAATTTAATGACACAGGAATGCCAGAGTCTTACGATATAGGACATGACTATGCGAAATATACATCTTCAATAACTCCAGGGGAAAAACACTACAAACAAACTTTTCAAGGTACTTCATATACTCCAAGCAAACATAGTGATAATTTAATCAATATCAACGCTGAAAAGGATAAGGAAATGAATAAGAAAGTTGAATTAAAAGATATAGAAGAATGGGCAACTAAAGAAGAAACTATTAATAAATATAAGGAAAGATATGGAGAAGAATGGCAATCTAAAATTGAAGAAACATATAACAAGATGTTCAATAAAGTGATTGACACAAATACAAATATGCAAGAAGGCAGAATGAAAGACATCGCTATAGACCTTATGAGTAAAGAAAAAGGTGGACTAGACGCAGAGGAATTTGAAAGAAAATACAGAAAATCTAAAGCAGAGATGAGAAAAGAATTAGGCGCTTCTGAAGGTTTTAAAATGTCATTTAAAGAATTTGCTGAGGATGTAAATGAGTGGGGAGTATTACCATCTACAATTACTGAAGCACAATACCAAGGCAAAACGGTCACACTTAATAAACCTGTAAGAGGTGGCACAAAGAAATTTTATGTTTATGTAAAGAATGAAAAAGGTAACATAATAAAATTAGGGTTCGGTGATCCCAATATGGAGATCAAAGCAGATAATCCTGCAAGACGAAGAAGCTTTAGAGCAAGACATAATTGCGATAATCCAGGACCTAAATGGAAAGCAAGATATTGGAGTTGTAAAAAATGGTAACAAGATATAGACAAACATGGCACTTGAACGAATTTACACTTGTTCATGTTGCAAGATGGAAAGGCAAAGATGGCAAAAGATATGCGTCACCTTTTAAAACAAAAGACTCTGCTGATAAGAAAGCAAAAGAATTAAGATCACAAGGTAATAGTGAAGTATCTGTAACACAAGATACATTAAAAGGTAACATCAAGTTTAAATCTGATAACAGTCCTGATATAAAAGGAATGCAGAAAGAAGATGTAGCAATTAATATGCTTGAGGCAATGAGTCCTGAACAAATCAAAAAATTAAAAGATAGTTGGGCAGAGATAAAATTAATGTCACCTGAAAAAGTAAAAACTTTAAAGAACTTTTTAGACAAATATTCTACAGATACATTAATGCAACTTGCACAATCGGGTATAAACTTTGTATCTAATATGGCAAGAAGTGTTGCAATGAAAAGAAAAACAGGTGATATGAAACATGCTGGTTCTATGAAAGAAGAAACAACTGATAGCGAAAGAATGGCTAAAATGAGAACTAGTCAAATGGCACTACAAACTAAATTAAGAGATTTAGATGTAGGCGACGCTAAAGATAAAACTAAAATCGCAATAGCTAAAAACGACTTGGAGAATATACAGATGAAGATGGACACACTAAAGAATAAGACACAAAAAGAAGAAGTACATCCTGCGAAAGCATTATTAGAGGCTATTGCAGCTGTAAAAAATAAAGCAGAAAAAACAGGCATGTCATATGCAATACTTAAACAAGTATATAATAGAGGAATGGCTGCATGGAAAGGTGGTCACAGACCAGGAACTACACCACAACAATGGGCAATGGCTAGAGTAAATAGTTTTGTTACAAAATCAAGTGGTACGTGGGGCGGTGCTGATAAAGACCTTGCAAAAAAAGTAAGAGGGAGTAAAAAATAATGAACAAAAAATACTTTGATACAAAGAAAGGTAGTATAGAAGAAAAAATTAATACTATTGCTACTAAACAAACTTCTATCTCAAAACCACAATCAGACATTAAATTATCTGTAGAGAAGAAATACTTTGAAACTAAATCAGGATCACTAGAAGACCTTGCAAGTAAACTTGTAAGTGAAAGTTTTATAAAAGAAAACACTTATGCTTTTGATTACAATTTTGAATTATATATGCCATCAACTTCACAAAGAGGTGATGGTGACGCTATTAAAGAGTACGAGGGCACAATAAAAGCAAGTGGTAAAGACGCTGCTGAGGCAAAACCTAAGGCAGAAAAAGAACTACAAAGAAGAATTGACGCTGCTGAAAAAGCAACTAGAGGTACTTTAGAAGGTGAAAATTTAGGATCAGGAAGAGCTGTAAGTGAAGGAATGGATCCAGTTAACAAAGACGCAGTTAAGAAAAAGTTTGACGATAGAAAAGATAAAGACATTGACAACGATGGCGATACAGATTCTACAGACAAGTATCTTCACAAAAGAAGAGCTGCAATATCTAAAGCAACTGAAGCAGTTAGTCCTGCTCAACAAGCTGCAATTGCAATTTCTAAAAAAGAACGTGGTGAGAAACCAAAGAATGAAGCTGTAACACAAGACGATCATGGTGAGAAAATTAACCAAGATAAAAAAGACGCTGCAATGAAGAAGACAGATCAAAAGAAAGATTTTAAATCTTTAAGAGCAGAAACAAAGATTATCAAACTAGGCGACAAAGGTAAAACTGATACTGGCAAAGACGCTGCCGTAATAGACGTTGAACCATCAGCAAAACCTATCTAAATGCGACATTTTGTCAATTGACAAAAGCACTATTATATGATAGTATAATAGTATAAAGAAAACACTATGACTAAACCTATCATATATTGCGATATGGACGGAGTACTTGCAGACTTTAAAACTGGTGCTCAAAAAACTACAGGTATGTCAATCAACAAGTGGATGAATATACCATCATCTAAAGAAAAGTGGGGATTGATCAAGGCAAAAAAAGACTTCTGGTCAACACTACCTTGGATGCCTGGTGGCAGACAACTCTGGTCTTACATATCTAAATTTGATCCACATATACTATCAGCATACGTAGAAGAGTCATTTGATCCTAATTGTATACCTGGTAAGACTGCCTGGTTAAGAAAAAATGCAGGCATATCTAATCGTTCAAAGGTTAATCTAGTACGAAGAAAAGAGAAGAAACTCTTTGCTAAAAGAGGTAAACCATCTATTCTCATTGATGATTATGAGAAGAATATAAGAGAGTTTGTCAATGCAGGTGGTACTGGCATACATCACACAAACACATCAAAAACAATCGCACAACTTAAAAGACTAGGCTTCTAATCTTATAAATAGTATTAGTTATATAACAATAATTAATTAATTATTTAAAGAACAGGACAGACTTTGTCCTGAATAGGAGAAACAAATATGAGCTCATGGAATATGAATGACGGTTCTGCGTTGACAGGTACTATGACGTTCACTAATGGGAATGCTTCTGTTACTGGTTCTGGGACAAACTTTGATCCTCAAGTACAAATCGGTGACGTTATCATTTCTGCTGGTGGAGTTAAAAGTAGAGTAAAAGCTGTTGCGTCTGATACTGCACTCACACTAACTGAAAATTTTAGTGGTTCAACAGAATCTGGTGTTGCGGCTACAGTCACAAGACCACCAATTAATTTTCAATCATCAAACCCTCACATAGATTCAGAGGTTTTAGGTATCACTGCTGGTGAAGCAGTAGCTGCCGTTGATAATATCACATCACTACAAACTGGTAGTGTAACACTAGGAACAGTAACATCTATCGGTGGTAACACTTATAGAGGTTCTGCACCAACAGTAACAATTCCAGCACCAACAGTAAGAACTATTGCAACAGCAAAAGTTACTACTGGAACTAACTCTATTGAGATCACTGGTCACAATATGAGAACTGGAACTGAAGTTAAATACCAAGACGGTAGTGGTACTGCTCTTGCTGGTTTAGCTGACAACACATCTTACTTTGTAATTAGATCGGATGCAAACAATATTAAACTTGCTACAAACCTTTCAAATGCGAATGCTGGTACAGCAATCAACTTGACAGGTACAGGTAACAACGCACAAACACTTGAAGGTATCCAAGCAACTGCAACTGCAACTATCTCTGGTGGTAAAGTTACAGGCTACACACTTACTAACGTAGGTTCTGACTATCAATCTGCACCAGCTGTAACAGTTGCTGCTCCTACTGGTTCTGGAAGTTTAGACTTAACAGACTCAGCAGTATTGATTGTGGCAGATGATGAGATTGTTATCCCATCAGCAATGTACGCTGTAATTTCAACTGGTGAACCAGTTACATACGCACAAGGTAGTGGTGGTGCTCAGGCAAACCTTACTACAACAACTGTATATTACTTAATCAAATCTGGAACAGCAAACAAAATTAGTCTTGCAACTTCACATGCTAACGCATTAGCAGGAACTAAAATTGATTTAACTGCTGTTGCAACTGGTGGTACAGCACATACACTTACTGGTGCAACTGCTGTTGCTACTGCAAGTCTTGGTTTAGGTAATGTTGCAGGTAACCAAAGTACAGAAATCGCTCACGTAGGTTGGGTTAAGAAAACTGTAGGTACAGGTGGTCGTGCAGGTAGAGTACAATACGAAACTCTAGTTGCCGCTTCAACTATATCTGGTGACGGTGAAGATTTATCTACACCTGACAGTTAATAAATTAAATGTATAAGGGCGCTCAAAGTGCCCTTATATATACTATATGAACAAATTGATCTAGGCAATTACCTAGAGTAGCATCCCCGAAAGGGTTAACAGGAGAGAAAAATGGCAGACAAAAAGATAACGGCATTGACCGATTTAGGTGACTCGTTGGCTACGGCTGACTTGTTCCATGTAGTTGACGATCCGTCAGGTACACCAATCAATAAAAAAATATCAGCAGAGAATGTGTTTAACAATATACCTTCTTGGTTAGGTTTAGCACAAACTTCACAAGCAATAACTGCTGACGCTTCATCACAGGTTGCAAATGTAACAACTGCTGTGACTGAAATAAACGCAACAGCAGCAGTTGGTGCTATTTCATTAGCAGATGGTTCTGATGGACAATTAAAGATTTTTATCAACACATCAACAAGTGGTACAAGAAATGTAGTAATTACACCAACTAACTTACGTGGTGGTACTACTATCACTTTGAATGCTCAAGGTGAAACAGTTGTATGTATATTTAAAAATTCAAACTGGAATGTAATCGGCGGACATGGTTTCGTAGTTGCATAATTTATTATAGAGGAATATTATGGGTATTACTACACAAACATTAATGAAAGAACGTTTTGTATTACAAAAGTCTTTCAATGAAATGAATAGCAAAATACAATCAGTTGAAAAAGAAATTGCACAGATGAAGAATAATTTAAATGCTGTACATGGTGCTCTTCAACAGGTTGAAAGAATGATTAAATTTGACGCTGAAGAAGGTAAGAATGATGGTACACAGAGCGGCGGTTCTGGTGCACCATTGAAGACAGAAATTACTGACGGTCAACAAGGTTTAGATATTAAACCTAAAGAAGAAGCTAAACTATTGAATGAAGGCGATAAATGAAAGAAGATAGGGATAGTTTTATAGATCAACTTGCTGACAATACACCACATGAAGGTCAGTTTGATAAATTAAAAGAAGCGGAAGTACAAGACGCTGAAGAAGACCTGTGTGGAGGCAAGACTTTTAAAAAATTAAAAGACGAAGTTAAACGAGGAGAAAAATGAAAACATTTAAACAACACATAAAAGAAGGCGGAACTATGGGCGTTGGAACACCTCATCAATCTTCAGTAGAAGATGGA
>Ga0315316_10002181_pt1 | contig 13991 bp, 10 predicted proteins | sample M160m3416metaG_FD_203702 | JGI IMG/M metagenome (GOLD analysis project Ga0315316, IMG submission 203702) | Ammonia-oxidizing marine archaeal communities from Monterey Bay, California, United States - M1 60m 3416 | ecosystem: Environmental > Aquatic > Marine > Intertidal zone | place: USA...
AAGCGGCAATCCTCAACGATACTAATTCGACGGCACCTTCATCGGCATGGGTATAACGTTCCTCATAGACTTGGCGAAATGCCTGTTCGACCTGCTCCAAGTTCTGAATGGGTTGCGCTAGAGGCACAGATAACTCGAAGGCCTGTCCTCGATATCGCATGTCAGCTGAGTGTTCAATTCGAATGCGGTCTTCGGGGAAGCCATCGTTAAGGAGTTCCAACCGAGCCGCGTCGTGCATTGGTTTTAGTCTGTCTTGAAGGTCCGTGAGCGAGATATCCATCAGTTCACGTTGCCAGGTGATGGAATGATCTCGGCGCCGATCGGCAACGAGCAGCCCGTAGGCAGAAAAAACACCTGATAATGGGGGAATAATGACGCGAGTTATATCCAGTTCTTCGGCGATCAGGGCAGCGTGCAGGGGACCGGCACCGCCAAAGGCAAAAAGTGAAAAATCACGCGGGTCGATACCACGCATGACCGAGATTTCCTTTATCGCTACCGTCATACGTGTGATGGCTATCTGGATGATGCCCTCCGCGGTTTTCATCCGATCGAGCTCGAGCACATTGGCCAGGCGATCAACAGCCTGATTAGCAGCCTCCACGTTGATCTGAATTTCTCCACCAAGGGGCTGAATTGGACGTAAGCGAGCCAAGACAACATTCGCATCGGTAACGGTCGGTTCAGTGCCACCGTGTCCGTAACAGGCAGGACCCGGTCGGGCGCCAGCAGATCGGGGCCCGACATTCAGAAATCCTCCATCGCCGAGGTACGCTAAGGATCCGCCACCCGCACCGACGGTGTTGATCTCAATCGCAGGGGCGCGATTGGGTAAACCACCGAGCATCCCGTCATTTGTCAAAGCATAGCGTCCGCTACGAATCAGACAGGTGTCAGTGCTGGTCCCACCCATGTCATAGGTAACGATGTCATTGATGCCAATCGTACGTGCGAACTCAACAGCTCCAGTAACTCCTCCCGCAGGGCCTGAGAGCATCGAATTGACCGGCAAACGAGCCATTTCACTAAGTGGCCATGAACCACCGCTAGAACTCATAACTTCTGGTTTTACGGTGAGACCTTGGGCCGATAGGTTTGCAGCCAGGTCATTCAGATATCCAGACATTCGTGGGGCGATGTAGGCATTCAACGCAGTGGTGGAAAATCGTTCATATTCACGATGTTCTGACAGCACCTCTGCTGAGTTACAGACCGGTATACCCGGCCAGGTACGTTCTACTAGTTTCACCGCCTCACGTTCTGGCTCGGGATTGGCATAACTGTGCAAAAAGCACACAGCAATTGCCTCGACACCCAACTCACGCAGGTGGCGGGTGGCGGCGATGACTGCTGCTTCATCAATGGATGTGATTATCTTTCCATCGGGTCCCGCCCGTTCTGGGACCTCCAATACGCGTGAGCGTTTCACTAGGCCTGCTGGGCGCACGGCCTTGATGTCATATAACTTCGTGCGATTGCCGCGACCGATAATCAGTACATCTCGAAATCCCTGAGTGGTAATGACTCCGAGCTCTGCGCCTTTCCGCTCAAGGGCCGTATTGGTAGCGACGGTGGCCCCGTGTCGAAATATTGAAACTTCTGTCAGGTCAACCGACAATTGCTTGAGTGCGTTAACGACGCCTTCTGCCGGTTCGGATGGTGTGGATGGGCTCTTGCCAGCAGAAACTGTGCCTGACTTGTCGTCGTATACGACGATATCGGTGAATGTGCCACCTACATCAATCCCTACCCAAAGCATTCCTCTTCTCCCTTGGCGCGTGCTTCTTGCATTAATTATCTCATTTTGCCTGGGGCCAGCCTGGCCAAGGCTGCGGTCTTTTCCCTTACTAATGGCTTCCGTCAGTCACTTGTGGTTCACCGTAGTGAAGACTTAGGCCCGGGCGTAAGGACCCGTTTCATACGTTACGTGCCAACTGACTTTTCACTATGAAGGTACATCTGTGGATACTGTTAAATTGGACCGATTGTTGGACTATCTGGATTGTGTGTAGCCGGGTCAAGAAACCGGGCGATCATTCAGGAATTTGAAATGAACGGCTTTATGGAGATATTGCAATGAACCGGTTACTGGAGGGGCTGCGAATCGTGGAGAGCGTGGCTTTTGTTGCTGCGCCATTGGGTGGATTAACTCTCTCGCAGATGGGTGCCGATGTGATTCGGATTGATCCTATCGGCGGGGGCCTGGACAGTCAGCGGTGGCCTTTGAGCCAAAGCGGTCAAAGTCTTTACTGGTCAGGTCTTAACAAGTCCAAACGTTCCATATGTATTGATCTTCGCCGACCGGAAGGGCAGGCACTAGCCCGAGATATCATCACGGCGCCGGGGGCAGACGCAGGAATATTGTTATCGAATTTCCCGGCCCGGGGTTGGTTGGCTTACGATGACTTAGCTTTAGCACGGGATGACCTGATCATGGTGAACATCGTGGGAAACCCAGATGGTTCAACCGCGTTGGACTACACGGTGAATTGTGCTGTTGGATTACCACAGATTACCGGTGGTGGTCATGACAATGCGCCGGTTAACCACGTCCTGCCGGCGTGGGATATCAGCGCGGGTTTAACTGCCGCGGTGGCTATCCTGGCTGCTGAGCGCCATCGGCGACTGACTGGTGAAGGTCAGTATGTCCGCTTATCGCTTGCGGATGTCGCATTAGCCATGGTGGGTCACCTGGGTTTTATTGCCGAGGCGGACTACGGACGGTCACAGCGCCGAGCGCATGGCAATCATCTGTTCGGTGCGTTTGGTCGAGATTTTTCAACTATTGATGGGCGCCGCATCATGATTGTGGCGATTAGTCCGAGGCAGTGGCGTAATCTTTGTGAGGCAACTGGACTGGTGGAAAAAATGGCACTGTTGGAGCAGGTATTTGAAGCTAACTTTGAGTACGAAGGGGATCGATTTGAAGCGCGAGATGCAATTGCTTCGCTCATAGAAACTTGGTGTGAAACGCGTAGCTTAGTTGAGATTGGAGAACTCTTTGACGCTGCGGGAGTTTGTTGGGGCCCGTATCAATCCTTTCGGCAATTGCTGGATGAGGATGCACGCTGTTCGGCGGAAAACCCGCTGTTTGAGTTGATTGAACATCCGGGTGTTGGTCAATATCTAATGCCCGGCTCGACTGCAGATTTCAGTGCCGCACCCAGGGTATCAATGAAGGCCGCGACTCGAATGGGCCAACACACAGACGAAGTGTTGAGCGAAATCCTCGGGCTGGGTGATGCTGAGATCGGGCGATTGCACGATACGCAGATTGTCGCAGCCACCTGATCGGACAGTGGAGGGTCACGCGTTGGGCACGACTCCAGTTGGCAAGGACTCGATATGGCTACAGATCTTGCCGGGGCGAGTCAGCCAGATTTGATTGCGTTGCTTTAGCATGTGCTCGAATGCGCGGCGCAGGGGTCGGATACGATAGGGTCGACCTACCACAAACGGGTGCAGGGAAATTGGGCAGACTAGCGGTTGATCTTTTGACTGCTTAAGCATTTCGTCGAACTGATCTACGAGCATGTCAGCGTAATCCGCTGATGAGTAGTGATACCAGATCAGGCCACGGTTATCGTTTGATTCAATCGGGTATGGCATCGATAAAATGCGACCCCTTCGGGTTTTCATCCAGAATGGCTGATCGTCGCTGGTCCAGTCCATGAAGTATCGGTAGCCCGCTTCTTGCAGGAGGTCTGGCGTTATCTTCGAGTTTGATAGCCAAGGACTCATCCAGCCGGTGGGTCGATAGCCTTCGTGCTGCTCGATCGTATCGGTGACGTCGCGAATCAGTTCTTTTTCAAGCCTTTCGGGAAGGTGACCTTGTTCATTGGAGTTCGTGGTGCCGTGTCCAAGGATTTCTGTGCCACGAGCGCGCAGTGCGTCAGCAATATCAGGACACTCGTCGTAAATTGCAGTGTTCATTTGTGCTTCGAAAGGCAAGTCGAGTTCATCGAAGAGCTCTAACAACCGCCAGATGCCAACACGGTTTCCGTAGTCTCTCCATGAATAGACGCTGTCGCTGCGAGCCTGATCCGGCGGCGCGACACCGGCACCTTTACCTTCACCATAACTGAAGACCTCGACATTGAGGGCCACATAAAGAGCAAGTCGTTTGTCATCAGGCCAACTGTAGTCTGGTCGGCTGGTGATCGAGGAATACTGGTAGCGGCCATGTTTTTGAATCATGCGGAAATTAGCTCCTGCTGTATGGCTCAGTGTGGACCCCAATCGAGTGGTAACCAGTTATTGTTGGGAACACACAGAAGTAAGTTTGTCTTAGTTAGTGTAATGACGATTTCATTGTGCAGTAGGGGTATTACGAAGGTGATATTAATCCAGTGCTTAAGGCGCAATGATGGCATCGTAGGCATCAGGTCGTCGGTCTCGAAAGAACGGCCAAACCCGCCGCACTGCATCTATCCGTTCACGTGGCAGGTCGACAACCAGAACGCCTTCCTTATCATCAGCTTGCGCGATCACTTGGCCGATGGGATCAACGAATAAACTTGCGCCGTAGTACTCACTTTCGAGCTCAGTTCCTACACGGTTTACTCCGGCTACGTAGTACCCGTTTGCGATGGCGTGTGCTCTGAGTTCGATCTCCCACACGCTGCGGGAAAATCCACGCTTTGTGGTTGCAGTTGGAACGAACACATATTCGGCGCCCGCTAACCCAAGCATGCGAGCTGCTTCCGGGAAATGGCGATCGTAGCAAATCATAATGCCGATTTTCCCCAACACAGTTTCGAAGACGGGGAATCCAATATTGCCGGGACGGAAATAGAACTTCTCGTTAAAGTGCGAACTCATCGGTAGATGATGTTTTCGGTAATTGCCGAGGATGTTGCCGCTGTTGTCGATGAGTGCAGCGGCATTATAAAGTTCGCCGGACATCGCTTTCTCGTAAAAGGGCGCAATGATATGCAGCTTGTAACGCGATGCAGCCTCGCAAATGTGTGTAATCGAAGGGCCATCGAGCGTTTCAGCTAATGCTTGATCTTCAGGGTTGATGCGTTGCGGGAAAAACCATGTGTTAAAGCATTCCTGTAGGCAGACCAATTCAGCACCTTGGTCAGCCGCATCTTTCAAAAAGGACGTCGCTTTTTCAAGGTTTTTCTGTAGGTTGTTAGAAGCGCTGGTTTGAATCAATGCGACGCGCATCGACTTTCTCCTCGATTTTGTTTGTTAAGACGAAAAAATAGTCATCGACAGATCTAAAGGTAACATCGGTAACTAGAGACTTGGTACTCTGTTCGTTCCGGACGGTAATCCCGCAGCTAGATTAATGTTTATTCAGTGTTGTTTGCTCGGCTAGGCCATAGGAAGGTAGGATGGACCCAGGCCTTTGTTTCCCCCTTGAGGCGGGAATGGTGTTGCGGATAATAGCGGCCTAAACAATCGAGTTACGAAGATATAAATCTGAGGAGGGTAGTTATGAAGATGTTTAGAAAATCAGTGTTTCGCTTATCTGTCATTGCGTTGACCACGGCTTTGTTTTCCGGTTCCGCGGTCGCTGATGTGCAGACACAAGGTATTTCCGATAACGAGATCCGTATTGGTGCATTCGGCCCCTTTGGAGGCCCGGTTTATTTATACGGCAAATTAGTTATGAATGGCGTAGCAGCTGTTTTCGACGAAGTTAATGAGGCGGGCGGTGTTCACGGCCGCAAGTTGACACTGGTTCGTGAAGATGACAACTGCAAACCTGAAGGTTCTATTGCTGCGGTAAAAAAGTTAGCCTATAGCGAGAAGGTGTTTGCGATTGTTGGGGGTGCTTGCTCCAATGCCACGTTGGCATCAGTCCCAGAGCTTGAAAAGTCAGGTATGCCAATGGTGATTAACTCCGCCGTGGCTGATGCGATCTCGACGCCCGTCAAGAAAAACATTTACACCACCCAGCTGACGTCCTCAATTGAGAGTCGCGCGCAGCTTGATTACGCGCTCAATAAGGGTGCCAAAAAGATTGCCGTTGTGCGAATGACTGACGCTTGGGCGATGGCACGGTACAACCCATTGATGGCTTATGCCAAGAAAAAGGGCGTTAACTTTATTGCCAATCTGGAACTTCAGATCGATGCACCTGATGCAACACCACAGGCTTTGAAGTTAAAAGCAGCCGGTGCCGATGCAATTATTTTTATACTTTATGCCAAACCAGCAGCAGTAATGATGCGGGACGCGTTGAAGCTGGGCTACAACCCAGAATGGATCGGTGAGACTGCGATTAATGATTTTGCCGCATTTCAGAAACAGGTTGGTATTCCTGGCGCGCTAAAGAACTTTGCCACCATTACGGCTATTGCTTATCAGCCGACGGACCCCGAAATGAAGTCGTGGGCGACTAGGCTGAAGAAGTTGTTTCCAAACGATGAGTTGTCAACCTTTAATCTGAATGGGATTGGCAGTGCGCAGGTGATGGTCGAAGCGCTAACCAACGCTGGCCGCGATTTAACTCGCGATAAGTTCTTGAGTGCAATGGGTAATATTAAGGATTTCGAATCCGATGCTTACGCTGGGAAAATCACTTGTGATCATCCACGCAGTCACCAATGTAACCAGACACCCGGTTGGCTTGCTCTAAGGGATGGCAAGATTGTTCGGTTGGACTAGACAAGAAATCAGCCGAATAACCAAGGGGTTGTAAGTCATGGAGATGTTCAGTTATCTCATGGCAACGGGGATATCGACGGGGGCGTTGTATGCCCTCGTCGCCCTTGGTTTGGTAGTTGTTTATAAAGCCACCAGCGTGGTCAATTTCGCGCACGGCGAGATGTTCATGTTAGGCGGATTCCTCGCTTTTACCTTTCATGTCATGTTGGGTTGGCAGTACATGGTTTCGTTAGTGCTCGCGGTGGTCGGTTCATTTGTGTTGGGCATCGGTGTGGATCGCGTTGCATTTCGGCCCCTGATGCAGCGCCAGACGTTAGTGAGCGTGCTTTTATGTATGGTGGGCCTTTCTTTTTTCTTGAAGGGTTTGGCTCGCCATCTTTGGGGTGGGAAAGGGGATTACCTGACCTTTCCGCCGTTGGTCTCACCGGAGCCCATGCAGTTTGGCGGCATTATGATCATGTCGCAGCAACTGGTGGTATTGGTAGCTTGCGGTATCGTGATGGCTGTATTTATGGTGTTTTTCAAATTGACACGGGCGGGACGTTTTATGCAGGCGACTGCGGACAATCCCAAGGCGGCGAGGTTGGTTGGTCTTCGTGTAGACAGGGTTTATATGATGACCTTTGGTGTTGGGGCGGCGGTCGCGGGTGCCGCTGGAGTTTTGATGGCGCCGCTGACGTTGCTCTATCCCGATATGGGTTTCATGCTTTTTATCAAAGGCTTTGCGGCAGCTGTGCTAGGTGGACTGACCAGCATTCCCGGTGCGCTACTCGGGGGCTTCCTGATTGGCATCATTGAGCAGATGGCCGCGGGTTACATCCACACAGGACTTCAGGAAGTGGCGGCCTTTATCATCATCATGGTCGTGATGATTTTTCGCCCGACCGGTTTGCTCGGCGGCAGCCGGCGAAGAAAAGTCTGACCATGCAGTTTTTTCTGGGTAAGCGCACATTTCTCATTGTGCTGTTCGGGGCATTATTACTGATGCCCAGTCTTGCGAACGAATATCATATTTTCATCGCGAACCTGGTGATGCTGTACATCATTTTGGCACTGGGCTTGAACATGTTGATCGGTTTTGCCGGGCAACTGGCCTTTGCAAATGCAGCGATGTATGGGATTGGCGCCTATGGAGCAGGACTTTTAATGAAGCACTTTGCCTGGCCGTATTGGGCTGCTGCGCCCGGCGGAATGTTGATCGCAATGGCGGCTGGTACATTGCTTGCGTTACCGGCTCTGCGTATGTCTGGCATCTACCTGGCACTGACGACACTCGCATTCGCCCAGTTCGTCTGGTGGCTGATGACCCATTGGACATCAGTTACTTTTGGTGCGGGAGGTTTCATTCCACCGCCCATCGATTTCTCGCCGATTCCTGTCACCCAGGAAATTGGCATCTATTACCTCACCTGGGTTGCCGCTATCTTGCTTTACCTGGCGGCTAAGAACACGATGGCATCATCAATAGGCCGTGCTTTTGTCGCTATTCGGGATGGTGAAGTGGCGGCAGAATCTTTAGGGATTAATCTTTTACGGTATAAGGCGTTGGCCTTTGCTATTTCGGGCTTTTACGCGGGTACAGCCGGTGCGCTTTACGGCGGCATGCTCGGCTTCGTGGGACCAGAAAGCTTTGACCTTCTGCAGATGATCTTGCACAAGGCAGCGGTCGTGATTGGTGGATTGGGTTCGATTATCGGGTCGGTGATTGGCGGTGTTTTGCTTACTGTTTCGGTTGAAATCACTAAGGAGCTCAAGTGGTCTATTGAAATGGCCTTTGGTGCTTTGCTAATGCTTTTTGTTTTGTTTCAACCCACCGGGCTAGTTACGTTTATTAAGCGTTGGGTGCCCGGGTGGCGAGAACACCTCCAGTATCTGCCTGAGCGCGAGGCGCAGCGATCAATCGACGTTGAAGCGTCTGTCGAGGATGTGGGAATAACGTCGACTGACGAATCAGCGCAAGAGCGGCGGCCGTGAGCATCGCGTTGAAAGCACAATCAGTATCCATCGCGTTTGGCGGTGTGGCGGCGCTCCAGGATGTTTCAGTTGATTTCCCCGAGCGAGAGATTATCGGGATCATCGGCCCGAATGGGGCTGGAAAAACCGCTTTGCTCAATGTTATCTGTGGCATGACACCGCCAGATGAGGGTGAGATTTTTCTCCACGATGTGTCTTTGTCCGGTATGAAACCCAGCGATGTGGCATCGCTAGGTCTGCGCCGCACTTTCCAATCATCTCAGCTTTTTCCTGGCATGAGTGTGCTTGAGAACATGATGTGTGGACTTCATCTAATGGGGTCGACCAAGTTGTTCGGCGCGGTTTTTCGTTCCCAGGCGATGAAAGATGAAGAAGCAGAGATGCGACGTCGCGCAATGGAAGCGCTTAATTTTGTGGGTTTCAAGCATTTTGCTGATCGACCAGGCAGCGCACTCTCGTTTGGCCAACAACGCATTATTGAAATCGCCAGAACATTAATTTATGAACCGAAGGTTGTATTGCTGGATGAGCCGGCGGTGGGGTTATCGGTGACCCGTGTTGCAGAGCTTGAGACTTTACTTCGGCGAATTCGTGATGAAAGAGGCGTCACGTTGATCATGATTGAGCACGTCATTCGGTTGGTGATGGGTGTTTCAGATCGAATCGTCGTGCTGAACTCGGGCCAGAAAATAGCCGAGGGGCAGCCAGCAGAGGTGCGTAATGATCCAATGGTCATTGAGGCCTATTTGGGGCATCAGGCAGCCAATGAATAGTACCGCCCCTGAGGAACTGTCGGCAGAACAGTTGCCACCAATGCTTGAAGTCAGTCATCTTAACGTGTGGTACGGCGTGACCGAAGTGCTGCGTGATGTTTCCTTCACGGTGCCAGAAAACAAGATTGTCTCTTTGCTTGGCGGAAATGGTTCGGGTAAGACGACGGTACTTAACACGCTGTCTGGAATGCTAACGCCGCGTGCCGGAAACATTACTTTTCAAGGTAGTGAAATCGCGGGGCAGGCTTCTGACAAAATGGTAAAGAGTGGCATTGTGCAAGTGCCTCAAGGACGCGAAGTGTTTTCAGATATGACGGTTCGAGAAAATCTTGAACTGGGCGCCGCGACCCGTCGTGGCATGGCCGCCATTCGGAATGACATTGATGAAATGTACGTTCTGTTTCCAAGGTTGAAGGAAAAAGAGGCAATGCGCGCCGGTTCTTTGAGTGGAGGTGAGCAGCAACAGGTGGCGCTGGGTCGAGCACTGATGGCTAAGCCCAAGTTATTGTTGATGGATGAGCCGTCGGTTGGTCTGTCGCCATTAATTGTCCAGGCGGTAGTTGAAACTATTCGTCAGCTGCATGCGTCGGGGTTGACCATTTTGATCGTCGAACAGAATGTTGGAGTGGCGGCAGCGGTTGCCGAGGATGCTTATGTGTTGAAGGATGGTGCGATCGCCTATTCCGGTTCAGCGCCAGCGCTGATTAACGATCCCGAAGTGCTTGCTTCATACCTCGGTGGGTGATTTGGCATGGCAGAAGACGTTGCTTGACTAAATTATAAAATGTGTCGATTGGTGGCCTCACTCAATAGGTTTTACCTCATTAAGGGATAGAAAAGTGGAACTCAATTTATCTGGGAAAAGTATTCTGATTACCGGGGGCTCAAAAGGCATTGGTGAAGCCTCAGCCGAGGTATTCGCAAGAGAAGGAGCCAGCGTGATTCATGTCACTGCCCGCTCCGGTGATCTGCTCGAGGGCCTGAAGGCGAGAATTGAGTCGGCGCATGATTGCACGGTGTTTACGCATGCGTTAGACCTGACTGATGTGGCCGCACGGGACAATCTGATCGCCGCAACCATTGATGTTGATATCTTGGTGAACAATGCGGGGGCTATCCCCTCGGGGTCTCTTGATGTGGTTGATGATGCAGCATGGCGAGCCGGTTGGGAGCTCAAGGTCTTTGGTTACATCAACATGTGCCGTTCGTTTTACAAACACATGGCCAATCGTGGGCACGGGGTAATTATCAACAATATCGGTAACTCGGGCGAGAACCCAGATATTGACTACATTGCCGGTTCATCCGGCAATGCAAGTCTGATGGCGTTCTCATTAGCGCTTGGTGGACGCAGCATGGATCACGGTGTGCGGGTGGTTGCCGTCAATCCTGGGCCAATTGATACGGGTCGAATGGAGAAGATGCTGAAACAGCGCGCGAAGACGATGCTGGGTGATGAAGGGCGATGGAAAGAATTATTGGCTCGGTTTCCCGGGGGTCGTGGGGGTACGGCAGAAGAGGTCGGTGATCTAATTGTTTTTCTTGCGTCCGAGCGAGCTGGATTTATTTCTGGGTGTGTGATGACGATCGATGGGGGGATTACTGCTCGCCGTTCGGTGGTCTAATCCAGATCAACGCCGTAGTTTTCCCTTGCGTGTTCCGGTGATATGAGTTCGTCAGCTAGATCACGTTTAATTGCTTCGTGGTCTCGATCTGCGGGGTTCCCGTAGCCTCCCGCACCTGCCAAGCGAAAACTGACCACATCACCTCGCTTGAGTTGATGTACGGATTTGGATCCTAGCGCTTCGGCCGCTCCATCAGGGTTAAGAATGGTTTGTGCCTTGGCGCCTGGGTTACCACCTAATAACCCGTAAGGGGCAAATTTGTGTCGATCGCCTAGCAGCGTAATGGTTGCTTCATCCGCGAGTAACTCGATGTCTTTGCGAAGTCCGCAACCCCCTCGATATTGACCTGTCCCCCCAGAGTCGGGAATCAGTTCAACGCGGTTGATTCGAACAGGGTTATTGTGTTCGTGCACTTCAACAGGGATATTTCGGCAATTGACGACCGGAGCTAAAGCTTCTGGCCCGTCGCTTTGCGCTCGAGCGCCATACCCGGCGAATCCGAGGTCATACATAACAAATGCTTTTCCGGTCCGCGGATCGGTCCCACCAATATTCGGGTTGTTCCAGTGCGAGAAGGCACCCATCGCCCGATCGGGCAGTGCTTGGGAAAGCGCCCCATTGATCACATCAAATATCCGAATTTGAACGGTGGCACGGCCACCGCTGGAGGCAGGAAAGGTTGGATTGAAGAAGGAACCTTCACGTGCCGTAGTTGTAATAGGACGAATACCTCCTTCGTTCTGGGGCAAAAGTGCATCACAGAATACTTTTACGGCGAACACGGTATAAGCGCGCGTGTAGTTGATATATGAATTAAGAGCTGCCGGAACTTGATCGGATGATCGCGAGAAATCAACCTCGATGTTTGATTTGTCGACTGTGATATCAACAGCAACCCGAATAGGCTCGGTACTGGGTCCATAGTCGTCCAGGCAATCATCAAAGCTATAAAGCCCATCAGGTATCTGTGCAATCAGGTCACGCATACGGGTCTCACTGACCGATAGGATGTCATCGAAAGCGAGGTTGAGGACAGACGCTCCATATTCTTCGAAAAGGTTCGAGAGTCGCTCAATGCCCGCCCGATTCGCATTTAACTGAGCGTTCAGATCGCCCTCGACTTTTTCCGGAATACGAACATTGGCAAGAATCATCCGCAAGAGATCAGGGTCAAACTTGCCCTCTCGAACTAGACGGATGGGTAGGATGCGCAGTCCCTCTTGAAATGCTTCACTGACTCCATGAACGCGTTGTGAACCTGGTGCAGCACCACCAACATCAATATGATGTGCCGTATTGACGACAAAGCCGACCAGCTGCTTTTGCAAGAAGACGGGACTCGCCATAAAACAGTCTGGAAAGTGACCTGACCCTAGAAAAGAGTCATTGAGAAAGATTGCATCACCGGGTCTTAGCGTGTCTGGTTGGAAATATTCCAACACAGTTCGAATGACATAAGGCATCGAACCAAGATGCCCCGGTGTGAAATTGCCTTGGGCGATTAGGCGAGCTTTGGCATCGAACACGCCAGTTGAAAAGTCGTCACCTTCACGAACGGCTTCGGAAAATGCAGTACGCCTGAGCGTTGACCCCATTTCCTCAGCAACAGACAACAACGCGTTCCAAACAACTGTTAACGTAATCGGGTCAGTCTCTGTCGTTTTCATAGGCGCACTCCTGTGTTGATAACAAGATGACCCTGACGGCTGACTTCAGCGAACATGCCTGGAGGAACCACAACGGTGGCTTCGGGGTCTTCCACGATGGCCGGGCCGTCAATCAACTGACCCTGTCCAAGCTTGCTGCGATCGTGAATAGCAGTCCCCACAAAACGGCCTTGTTCAGGAAACCAAACTGGTCGTTTACTCACACTATCACCGCTTGTTTCGGGCGCGCGCCAACCCAAATCCAAAATAGCTTCGGGTGTTTCTAAAGTCGCTACTAGGTGCCAGTCAACTGCCTCGATCGCTGCTAGTTTGTCGTGGTACCCATAGTTGCGCGCGTAGGCCTGGTCAAATGCGCGGCAAACCTCGTTGGGGTAATCATCATCAATGGGTAGTAAGGGTAGATCGACACGAATCTCGTAGCCCTGACCTTGGTAACGAAGATAGCCGTAACGGGACCAGTGCGGAATTGCATCGACACCTAGTCGCTGAAGGTCGCGATTTGCCTGTTCCTCGAGCTTTAAATAGATTTCCGCGATTGTGCTATGACTTTCAGGGACGATGTCAATGACACGGGTGATTGAAGTATCAATCTTAGGCTCTGCTCTGAGGAGTCCAATAGCAGAACCTACGCCAGCCCCAAATGGCACAATAACTTTTGGTATTCCGATGGATTTCGCAAGTCGCGCTGCGTGTACGGGGCCTGCACCGCCAAAGGCTACAAGAGAATACCGACGTGGATCTCGGCCACGCTCGACAGACACAATGCGCATAGCTTTCTCCATGTTGGCATTGGCTGCGGCATGAATTCCCCAGGCAGCACGCTCAATATCAAGTTCGAGTGGTTCACCGATGTCTCGGGCGATACCAGCTCTAGCATTTTCTACATCGAGTGTCATAGCTCCCCCGTTAAAAAAATGGGGATTCAGATAGCCGAGCACCAAGTTGGCATCGGTAATTGTGGAGCGCTGACCTCCCAATCCGTAGCAGATTGGCCCTGGATCGGCACCCGCACTTTCGGGGCCAATATGGATAACTCCAAATTCCGCGCGTGCAATTGATCCACCACCGGCGCCGATTTCAAGTAGCTCGATCGCAGGGACATTGATAGGCAGGCCACTTCCCGGTCGATAGCGAATAGGGTCTACTTCAAATGTCGGGGTAATGGCAGGAATGCCATCATCGACGGCACCTAATTTGGCGGTGGTCCCACCCATGTCAAAAGTGATGATGGAATTTTCGCCAGCTTCGGTCCCGACAAGGGCACTCATGAGTACACCAGCGGCGGGTCCCGATTCCACAATGCGAACAGGTTCTTCTATTGCGATTGACGT
>Ga0315316_10002182_pt1 | contig 13990 bp, 10 predicted proteins | sample M160m3416metaG_FD_203702 | JGI IMG/M metagenome (GOLD analysis project Ga0315316, IMG submission 203702) | Ammonia-oxidizing marine archaeal communities from Monterey Bay, California, United States - M1 60m 3416 | ecosystem: Environmental > Aquatic > Marine > Intertidal zone | place: USA...
GGCTGTTGCTCTGCCGGATGACGCATCCTCTGCATGCAGGGCTCCGGCCAGCCCCGGAGCGAATGCGCCTGCAGCGCCAATGTGCAGCAGGTCCCGCCGACTGACTCCATTGCAGAAGTTCTTGCGACTGCCGAAGAGGGGAAGCATAAAATTCCTTTCCGCCGGCACATGAAAAGCCTCAGCCGGGAACGGATCGATGTCACAGCCACACAGTCACGGCCGGCATGAAGTAGCACAGGCCGTTTTCTCAATCTACATCAGATCAAGTTTATCGCAATCCTGACTGTGCCACACTGATCATTTGAGCAATATTTCAGGAACCTCCCCACGCCCACGATCTCCCGCCTGCCTGGCCCGATGCTTCATCCGTCAAAGTGCCGTCTACCACCTGCCGGCATCCACTGCCGGACCACCGGAAAACCGACCGGGGACTGCTCACGACGACGGACGTCGCCTGTCCGGACTGAGGATTCTGTCGAACACGTGTGTCACACGCCACAGGCGGCCTGTCAACTCTGGCATTCGCGTACCCTGGGCTGCTTTCCGGCAGGTCCTGACAGACTGACCGATTCCTTATGGCAAAGCGTGCCGCTTAGAATTTGCTTTATGATCGGTAGCACGAACGAACTCCCATGGCAGCCTGATTTCCAGGCCGGCCACGTATGACGGAGTGGTTCGCCTTTCAGTGGCACATCGCCGGTCACTGGTTCTGTTCCGCGGCCACCCGCCAGGTGTTGCTCGTCCTGGTCACGACCATGTCTCCCGAATTCTGGCCAGACGCCGCTTGACGGTCGCCAGGCTGATCTGCATCCGCTGCGCAATCTCTTCGTTGCTGAATCCTTCCAGTCGGCTGCGGGCAATGGCACGAAGAGAATCGTCTTCCAGTTGTGCCAGCATATCTGAGCAGGTAGCTGTCAGTTGCATGGACATGGCCGGCAGATTCCCGGCATCCATAACCTCGTTAATCCCCCAATTGGCCGACTCATTCGCGCCACCAATGAACACCGACTCGCCTCGAACGGCTCCACCACCTCGTTTCTGTGCATGATGCCTGCGTAGCTCCCTGGTTGCCTTCCGAACCGTAATTGTCGCCAGCAGTTTCCAGAGTTCATCCCGATCCTGCGGCACGAACCGTCCCTGGTGCATTCCGTCGAAAAAACTGTTCATCGCGCTCAGTGCAACGTCTTCCTCATCCGTCGCTCGCCGAGGCATACCCTGCATTCTTTTTCTCGCGTACGAGATCAGCTTCTGAAAGTAGGTCTCCCAGATCACCTGCGCCGCCTGCGAATTCGCCTTCTGAGCTTCGGAGATCCAGTGAGTGATGTCTTGTGCCATAGTTTTGAACGGTATTTCTTGTGGGCGCGTCGCCGCCCGGGGTCCGGCCACCTGCCTTGGCCACCATGACTCGGCCACAACGTTCAACGCCAGCCGGGGACTGGCCAGCTTACCTGCTTGCCTCACACAGAACAAATCGCCGTATCCGCAGACCACCCAGATTTTTCCACGGTTGTTCCTCGTCCCGGGCCTTCACAGAACGGAAGCGTCATTATGTTTCCGCAACAGATCCGCCGGAGAATTCTGAACGGTAGCCCGGGAATTGCTGCCCAGACGCATTGAGACTGTTTTTTGCCTGCCTTAAGCCCCCTCTTCGGACATTTTTCCGTTTTTTATATTTTTCGTGAGCCTCTGTGTGTGCGTCCTGCCATGAGAGTCATAGAGGCGGCCACTTCTGTCGCCCACAAACAACTCTGTCACACAAAGGAGACAACACGATGAAAGCTTTCTTCCTCGCAATCGCACTGCTGAACGCTGCACCAAAAGAACAGGACTTGCTGATTTTGGATCTGTACGACATGGACCCTCGTCTGGTCGCTGAAGTGCTGGATGTGGTTGATGAACTAGGTGCCGAGTTTTTAATTCTGACGAATAACGAGAACATTCCTGGTGACATGTGGGTCGACGGAGTTTCGGGAGACGAAAACATTCCTGGTGACATGTGGGTCGACGGAATTTCGAAAGACGAAAACATTCCTGGTGACATGTGGGTCGACGGAATTTCGAAAGACGGCAGCACCAAAGCACCATCGGTCGGATCCATGTTCTGATCACCGCCACAAAAGTCAGCCCCGCAAGTGTGTCTCCAGGACTTCGGGAGCAATCTCGGAGTCCTGTTCTGTACTGGTCCCTGGCCTCGCAACGTCCGTCCCGTTTTGCCACACAAACAGATCACCTGTCGTCAGACGTGTAATCAGTCCCGCCACCGGAGATACTATGTCCTGTGCTCCGTCTGTTCACCAAACGTCTGTCTGACACTTTCCGAAAATCGACACAGTCATGAACACACCAGATTTTGACGCCACGTGCGATGAATTTGAATCGGCGTGGCAGAGAGGCCAGCGGCCGGACATCGCTGGTTTTCTGGAACGCGTCGCGGAATCAGAGCGTTCAGTTTTGCTGCGGGAGCTGATTCAGGTCGAACTCTGGTGGCGTCGTGACGAGTCACCGTCCTTCGAGGAAGCGGAGTACCAGTCCCGTTTTCCGAATGATCAGGAAATGGTGGCCGAGGCGTTTGCCGTATACGGGCAGCGATCACTTGTCGCCGCTGAGAACAGCCCACGCACCACAGCGGAGGCCACGGGGCCTGCCGTGATTGTCAATCGCAACTTTCCGAATCAGTCGACGGAGGAACAGACGCTGCTCAGTGGATCGTTGGAGATTCCTTTAGCCGGCGAACGCATCAGGTACTTCGGTGAGTACGAACTGCTGGAGGAAATCGCGCGGGGCGGGATGGGTGTTGTCTACCGAGCACGGCAGGTGAAACTGAACCGAATTGTCGCTCTGAAGATGATCCTGTCCGGACAATTTGCCGGAGCGGAGGAGGTGCTGCGATTCAAGACGGAAGCCGAAGCGGCGGCCAACCTGGACCATCCGGGAATCGTGCCGATCTTCGAAATCGGCGAATACGCGGGTCAGCATTTCTTTTCGATGGGCTTTGTGGAGGGTCGGAGCCTGGATGACAAGATCAAGGACGGTCCGTTACCACCCCGTGAAGCGGCAGAACTGACACTGAAGGCAGCCCAGGCAATCGTGTACGCGCACCAGCAGGGCGTGATCCATCGGGACCTGAAACCGGCCAACGTGCTGCTGGACACGGACGGACAGCCGCGGATCACGGATTTCGGGCTGGCCAGAAGGGTTAAAGAAGACAGCGGCCTGACGGCTACAGGTCAGGTCCTGGGGACACCGGCCTACATGCCGCCGGAACAGGCTGGCGGCGATACGGCAAACGTTGGCCCGGCAGCGGATACATATTCTCTGGGCGCGATCCTGTACTGCCTGCTGATGGGACGTCCGCCGTTCCAGTCGTCCAGTGTGATGGACACCCTCAGACAGGTTCTGGAACAGGAGCCGGTGGCTCCCACAACCCTTGTTCGATCCACGCCGAAAGACCTGGAGACGATTTGTCTGAGATGCCTGCAGAAGGACGCCGCGAAGCGATACGCGACAAGTGCCGAACTGGTGGCGGAGTTGCAACGTTATCTGAACGGTGAACCGATCCTGGCGCGACCCATCAGTACGTCGGAGCGTGTCTGGCGCTGGTGCCGGCGCAAACCGGCCCTGGCCGGCCTGGTGGTCGTGGCTGGAGTGCTGCTGCTGCTGCTGGGAATCGGAGGTCCGCTCGTAGCGCTGCAACAGACGGCCTTGCGTGAACAGGCCGAATCGGAGCGTGAAAAAGCCACGCGGGCCCAGGGCATCGCCGAGAGCAATACAGCGGCGGCGGTGGCGGCACAGGAAGAAACCGAAACGACGTTCGCTCGATCCAACTTTTTTCTGGCCCAGGCGATGTGGGACAGCAATCGTCCCGCGTCCGCCCGCGTTCTATTGCAGACGGTGCCTGCCCAGCATCGGAATATTGAATGGTATCTGTCACATCGTGAATTCGAGGGCTCGGATGTGACACTCTACGGGCATACCGCTCCCGTCGAGTGCGTGAGCTATAGTCCGGATGGTACACAGGTCGCGTCGGGCGGTTATGACGGTACGATCAAGCTGTGGGACGCGTCGACCGGCGTGGAAGTGCGCACACTTCAAGGCCATACCAATGCCGTCTGGGACCTGAGTTTCAGCTCGGATGGCACGCGCATCGTTTCCGGAAGCTGGGATCACACTGTCAAAATCTGGGATGCGACAACGGGCGAGGAAATCAGGACACTGACGGGACTTCGTCATGGCGTACGCTGTGTGAGTTTCAGTCCCGATGGCAGGCACATCGCATCGGGAACTCATCCTTCTTTTTCTGGTGGGGAAGTCGAACCCGAACCTGGTGTTATCAAGCTATGGGATGCCTCGTCAGGCAGAGAGCTGAAGACTTTGAACGGGCATAGCGGTGGAGTCTGGAGCCTGAGTTTCAGTCCGGATGGCACACACCTCGTTTCAGGAGGTGCGGCAACAACTCCGTATCAGCCTGGCGAAATTAAGTTGTGGAATCTGTCGACGGGCGCGGAACTCAAAGTGTTCAAAGGACACTGGATGGAAGTCTACAGTGTGCGTTTCAGCTCAGATGGAAGACGCCTTGTTTCAGGCAGCAAGGATCGAACGGTCAGAATCTGGGATGTGTCCACGGGTGAAGAACTCAACACGCTCAGGGGACATACCGGCCGAGTCTCCAGCGTGTGTTTCAGTCCGGATGGAACGCGCATCACTTCGGCGGGTGGCTTGATAGATCCCCAGATCAAGTTGTGGGACGCGCTGACGGGTGAGGAAATCGAGACACTCCAGGGACATGCCAGAAATGTCAGCGGTGTGAGTTTCAGCCCGGATGGAACACGCATCGCGTCAGCAAGTGCCGATGCAACAGTCAGATTATGGAATGTCCAGACCGGCGTGGGACTCAGGGGGAGTGGACTCCGCTCACTGAAGGGCCATACTCATTGGGTGTCGAGTGTGAGTTTCAGCCCGGATGGAACACGTATCGCCTCGGGAAGTGACGATACAACGGTGAGGTTGTGGGACACGTCCACCGGAGAGGCACTGAACACGCTCAAGGGACATACCCGCGAAGTCACAAGCGTGTGTTTCAGCCCGGACAGCACGCGGATCGTCTCGGGCAGCAAGGACGGTACGCTCAAGTTGTGGAACACGACGACGGGCGCGGACCTCAGGACATTTGAGGAACATACCGATGCCGTCACCAGCGTGAGTTTCAGCCCGGATGGCACGCAGATCGCCTCGGCAAGTCAGGATCAAACGATCAAGATCCGGGACACATCGACGGGCGGTGTGCTGAACACGCTCAGGGGACACAGCGATCATGTCACCTGTGTGAGTTTCAGTCCGGATGGCACATTGATCGCCTCGGGCAGTGAAGACCAGACGATCAGGATCTGGGACTCATCGACAGGAGAGGAAGTGAAAACGCTGACGGGTCAGGGCGGGGCTGTCCAATGCGTGAGTTTCAGCCCGGATGGCAGGCACATCGCCGCGGGCGGAAATGCACCAGTCAAGTTGTGGAATGCCTCGACGGGCGAGGAAGTCATGGTGTTCAAGAACCCTGCTGGCTATGTCTACAGCGTGAGTTTCAGCCCGGACGGCGCACGGATCGCCACGGGAACACATTTTGCCCACAAATTGTGGGATGTGTCGACCGGCGAAGAACTCAAAGTATTCGATCAGGGTGATCAGACTGTCTTCAGCGTGAGTTTCAGTCCGGACGGCACGCGGATGGCTGCCGGCAACAGGGACAAAAGCGTCCGTTTATGGGATGCGTCTGCTGTCGAGGAATTCCGCACGTTCAAAGGGCATGACTCCGATGTCACCAGCATCAGTATCAGTCCGGATGGCACACGAGTCGTCTCGGGCAGTCATGATACCAGTGTGCGGGTGTGGGAGACCTCGACAGGTGCGCAACTCAAGAAACTCGAAGGACATGACTCTGCTGTTTGGGGTGTGGTTTTCAGTCCCGACGGCAGACGCATTGCCTCGGGATGCTGGGATAACACGATTCGGGTGTGGGACAGCTCGACGGGTGATCTGCTCCACACGTTCCAGGCTCAGGATTACGATGTCACCAGCCTTGGCTTCAGCACCGACGGCGCGCGTCTGATCTCACGCTATGCTGGCAGCAAGCATCTGATCTGGGATCTGAAGACGGGAATGCTGGTACCCGATGGCAATGCTGAGGATTTCCCCCGACCGGCACATTCCAACAAAACCGCCGATGACCGCTGGCTCGCAGTACCCGTGGGGAGTGATGTCCGGTTGGTGGATCTGGCTTGGCAGAAGACCCCCCGTGAACGGCAGCGTCGAAAACTGCTGGCCCGTCCCAGGCCTCGCTGGCACAGCAAGCAGTTTCAGATAGCACGATCAGCCCGGCGGTGGTACGCCGCCACGTTTCATGCGGCGTGGCTGCTCAGGATCGCGCCGTCCGACGCATCACGGCACGATGACCTGCACAAGGCGCACCGCCAGTTGCTCGCAGTCAATAACGGTCAGAGTCCACCACTGCCGTCCGTTGTCGTCGACATGCTGAAACTGCCCCGTGGCTCTGAGCGGCCCTAGTTGATAACCCTCGATGACGAACCCCCGTCGGCCCCGCATGTTGACCAGCTGAATGTTGAGTGCTCCAACAGTGGCGTGCGGTCAAGAAAAACGGACGCCAGAAAAACACTTTAACGACAGGCGTCAATCGCAGAGATCGGTCGTGAAGTCAGTCGAGATTCGACCGGAGAAGTCGAAACTCGTCAGTTTCGGCGGCAGACGGATGAAATCAAGCGGCTGAAATGCGAGACTCCGGTGAGCCGTAACTCCCGCTTTTTTGTTTGTTTCGCGGTCGGCGAAGTCTTTTGAACTTACGGCGTCAAATTGCGAAAAACCACTTTGTTCTGGCTCGCTCAAGGCATCCTTTTGAAAATTTGAGTCCTCGATATTGCCATGCAACTGCGAGCCGAAACTCGCCCCCTCGGCGAAGACCATACATTACGACTTATGTGGCGATGCGACAAAGCACGTGGCAACAGGAAGAATTGCGATTCTCACATTCATGTCGCCACAGGACACTCCTGCCACGCAGACAGATGATGAGCAATGTTATCTGGCAAACGGGCGCGTCTAACAGGTCTCTATCACGGATAGACGACGCCATGGAATTCCTGATTCATTGACGTAAACCACCGGCTCTGCCCGTGAGCACGCATCAGGCTCTGCCGTTATTTGTTCGGTTTTCAACGTCGAATCGGTCGGTTGATATTTGTTCAGATTCGTTTTGGTGTATGGATCAACAGTGAAAACACGACAGACGTCGAAGTATGGTCAGAGCCTTATCCTCACCGCCTTCCAGAGGCCTTCCTCAGCGACCGACCTGAACTGCTTCCTGTATTTACGGCTGATTTCTCGTATTATCTGATCTGGATGTGAATATTTATTTTCCAGCGACGGCACTCCATTGGCAAAGCAACGAAAGTGATCAAGCCCATGACAGATCGTTCACTCTCCCATTGGTTGTTTCTGCTGGTTGCTTACGGCTTGCAACTCGACTTACCGCTGCACGCAGCAGACGATGACGCCAATGCTCCAGCGCTTACACCAGTTGTGCGCGTTGTCGACCTGGCTATTAATGAATCAACAATCGTGGAACTCAGCAACGGACAGAAAGTTGACGTGAAGCTGGTCGACGTGCAGGAAACTCGCGATCCTGTTCGTCAGGCCGTTCGCAGCGCGATGGTAACGGTACAGGTCGATGGCGAAAAGATTACGATCGAATCGGGGATGTATAATCTGCCGCAGCGAGTTGCGGGAGTGCAGATCGATTGCTCGGTAACCAAAGGCTATAATTCGAACGGCACGCCGGGTTTCTGGGGTCTCGACAAAGACGCAAGGCTGCGTTTGTGGCCGAAGGATTCTCTGCTGATGAAGCCCGACTCGCTGATCTATCCCGTTGACCAGCGATGGTTCGCGACACGCACATGGTTTGACAACGAACCGGTGGATGGCGGAACGAAAATTCTTCCGAAGATCTATTATCACAGCGGACTGGATATCGGAGGGGCAGAACGGCTGGTCAAGGTGATCGCGGCCACCGACGCCGTTGTCGTTTCCTCCGGTGACGATGTGTTGCCTGAGTACCTGCTGAAGGGTGGAGGCAAGTCAAAATATGGTGAGGGCAGGAGTCCCGTGGCACCAAGATCTGATGTCGTGTATCTGAAGGACGAACGAGGCTGGTACTATCGTTATAGTCATCTGCACAGCATCAACGCCGCGATACGTCCGGGCCGGACGATCGACCAGGGGACAGAGATTGGTCTGCTTGGTAAGAAGGGGGCAAGTGGCGGTTGGTCGCATCTGCACTTTGAAATCAAAAGCCGTCAACCATCCGGCAAGTGGGGAACGCAGGCGGGATATGCGTTTCTGTGGGAAGCCTACCGCCGTCAAGAGCTTTCTGATGGCCGGTGATGACGCTGTCCTGGATGGTGCGAATTCGTGGAGCGCCAACGACAGCATTCAACGTTATGACTGGATATTCTCAGACGGTACAACGGCGACCGGACCGCGAGTGACTCGCGTATACAGGCGGCCCGGCGTTTTCAGCGAGATCCTGAAGGTGACGGACAAGGCTGGAAACATCGACTACGACTTTGCCGACGTTCATGTTCTCGATCCAAACCGGCCAGGTTATTACGTCCCGGCAATTCACGCCGCGTACTGGCCGACATTCGACAACAGGGTGGACGAGCCGATAACTTTCAAGGTCCGATCGTTCCGGAATCAGGAAGGGAACGAGATCTGGAATTTCGGAGACGGCACTCTGCCCGTCACGGTGAAATCCGACGGGAACGTCGATCAACAGGCGGCCGACGGTTATGCGATCACCCATCACACCTATCAGCAACCGGGCGACTACATCGTGAGCGTGCAGCGCAGCCGAAACGACGGCGTCACCGCGACCACTCGACTGCACGTTCATGTGGCCGGGGAATAGTTAGTTTTGAAAGTCAACAGGAAGTCGCATGAGTCGAAATCATCACACGCGCCGGGGGGCCACGACACCATGCGGTGCAATCACGGCGTCGCTCTGGCCGTTGTCTGCCCGTAGAGTCGAAAACTGCGACGCTACCAAAGCACTTTGACAATCAGATCTTAGAAATAGAAATCGTTCGCGATGTCAGTCGAGCGTCAACCGGAGAAGTTGACTTCAGGCACCGAAAACCGGACAGTTTCCAGTGTCGAGAGGTGAAATCAAGCGGTAGAGATGCGAGACTCTGGCGTGCCGTAACTCCCTTATATCACGGCGTTTTGGGTTCGGCGGAGTATTTTGACATTACGGGTCCGAACAGATCCCATTTGGGATTTGGGAATTGTCAGAAGATTCGACTCATAGAAGATCCCATGCGCACATTCACAAAACAGCTTAAAGTTGCAAGCATTCTGGCGATTTTGTTCGCTGCAGACGAGTCTCCCCTTGCCCAGAACGCAGCGCAGTTGGACGGGAATCAGAATCCCGTGAGCGCAAAGCAGGGAGAATCGACTGCAGCTCGGACTAATATCTTTGACGTGAAACAGAAGAATCAGACCGAAGTCTTCGTTGCCGCGGATGTGTCGCGGAATGTTCAGCAGGCAGTCGAAGACACGCTTGCCGTGGCGGTCGGAGCCTGGGGCTCGTCGGGACGACTTGAGTATTGGGTCTTAGGTACTGACCGAGCCGCAGCTGTAGCACTCGCAGAGATGTTTTGTGAGCGACGCGTCGCCCGTGGCGAAATGACGCAGCAGGATTGCCTGCGGGACAGCCGGAATAAGGACCATGGATTCCTCTCCTACCAGGCCATTGGTGCAGAAGCGCTGGCAGCTGGCAGACCTCGCGGCAGTGCCGGCCACAATGGTGGATCTGAATGGGGCTTTCACAGAATGTCTTCATCGCTGCCGTTGGGATTTGCCGGGGTACTGGGTGTTGCCGGCGAAGAAGAGCAGATCACGCTGCTGCACGAATACTGGCATTCAATTCAAAATTGTCACATCCACACAACAGAGCACAAAGCCAGACGTCGTTTGATGGGGCCAGTCTGGTTTGTCGAAGGTTCAGCCGTTGCGATGGCCGAAATCACCGCAGCGCGGTTGCGGGCGTCCGGAAAGCTGAAGAAGTGGAACAATGGTCCACGACCGTGGCAGACGCTCGAGCAGCGGATGGTGAACAAGATGCAGGTTGTGCAGCAGAAACGAAAAGGCTGTCCAACGTTACTTCCGGATTCGTATAACAGCGAATGTCGCCAACTGGCATACGAAAGTGGCGCCTGGGCGATTGCCTATCTCATGGATCGAGAGGGAGAAGATGTACTGCTCAGGAGATTTCACCCGGTTGTGGACGAGTTAGGCTGGGAAGCAGCTTTCACGAAAGCTTTCGGACAGAGTTCCAGTGCGTTCGCGTCGGAATTCGAAGCCTTCATGGACTTGCGGCTCAACGAGCAGGTCAAGGTGCTTCCTGAATTCTAAGCCGTGCTGTTTCCCACAGCATGACTGCCATGCGGTCCATGCACTCGGACTTCAGACTGCGAAACCAGCATTCCACGGACGACTTCGGCTTCCGTGTTCTTTTTGATGAACTCACGCACGGCAATGACGCTGGTGTCGCGATTCACGATGAGGTGACTGGCATCCTTCAGAAATCCGTCTTCGGTGTCAGTCAGGTTCCTGCAGACCTGTTGCACCCATGTGGCATTCGGACTCGGCATGATCCCGGCAATCTGGATGCCACGGGTTTTCAGTGCAACACGGCAAGAACGCAGAACGTCACGAGTCCGCTTCGCGTCCGGACTTCGACAGTCGTGAAGTCGTTGGCGAGAATGGAATCCCAATGTGCATTCAGAAACGTTGACCACGCCGGTGTTCGCTGCCGATCAGGTGCTGGTTCGATGCCGTACGCTTTCAACACATTGGCCACTGTGGAATCGGCGATGTGATAACTCTGTACGGCCTCGCCTGAATTCTCACTCCGGCAAGAAAGAATTCCGGCAGCAGGCGGTGTTTTCGTCAGTAAAGACGACCATCTGAACAAAGCCTCCATTTCACACCTTGAAGCTCAACTGATCAGACTGGCACAGGCCGCCAAACGCTGCACGCTGGATAATACAAATCCTCCCCGTCCTGCCGTCACTTTCAGAAATAGACGACGCAGACGCAGACCGGTTGCTGGATGAGATCCTGACACGCTGACATTACGGCCACTTTCGAGTATTATCTGATTGCTGACGAAAGATGACGTCGCCGAGACAATCTGGACGGCTTTCGAGGCTCAGAATGTTATCAACTTGGTACCATTCGCCTAAGAACGGCCACCCAAACCACAGCAACGGCAACAAAAAACCTACAAGCCCTCGTAGCTCAGCTGGATAGAGCGTCGGATTCCTAATCCGAAGGTCGTGAGTTCGAATCTCGCCGGGGGTAATGTTTTTGCTGGTGAACCAGTAGCTGCTGACTGAAGTGTCAGTCAAAGTGTCAGTTGCAGCGGTCCGCCAGACGGCTTCTGCTACCTCGTCTGCATCAGACTGGACATAGAATTCCATCGTCGTCTTGATGTCATCGTGCCGCATCATCTGCATGAGAATGTGAGGCTTGACCTTGTCGGCCCATCGCGTTCCGAAGCTTCGTCGCAGGTCGTGAGCGGAAGCATACGTGGAGGCAGAGACTTTGATTCCTGCCTTTCTGCCTACCTTGCAAATCTGCTTGCCGACTGTATCGCTGCGAGTTTCCTTCTCATGGGTCCGCTTGAACTCCAGGCAGAAGACATTGCCGGTGCGTTCATCGTCCGGAATGGCTTCCAGCAAGTGAGCGAATTCCGGAGCCATTGGTAGCAACCTCTGCTTCCGGCTTTTGTCGACGTCCGACGGAATGGCGAACATCGGATACTTTCCCGACATGTCCACACTGATCACGTCTTCGGCATCGATGTCCCGGCTCAGGGTAAGCGCTTCATTCAGACGCAGGCCTCTGAGGTAGCGTCTGTCCGGACATGGCATTTGAGCAGTGACTCTCGTCTGCCAATAGCCTGCAGCACGTCGGTTAAATTCATCGTGTTTGTCCCGGAGTGTCACAAACCGTGATACTCTGGTGAAAGGATGGTGTGTCCGGTTTGAAAAACGAGATCAAATAGAGTTCCCTTGGTTTCAGAAACGGCAGCGACCGGTGAATACGCAAGCCAGCCGCCGCTCGCCTTGATCTTCCCGTGACACAATGCAAGCACCTTTCAAAATTTCGAACGCGGCCAGGGGCAAGCCCCTGGAACCCCATCGATCCGCTTACGTTACGGCAACTCTGGTCGCGGCTCCGCCTCGCTCCCTGCGAGCCTTCACTTCAGCAAATCGATCACCTGCCTGCGGCTCCGCCGCTACTTGACGGAACTGCGGGCCACACGAAAGCCCAGGATGCCGCTGCGGCTCGACGGATCGAGCCTGATACGGTTCGCCGACCGGCAGTCGTCAGCCGCGTTGAACCAGCCGCCGCCGCGAAGCACCCGGTTCGAGCCCGATGAAGGCCCCGTGGGATCCGTCACCGAACCCTTCGGGTAATTTCCATACCAGTCCTGACACCACTCAAAGACATTGCCGTGCATGTCATACAGACCAAGGCCGTTCGGCTTCTTCCGACCCACGGGATGTGTCGTGTCTCCAGATTTCCTGCCGTACCACGCGTGCTCGCCCAACTCGGATTCACTGTCGCCAAAACTGTACGCCGTATCCGTCCCTGCGCGGCACGCGTACTCCCACTCCGCTTCCGTCGGAAGACGATGAACATAACCCGCAGACTGCTCTGCAGGCAGCTCGCTCAGCTTACGGCAGAACTCGACAGCGTCGTCCCACCTCATATTTTCTACAGGATTTTGTGCCCCCTTGTAGTGGCTCGGGTTACTGTCCATCACCTGCTCGTACTGCTCCTGAGTGACCTCGTACACGCCAAGCTCAAAACACTTCGTTAAAGTCACCTGATGAGGCGTCTCATTGTTTTCACCGTTTGCATCACCCATCATGAATGTTCCAGCGGGGATCGTCACGAAACTCATGTCGAGATTCTTCACAGTCGTAATTTCCGCCGTATCGGCTTCGGGTTTCACGGCCTGCTCGTCAGGTGACGTGTCCGAATTACCACACCCAACCACAGCTACAAGCAACAGAACAAATTGCATATGCCTCATCGCGAAAGCCTTTCCTGATCGGTCTCATGGAACTTCACACACCCTGAGTCTACATCCACGGCATGTCACCCCACAACCATGCCCCTGTTACAGATGTTCCGCCGTTCATCAGCCCCTTCCCCGAAGTAAGTAACTGTGCTCAATTGTTCGTGTGGGTAATTCGCATTGATTAAGAAACGGCAGCGACTGAGGATTTAACCGACTCAGCCGCCGCCGCGTGCAACGAGTGGCCGCCGAAAGGTAAACAGCCACCCGCTTGTCAGAACGCCAACCGCACCGCTGTGTCCAGGTTGGTCGGCAGTGCTGTGTGCATCAGACTGAACGTCCGCGTTGCTTCCGGGTAGTCATACCGAACGCTGATCGACTTATCAGAGAACCGTCGCAGTGCCTCATCGACAATAGCTCTGTGAGCTTCCGGCGTTGAATACAAGATCTCCAGTGGCGAGCGGGCTTTCCGGCCTTCAACACGCGATGTGGTCACCCTGCGATTCACTTCCTGAAACGACATACGCCTGAGTTGTGTCACGACAAACAGCTCAGCCACGTTCCGATACGGCAATTCACGGCTGCCAGGAATTGACACCAGCATCGGGCGTGGCGTCGCGTTACCGGCTTCGGAAATTCCAAGGCTGTACGGAAACGTCCGGTCGCTGCCTGGATCCTCATCAGGGACCGCTGTCATGAGTTCAGCACGGACCGTCGCGGCAAACTCACCGGACCGAAGCAGCTCAGCTCGGTCGTCGAACCATTCGTTGAACGTCGAACCAATTTCGAGTTCGATATCCTGCCTCAGCAATGCCTCGATGGCTGACCGTT
>Ga0315316_10002183_pt1 | contig 13989 bp, 12 predicted proteins | sample M160m3416metaG_FD_203702 | JGI IMG/M metagenome (GOLD analysis project Ga0315316, IMG submission 203702) | Ammonia-oxidizing marine archaeal communities from Monterey Bay, California, United States - M1 60m 3416 | ecosystem: Environmental > Aquatic > Marine > Intertidal zone | place: USA...
TTTCTCTACGAGAGGCAATGGATTGCAGCCTTCCTGAAACATCCATGCTGTTGATCCTGCTGCCGTAGCCACTAGGCAGCCGCTGTTGCGGAATGATTGCTCGCCGACCCGGTAGCGGGTTGTCGCTGCCGGGTTGGGGCTCGAAAAAAGGACATCGTTCAGGATCGGGGGACCGGTGAGCTTGCCGTTAATAGCTGCCCGGGCACGGGACAGATTAAACCTCGGTTGTTTTTCCAACTCCCTGAGGAGTTTCGGGAATTCTGAACCGTTGCAGGCGGAGAGGAATCCGACACTGCGTGAGGGATCGGAATTAACACCGATGATTGGGGTATGCGCATCAATGAAATGGGAGGTTTCAAGGAAAGTCCCGTCGCCGCCGATAGTTACAGCGAGATCAATGTCGCGGGTCGCCTCTTCAGACAATTCCGAGCGGTAAAGCATATTGATGTTTGCGCCGGACTCAAGGAGTGATGATTGCACTGTTTCCATCGACCCCTGCTGGATGCGGTGACTTTGCTCAAAGAACTGCGCATCACGTCCTGAATTCTCCATAAAGAGAGCCACATTAGGATCTTTGGAACTTCTGAAGAGTTCCCATGCACTTTTCTTGTATACGACCAGGACTTTCATTGGGGAACCTTGGCGATCCTGTATGTCATCAGGTCGCTTCGCATTTTTCGACATTATGGATAATCATCGAGCTTTTTGACTAAGCATTTGAGGGTCGGAATCTCCCGAATATTTACATGTCCTGCAGATATTACAAGGTTACTGTGAGGCTTTGGGCATTGACTGTAGCCCACCTCTATACGTGGTAATGGTGACGGGCATGCTACTTTCATTGCCCATGCTAAAACATGATGGATTCCGGAAGGGCGGCGCCAACTGCGGTGCATATATTGGCAATATCGGCAGAACTTCGGGGAGTTTTTCATGCCAGCCTTTGACTTCCTGTCACCGAACTGTACGATCCTGCACTTATGATGCAGAGAAATATTCCGCTTGCCGGCTTTAAACGCACACTTGTTTTTTTCTCTTGGCTGCTTGTCGCGACGCTGCCTGCTGAGCAACGTGATGTCTGGGCGCATGAGAGCAGTGACCTGAAGCCTGATCCGTCAGTGACCTTCGGAGTTTTGGATAACGGCTTACGCTATGCAATAATGCCTAACGCTGAACCGCCTAAGCGTCTCAGTATGCGACTCTATGTTGATGCAGGATCTCTGATGGAAACTGACGAGCAACAGGGTCTTGCCCATTTCATTGAACACATGGCCTTTAATGGCACAAAGCATTTCCCGGCAGGAGAAATGGTGGAGTATTTCCAGCGCTTGGGGATGTCTTTTGGTGGTGACACAAATGCCCACACGTCTTTCAACGAGACCGTCTATAAGCTGGAGTTACCAAAACCTGAGGAGGCATTGATTAAGCGAGCCCTGCTTTTGCTGCGTGATTATGCGGATGGAATGCTGATGAGCGTCCCGGAGATTAACAAAGAGCGGGGGGTGATATTAAGTGAATTACTGACACGTGACTCGGCACAGTGGCGCACCCAGAAAGCTGCATACCAGTTCGCATTGCCCGACTCCCTGATCAGCAAGAGGTTTCCCATAGGCACCAAGGAAGTTATCAACGGGGCAGGGCGTGAGGTGTTCATGGATTATTACAAGACCTGGTATACTCCCGAACGCATGGCGGTTGTCATCACCGGCGCGGTTGAGGTTGAGAAATTATTACCCTTGATCAAGGAACAGTTTTCAAGCATGAAGCGTGCTGAGGTTGCCAAGGAGGATCCCGCCCTTGGGAAGATCACGACGGGACGGGGAGTCATTGCCAAGACCCATTACGAGAAGGAGGCCACTGAGACAAGTGTCAGCATTGAGGTTGTGAGCCCCTACCAATGGCAGCCGGACAACAGTGAGAAGAGAGTCCGGGAGATGTCACTGCGTATAGCAAGCAGCATCATTGACAATCGTTTGTCCGAGAGGGTTAAAAAAGAAGGTGCCGTTATCACAGGAGGAGGTTGTTATGCGCAGGATTTTATGGATTTCGTCCGGTTTTCCAGCATCTACGTGACGTGTGAGCCGGGCGAGTGGGGGGGGGCACTTGCTGTTGCCGAGCAGGAGATTCGCAGGGCACTCAGTCATGGCTTCACCCGTGCCGAATTTGATGAAGTGGTGGCCAATATGCGCAACGGTTATGAACAGGCCGTGCGCAGTGCCGCATCACGCAAGTCCCGGGGACTTGCTGACCACCTCGTGAGTTCGCTTTCCAGGGGTAAGGTTTTCTCCAGTCCCGGGCAAAGCCTTGAATGGTTCAATGGCACGATTTCCATGATTACACCGCAGGCTTGTGTTGCCGGGCTGCGTGATGCATGGGATTCAGCTGACCGGCAGCTCTTTATTGGTGGGAATGTTAAGGTTGCAGGGGGTAATGAGGAAATCATTGCGACCTATAAGAAGGCAGGAAGCGTTCCTGTTGAGCGGCTGCGCGAAGCAAAGCAGTCAAGGTTTGCTTACACCTCCTTTGGCAAGCCCGGTAAGGTCGCGGAGCGTAAGCATATCCAAGACCTTGGAATTACCCAGTTACGCTTTGCAAACAATGTGCGCCTGAACCTGAAGAGGACGGATTTCGAGAAGGATGCCATTTCCATTGGGGTTCGTATCGGTGGAGGGTTATTGACTTTACCTGAGGGTAAGCCTGGCTTGCCTATGGCTGCATCCGCTGCGCTTAATGCAGGAGGGCTTGAGAAACACAGCGCTGATGAGCTGCGCAGGATTTTCGCCGGCAAGACCGCAGATGTTTCCTTTTCGGTTGGAGAGGATGCCTTTGTGTTCAGCGGCTTTACAAATCGCAAGGATTTCAGCAGTGCCATGGAGTTACTGACCGCCTATCTGGTTGCCCCTGGCTATCGAGGGGAGGCATTACGGCAGTTGCATAAGAATCTGGATCCTATCTATACCCAATTGGCGCACACACCAATGGGGGTGTTCAATGATCAGGTTGATGTTTTCCTTAAGAAAGGTGATTTCCGATCGGGATTCCCTAAACGGGGGGAGCTTGTTTCCCGAACATTCGGTGAGGTAAAGCAGTGGTTGGGGGCGGCATTGCGATCAGGTTTCATGGAGGTTGCCATTGTCGGGGATTTTAAGGAGGAGGACATCCTGAAGGATGTTGCCAGGACCCTTGGGGCGCTCCCTGAGCGCAACCTTGAGAAGCCGGCTTATACCGAGCGCAGAAAGATGCAATTTGCTTCGGGAGGGCAATCCAGGAGTTTCGAGTTTAGCTCGGAGATTCCAAAGGGAATGGTCGGGGTCTATTGGGCGACAGAAGATATTTGGGATATCAGCAGAACTCGTCGTTTCAGTATACTGGGAGCGATTTTTGCCGATCGCTTGCGCAAGAAGGTGCGCGAGGAACTTGGTGAAGCCTATAGCCCCTATGCACGCCATATTCCCAGTTCCAGTTACAGTGGTTTCGGTTATATGATGTCGATGATAACTGTGGATCCTTCACAGGCGGACAAGATAGCCGGAGTGGTTCGCGGGATAGGTGATGAGCTAGCTGCACAGGGAACCAGTTCCGATGAGCTGGAAAGGGCGATCAAGCCCCTTTTGAATGGAATTGATCAGCAGTTGCGACAGAACAGTTACTGGCTGTCCACGGTGGCGTTAACTTCCCAGGAGTTTCCCCAGAAGATAGACTGGGCACGCACCATGGTAAGCGATTACAAGTCGATCAAGGTTGATGAGGTGAACAAGCTGGCCAGCCAATACCTGAGGCCGGAGCGTGCCGTGGTCGTAAAAATCATACCAGTGGGAGCTAAGCCGGCAGGCAAATAATGGATTTGTGCGACCCCTTGCCTCGAAGGATAATGGCCTAGAGGACGCAATTTATTAGGTTGCTCGGATTCTTTGAGGCATGACATGGAAAAACACATGCGCTGCAACCTGTTGATAGTCAGTGGTCCGCGGGGCGTATAATTGAATCTATGCAAGTAGGTTGACGCTGGGCATCCGCTTTGCTTTAGTTAGCGCCCTTGTTCTACAAACAACTCATATTGAGAGACCATTAAAGACTATGCCCACTTTTGGAATTAACGGATTTGGCCGGATCGGCCGTAATGTCTTCCGCGCGATGACCCCTGAGCAACGTAAGAGCGTTGTTGCTGTAAATGATCTAACTGACAACAAGACCCTCGCGCATCTGCTTAAATGGGATTCCACCTGTGGCAAGCTTAACGCTGAGATCAGTCATGATGACACCAGTATTACAGTCGACGGACACAAGATCCGTGTATACGACGAGCGTGATCCTGCAAAGCTCCCATGGTCGGATCACGGAGTGGATGTTGTTCTTGAATCAACTGGATTTTTTACTGCTCGTGAGAAAGCCGAGCTGCATATAACCAATGGCGGAGCCAAGAAGGTCCTTATTTCTGCACCCGGTAAGAATGTAGATCTGACGATGTGCCTAGGAATTAATTCCGACCAATATAATGGTGCTGAGCATCACGTGGTTTCAAATGCGAGTTGCACCACCAACTGCCTAGCGCCCATGGTAAAGGTGCTTAATGATTCGTTTGGGGTGATACGTGGAGTGATGAGTACTATCCACAGCTATACGGGTGATCAGCGTCTGCTGGATACTCCGCATACCGATTTACGACGTGCACGGTCTGCTGCTGTCAACATCATTCCCTCAAGTACCGGTGCCGCCAGGGCGATCGGAGAAGTTATTCCGGAACTCAAGGGTAAACTAAATGGTGGTGCATTCCGGGTTCCGACACCAACTGGGTCCGTTACTGACTTTACTGCGCAATTGCGTGAGAAGACCACCGTAGAAGAGATGAACGCCAAGTTTAAGGAAGCGGCAGAAGGTGAACTCAAGGGGATCCTGGAATATTCCGAAGAGGAACCTGTGTTGATGGATATTGTGGGTAATCCCCACTCCTGTATTCTTGATGCTGATGTGACCATTGAGATGGGTGGCGACCTTGTCAAGGTGGTTGGCTGGTATGACAACGAGTGGGGATATAGTAACCGGGCGATTGAGGCCATGTACCTGCTTGCGGGGAATTGATTGACGCCTGTTTCCTCATAAATTCTTTTAAAAGGCATCCCAGCAATGGGGTGCTTTTTTCTTAAGAAGAGATTTTCTCCATGGCAAAGAAAACAATACGGGACATTGAAGTGGCGGGGCGCAAAGTCTTGATGCGTTGTGATTTCAATGTACCTCTTGATTCCTGTGGAGATATCACTGATGACACTCGTATTCTGGGCGCGATTCCTTCCATTCGTCACCTTTCTGAGCATGGGGCGAGGCTAATCCTGTGCAGTCATCTGGGGCGTCCTGCCGGTGAGGTAAAGCCTGAGTTTTCGCTTCGTCCCGTTGCCCTTCGCCTTGGGGAATTGCTGGAGAGGGAGGTTAGTTTTGTCGAGTCCTGCGTCGGGGAAGAAGCAATCAGTGCCAGCGCGGGGTTACAGGATGGAGAGTTGCTGCTCCTGGAAAACGTGAGGTTTCATCAAGAGGAGACAGACAATGACCCGGGGTTTGCGTCCCGGCTGGCAAATAACGCTGAGGTTTTTGTCAATGATGCCTTCGGTACAGCTCACCGTGCCCATGCTTCAACTGTAGGGGTTGGTAGTCATGTTAATGAGAGCGCTATGGGTTTGCTCATGGAACGCGAGCTCAAATATTTAAGTGAGGAGCTTAGGGCTCCGCAGCGCCCTTTTGTCATCATCCTAGGTGGTAAGAAAGTCAGTGACAAGATTGGTGTCATCAACGCCTTGTTTGATAAGGCTGACACTATTCTTATTGGTGGAGCTATGCAGTATGCCTTTCGCAAGGCACAGGGGTATTCCATTGGTGAGAGTTATGTCGTGGAGGAGGACATTGCGATTGCCGGGCAATTGCTCGATAAGGCACGGCAACAGGGAGTAAATCTTCTTTTGCCGGCCGATAGCCTTGAGGCTGACAGTTTTTCCGCCGATGCCGCGACAAGTAATATCACGCCTTATGCAGATGGTGGCGGTATCCGGGATGGGTGGGAAGGCCTGGATATCGGTGAGAAAGCCATTGAAGAGTTTTGTGACGTGATTAGCAATGCCAAGAGTATTGTGTGGAACGGTCCCATGGGAGTGTTTGAGATTGATGCCTTTTCACGGGGAACAAAGGCAATTGCACAGGCAGTTGCTGACAGTGATGCATTGAGTGTCATTGGCGGTGGGGATTCCGTCACTGCAGTCAAGAAGTTCGGGCTTTCCCAAAGAGTTACCTTTATCTCCACCGGAGGTGGAGCATCCCTTGAATTACTAGAGGGCAAAGATCTTCCCGGAGTGGTGGGTCTTGATGATATTTAAATTCACTTTCCTATTTCACCCAGATATACAAAAATATTAAACCTCGATCTATTCATGTCACGAAAACCCATCATTGCCGCTAACTGGAAGATGAATAAAGGCCCCGCAGAGGCGGTTGAATTCATTGAGGAATTTGACAATTTGATTGGTGATTCAAGTCCTGTTGATATTGTGCTGTCACCTGCTTTTGTTTCGCTTCCTGCAGCGAGGCAGGCACTGGTAAACAGTGAACTTGTCCAGCTGGCCTCGCAAAACTGCCATTTTGAGGGGCAGGGCGCATTTACTGGAGAGATCAGCATTGGCATGCTTCAGGAAATAGGGGTTGATTATATTATCATCGGTCACAGTGAACGGCGTTCCATATTCGGTGAGGATGACAGCTTGATTAATGACAAGGCCAAGGCCCTGCATGCAGCATCGGTGAAGCCGATTGTCTGCATTGGTGAGACACTGGAGGAGCGTGATAACGATCAGGTGGAGAGTGTTCTCCGGCGGCAACTTACCGAAGGTTTAAAAGGTCTGGATTCAGGGAAAATGCCGGAGACAGTGATCGCTTATGAGCCGGTTTGGGCAATAGGCACCGGGCGCACGGCATCTCCTGAGCAGGCGCAGGATGCGCACTGCTTTACCCGTATGGTGATAAGAGAGATTTTCGGCGAGGACGTTGCCGACAAGATCCGTATTCAGTATGGCGGCAGCGTTAAGCCGGAAAATACAGAAGAACTCATGAGTCAGGCGGATGTTGACGGAGCCTTGGTGGGCGGCGCGAGCCTTGACCCTGTGAGCTTTTCTCAGATATGCAAGAATGCCAATGGATAGGCTCGTAGGTGCCCGCTATTGGGTTGACTGGGGGTAGTGGCACACTGTAACCAGTGGCAGAGACCATGCCCCTGTTGTGCTGCTAGCCGCTCAAGCGGTAACCAGCCCAGACTAATAGTACCCCGAGGACAGTGCTTAATCCTGCGTAAAGTGCTGCAGTAGTCACCGATTGTAGCCGTATCAGGTTGAAGATCTCGAGGCCAAACGTGGAAAACGTGGTGAACCCTCCGAGGAAACCGACCACAATCAGAAGCTTGAGGGGTTCATTATGCTCCAGAATCGAGTAGGTGACACCTATGGCGAGGCATCCGAGAAGGTTGATAATGAAGGTAGGATAAGGGAAAGCGGGCACATCGAGAGTGGACTTCATTGCTGAACTGAGTCCCCAGCGGGCTGTTGCCCCCGCAAAACCTCCCAGACCGACAAGAATTGTTGCTGTTGTCGCTTGCATGAATTGACAAGATTTAGCGGTGATCTAGTGTCCCGTCCACTATGAGCAAGAAGATTGTTGTCGCTTATTCCGGGGGTCTGGATACCTCAGTGCTACTTTTTTGGCTGAAAGAACGATATAATGCCGAGGTTATTGCCTATTGTGCTGATGTCGGGCAGGGGGAAGAACTTGATGGTCTGGAAGAGAAGGCGTTGAATACCGGGGCCTCCAAATGCTTCATTGGTGATTTGCGGGAGGAGTTTGCCTCTGATTTTATTTTCCCCATGTTTCAGGCAGCTGCCATTTATGAGGGGCAGTATTGGCTGGGGACGAGTATTGCCCGCCCCCTGATTACCAAAGGCATGATTGAGGTGGCAAGGAATGAGGGTGCCAGCATGCTGGCCCATGGTGCCACGGGTAAAGGTAATGATCAGGTCCGCTTCGAGTTGGCGGCGGCTTCATTGGCTCCTGAGATGGAAATGATTGCCCCTTGGCGAATGGCTGACTTCAGGGCTGAGTTTCCGGGGCGTGCGGAAATGATTGCCTATGTGGAAAAGGAAGGAATACCGGTCCAGGCAAGTGCGGCAAAGCCTTATTCAATGGATCGCAATTTATTACACATCAGTTTTGAGAGCGGTATTCTTGAGGACCCATGGTATGATGCAAGCTCCAAGGAGTGTGAGGACATGTATATTCTTTCAGAGTCTCCGGAATCTGCTCCGGATGATCCGGGTTATTTACAGGTCCTCTTCCACAAGGGTGATGCAGTAGGCTTGTTGTTTGACGGGATTGAGGAAGTGATGGATGCACTCGGCGTTACCGGTCAGGGTGATGAAGACGGCTACACGAGGCTTTCCCCCTATTCTGTAATGCTGATTCTTAATTACCTTGGCGGAATGCACGGTATAGGACGGGTCGACATGGTTGAGAATCGCTTTGTGGGCATGAAAAGCCGAGGGGTTTACGAGACCCCCGGAGGGGCAATTCTTTATTATGCCCACCGCCAGATGGAGAGCCTGACAATGGACCGTGAGGTGATGCATGTAAGGGATTCGCTGATCCCAAAGTATGCTGAGCTTGTGTATAATGGATTCTGGTTTGCCCCTGAACGGGAGGCTATTCAGGCACTGGTAACGGAGAGCCAGAAAGGAGTCTCCGGTGAAGTTCGGGTGAAGCTCTATAAGGGCAATGTGATTTCTGCCGGCGTCAGGAGCCCGAGAAGCCTGTACAGTGAGGACGTTGCGACCATGGAAGGAGGGGCGGAAGAAGCCTACAACCAGGATGATGCCAGTGGCTTTATTCGCCTTAATGGCTTGCGTTTGCGCACGGCGGCCAGGGTCGATGGCACTCCTTAATTTTTCTTGCTGGCAGTAACAGGGTTTCGCCCTTGCTAGTAGCGGGGCACGTCCGGATCGACCTCAACAGACCAGATGTCGATTCCTCCCTGGAGGCTGTATGTATTTACAAATCCCTTGTTCCTGAGGTAAGCGGTGGCCTGCAGTGAGCGTACGCCGTGGTGGCAATAGATGACCTTTTTCCGCTGGTCAGAGGAATCCCAACCTTCCGTTGCCTGTGCAAATTGGGATAGTGGAATGAGCTCGGAGCCCTCAATGCGGCATTGTTGCCATTCTTCCGGTTCCCGGCAGTCAATGAGCTGGATGCTATCGGCATGGGCCTTGATCAGCTTCTGCAGGTCATGGGCGTTGATTTCCATTTTAACGGTCCGGGAAAATTATCCTAATTCTCAACGATGACCGGGGTGCCTATGGAAACATTGTTAAAAAAATGTCTCACGATCCAGTAAGGCATGCGGATGCAGCCGTGTGAGGCCGCAAATCCTGGCAGATATCCCTGGTGCATTCCAACTCCGGTGTTGGTTATACGCATGAAATATGGCATTGGTGCCCCCTCGAAGTAAGTTCCCGGCGGAGGGTTGGGATTTTTGCGAATATCGACATCGTCATTAATAACGGTTCCGTCGGCGGTTTTCCACATGCCATAGAGGTTGGATGCGTGGGTCATCTTCTTTTGCAGGATTTTGTAGGAGCCAAGGGGAGTCTTGAAACCCTCCTTGCCACTGGATATCCGTGAAACGCCGATAAGAGTGCTTCCCCTGTAGAATTTTGCCTTCTGCTTTTTAAGGGAAATCCTGATTAATGGACTGCCCGAGGCGCTTCCTTCATCCCAATAGGAAACGGTATCGGTGGGCCCGGTCGCTGTCCTGTTCGTTGTTCTTGAACCCCCGACCGCCTCCAGATAGACAGCTTTTTCCCGCTCTTGACCGGATGGGTCTGTTGTGTTGCACGCAACAGGCAGCATCGTTGAGAGCAGGATGGCATTAAGAAAGAGACGATTATTTGGCACGGGCTTTAGCGGTTATATTCTTACATCCAATTAATGGCAGAGCTGATAAGCGGTCAAGGGTTCTGCGTCGATGAGTTTAGCATTGCGTGGAGTGCTTAAAGCAATTACGGATTAAGCCGTTAAGGTGCCCTGTATCGCCTGATATCAAATGCCCAACTACGATTACGAATGCGAAAAGTGTGGGAATATCTTCGAGGTTTTCCAGTCTATGAACGACAAGAAACTGACGAAATGTCCTGATGCTTCATGCCGGGGAAAGGTCAGTCGCTTGTTGGGGACAGGGGCAGGAATCATCTTTAAGGGTTCCGGCTTCTATGGCACTGATTACCGGAGTGATTCCTATAAGGCTGGGGAGAAGGCGGAGCGCAATTCGAGTAAGGAGAAGAAGGACAAGGCTTCCGGAAAAAAGAAGGAGTCAGCTAAAAAAGGCAGTTCATCCAATTCCAAGGCTGACTAGTGGTAGATCTTTCGCCCCGGGACAATTTTTCTTGGCGGCACTGGATCTTATTTCTGTATGAGGACAAAACGACGGATGCTGTTTATCTTGAACCTGCTGTTCGTGGTGGCTCTGGCGGGTGGTACCGTGTTGATTTTCATACCACAGTCACTGGCGGACATTGATCGGACTAGTGAAGGAGAAACCGTGACCGGTGGCCTGCTAGCGGAGGTGAACCGGGCAATTCTCAGTGGCAGTTCATTTAAATGCAGTGAGAAGGAGCTGAATGATCATCTTCGCCTTGTCATTAACGCCCGTGAAACGGAGGGGTTTGAAATTTTTTCTGAGTTTAAGGGTATACTGGTGCAATTGAATGAGGATGGCATTGAAATTATCTTTGAACGTAATGTCCTCGGTTTTACATCCACAGTCAGTGCGCAATTGACCATTCAGATTTTCATCGAGGGATCGGTCAGAATGACGGAGGTCAAGGTGATTGGAGGTAAATTCGGCAGTTTGCCGGTTACAAGGAGCTTGGTGGGACTTATCAGGAAAGCCTTGGTCAATGTAGGCAATGTTCTTGCTCCAGAAAAAGAGATGCTTTCCTGCCTTGGAGGCATTACTGTAAAGGATGGGTGGCTGATTCTTCAGCCACAAGATTGATGCCAGCCGCCCTTAACAGGCAGAGACCTTCCCTTCAATTTTTCTTTAGAACCTCATTATGTCCAAACGTATGATCGGAACCATTGCGGTTGCAATGTTGCTTGATCCGTTTGCGCTCCAAAGTGTTTTCCCTGTAGCTCCGAGCTCTGATGCATCTGCTGAAGGAGGAAGCAGCCGGAGCAGGTCGAGACAATTTGTCATTCACGGTAAGGATGGCCACACTCGTGGAGCTTTCTGTGTATTTTGCGAGGAGGTGAAGGACGAATTGCTCGAGCTGCTTGGCCAAGCAGACCGCTGGCGGTCACCGATTGTGCTGCAGCTCAAGGGGCACACAAGTGACCTTGCTCAGGATGCACTGATCCGTCCCAAGATTTACAGCCTGGTCGGGGGTGGCTTCAGGATACAGGCTGATGTAAAGATCAGTTCCGGATTCACTGCGGAGCTGCTCAGGGATGAAGTCATTCGCTTGCTGCTTGCTGAGCTCATTCTGCGCCCTCATCCCAAGGTTAATCTGAAGGGCCAAAAAAGCGTCCTTCCTGAGTGGTTACGAGTTGGTGTGATAGAGGCTATCGAGTATCGCCGAAAGGGGCGTCCGACCAGTTTGTATGCCTCGATTGTGAACTCGGAAAATATTGTGTCGCTGACGGATGTGATATTTGCAGGGGAGAGCGGAAAAAATTCAATCTCGAGTGAGATTTACAGAGCATCCTGCTGCTGCCTGGTAATTGCACTTCTTGACCAGGACACCGGACCGATAAAAATGGCGAGAATGATCGCGGATCTTGCAGCATTCAGGGGATCTTCAAAGATTCTGATAGAGAAACATTTTCCTGGGATCGGCAAATCAGGGAACGGTCTGGAAAGATGGTGGTCGCTTGAACTTGCCGAGATGGCTCAACCCACAGTTAAGGACATTCTTGACCCGCTTGAGTCCGAGCAGGCACTGGAAGCCTCACTGAAGGTTCGGTATGTCCCAAGTAAGGGCAATATACGCTCAACAAGGAGCACCAGGCAAAGGCCTCATAGAATCCTGGGTTTTATAAGGCCACGCAAGAAGGCAAGCGTTGAAGAAGAAAAGGTTGCGCCGGAAGATGCGAATTTTGTGCGGGTGGACATCTCAGAATATCGTCGGTTTATAGATCACCCCGGGCGGGCAGACCTGCTCGATGATATTGAGGTTAAACTCCTGCATCTTTCTTACCGGGCTTTTCCCCTGCATCGCCCGATGATTCAGGACTATCAGGTTATTCTTGCGCTCCTTGCCAAGGGGAAAACCTCGGGGGTTGATGAAAAACTCGCCGCATTGTCCGCGGCACGCGCTGAACTGGCCGGTTTGGCGGGAAAGGCTACGGATTACATTAATTGGTATGAGGCTACCCAGGTGGAAAGGCGCAGTGGGGCATTTAGCGATTACAAGAGAGCTTTTGAGGACCTGCATCGACCACTGCCGCCCCGTAGAGACAGCTTGTCGAAGTATCTGGATCAGCTCGATAAAGAGTTCCGACGTGATTAATAAGCATCTGATGCATAATTTTACCGTGAGAGAAAGAGTGATTTTGATTGCAGTTATTATGTCCTTTTTAGTGGGGGCAGGACATCGCTTGTGGAAAGCAAGCCTTGATGCTTCAGATAACCTCAGTGTACAAACAGAGCAGGTGAATCATGCAGAAGATTGATTTTAAAGATGCTGTCGACTCGGTGCTTGCCAGCGATTCGCGTTATGCCGGTGATGCTTATTATTTCCTGCAGGAGGTATTGACCCAGGCGGTGGATAAGCATTACAAGGAAACCGGTGGAGAAGACCGTCATGTGGGAGGGGAGGAGTTGTTGGAGGTATTCCGTGTACGGGCCAGGAGTAAATTTGGGCCAATGGCTATATCAGTATTTGAAGAGTGGGGGATCAAGTCGTGCGAGGATATTGGTGAAATGGTCTTTAATTTAATTGAGGTCGGAGCGTTTGGGAAAAGCGATCAGGATTGTCGCGAGGATTTTGCCGGAGGCTATGATTTTCGGGAGGCATTTGTAACACCCTTTCTACCGGTCAGTAAGCGCGGGGCGGAAAGCGGCTCTAGTTCACGGCGTCATCAGTAATGGTAGACAAGAGTGATCCCGGCATGGAAGGTAATGACTCCCCAATAGTTGAGGTGCCGGAATTGCCGGTCGAGAAGACAGTATTTGATAACGGCCTGACGCTGATTGTCAGGCGAGACAGTTCTGCCCCTGTAGTCAGCCTGCAGGCCTGGTGCCGGACCGGGAGTATTCATGAAGGGCAATGGCTGGGGGCAGGGCTCTCGCACATCCTTGAGCATATGTTATTCAAGGGAACCCAGTCCCGCTCCTCTGAAGAGGTGGTCCGTGAAATCGGTGCATTGGGTGGACAGATGAATGCCTATACTTCATTTGACCGAACTGTCTACTATACCGATTGCCCCGCTGAAAGTTGCAGAGGATGTCTTGAAGTGCTCATGGACGTGGTTGGAAGGGCCACGATTCCGGGCGATGAGTTTACCAGGGAGCAGGAAGTTATTCGTCGTGAGTTCGCGATGCTTGACGATGATCCTGACAGGGTGGCAAGCAGGGAGATGTTTGCCAGTGCTTTCCGGGTTCATCCCTATGGAGTTCCTGTTATCGGGCGGCTGGATATATTCAATCAACTCAACCGGGATGATGTTGTTGACTATTACCGGTCACGCTATGTCCCGGGCAATCTGTTTTTTGTCATTGTCGGCGATGTTGAACCTACCGAGGTGCGGGACCAGGTGGCAGCATTTTTCCAGGATCTGCCGCAGCAGCCACTTCCTGCTATTCATGTGCCCCAGGAACCTGAACAGCTGGGCAGGCGTGATGTTTTTAAGGAGTTTTCAACACCGGTTACCAAATTCTGGATGGCGTGGCGCACACCGGGCCTGACTCATGAG
>Ga0315316_10002189_pt1 | contig 13975 bp, 14 predicted proteins | sample M160m3416metaG_FD_203702 | JGI IMG/M metagenome (GOLD analysis project Ga0315316, IMG submission 203702) | Ammonia-oxidizing marine archaeal communities from Monterey Bay, California, United States - M1 60m 3416 | ecosystem: Environmental > Aquatic > Marine > Intertidal zone | place: USA...
TGACTTTGTCTGATGAAATTGAACTACTCTTTGGAAAAGGCGATGGTTCACAACAATTGTTAACTGATTTTGTAAATTAGCGTAATTTTACGTATTCGTAGGCACCAAGTTTGTTATCAAAACAGTACTGGGTCTTTTTGAAGTCTGTTTTGAACTCTTTAACATATGCTGCAATTTCTCCTGCATCTTTTTTATCAACAACAACTTGTTTCATCAAAGATGCAATCTCTTTCATTTCAGATTCTTTCATTCCTAGGCGAGTAATTTCCGATGTTCCTAAACGAATTCCACCCGGATGCATGTAGTGACGATTTGCTTTCAAATCTCCAGGAATTAGTTGACGATTAACAATGATGTTTGCTTTTTCTAAATCAGCTTCAATTGTCCCACCATCACCATAATCTAAAACATTAACAACTGTTTGGTGTGATTCTGTGTAACCTCTCTTTTCCCCTAACACTTTGAATCCTACATTGTTTAATTCTGAGGCTAATGCTTTTGCGTTCTTGATTGTTTGTTCTGCGTAATCCTTTCCAAATTCTAATGCTTCAGCAAATGCAACAGCTTTTGCACCCATATGATGAATGTGATGACTACTTGTTAATCCAGGGAACATTGCTTTTTTGATTGGTTCTGCATGTTCTTCAAATCCTAAAACCAATCCTCCTTGTGGACCAAACAAGGTTTTGTGAGTACTCATTGTCATGGTATCTGTTCCTTCTCTAAGCGGGTCTTGGAATTTTCCACCTGCAATTAATCCTGCAACATGTGCTGCATCATAATTGATGTGCATACCATGACCTTTTAGAAATTCAGCTAATTCTTTTACTGGATGTGGAAATAAAAATACTGAACCACCAAACATTGCAATCTTTGGTAATCTTCCTTGTGATTTCAAATCTTCAACTTTAGCTTTTGTTTTATCAACATCTAATGTCATTTCTTCAGGATCAAATGCAAAGAATTCAATGTCTAGTCCATGTACTAATCCCGCAGTTCCTGAATGTTCTTTTTTACCATGTGAAATGTGACCGCCAGCAGGAATAGATGATGCAATCATAACATCTCCTGGATTTGAATAAGCAGAATAAATTGCCAAGTTTGCTACGACGCCAGAAACACTTCTTACATCTGCAAATTCAGCTTTGAATAATTTTTGTGCTAATTCCATACATTGAATTTCAACCTCATCGATGTAGGTACATCCGGCATAGACTCTCTCACCAGGCCAACCTTCAGCATATCTATTACCAAAATCTGACATTACAGCTTCTCTAACAGCTGGACTTGGAATGTTCTCACTAGCAATTAGTGGAATAGAGTTCTCAAACCATTCATGGTGTTTTTCAAGACTGGTGAAAATCTTATCATACGATTCTTTGTTCGAATCAGCCATGATTTTGGACTTGATTTTCCTAATTTAAGAACAGCGATCTTTCTTCTAATTTTCTAGAAAAACAAGAAGCTAGCTATATATTTTGAAAATTGACGTTTTGGTTTATGGCAGCACAAACTCCAAAAGGCAACATGCCAGTTGTAGTTCTCAAAGATGACGCAAGTCAGGTAAAGGGAAGAGAAGCCCAAAAAAACAATATTGCAGCTGCCAAAATTATAGCCGAAATTGTTCATACTAGTTTAGGTCCAAAAGGAATGGACAAAATGCTTGTAGACTCTTTAGGTGATGTTACAATTACAAATGATGGTGCAACAATTCTAAAAGAAATTGATGTACAACATCCAGCAGCAAAAATGCTAGTTGAGATTTCAAAAACTACTGATAATGAAGTAGGTGATGGAACTACATCTGCAGTTGTATTGGCTGGTGCATTATTAGAACACGCTGAAACACTTGTCTTACAAGATGTACACCCAACAATAATTGTTGATGGTTATAGAAAGGCAGGTAAAAAAGCAAAAGAATTCTTAGATCAAATCGCAGATAAAGTATCTCCAACTGATAATGCAATTTTATTAAAAATTGCAAAAACTTCAATGCAAACCAAACTTGTCAGGAAAGATTCAGAACAGTTGGCAGAGATGATTGTTAAAGCAGTAAAAGCTGTTGCAGAAAAGAATGGTGAAAAATATACTGTTGACATTGATGATATTAAAGTAGAAAAGAAATCTGGAGGTTCCATCAAAGACTCTAGAATTATTCAAGGAATTGTTTTGGATAAAGAAATAGTTCACTCTGGAATGCCAAAGAAAATTACAGAAGGAAAAATTGCACTCTTAAATGCAGCACTAGAAATTAACAAAACCGAAACAGATGCTAAAATTAATATTTCAAATCCACAACAAATGAAATCATTTTTAGATGAAGAAAACAAAATGCTCAAAACAATGGTTGACAAAGTTATTGGGTCTGGTGCAAATGTGGTTTTATGTCAAAAAGGAATTGATGACATGGCACAACATTACTTGTCAAAAGCAGGTATTTTAGCAGTAAGACGTGTAAAAGAAAGTGATTTATCAAAACTTGCAAAAGCAACAGGTGCAAGAATTGTAACTAATTTAGATGATTTATTTGAAAAAGATTTAGGTTCAGCAACTTCAATACAAGAAAAGAAAGTTGAAGAAGACAAATGGGTATTTGTTGAAGGTTGTAAACATCCAAAATCTGTAACATTGCTACTTCGTGCTGGTTCACAAAGAGTTGTAGATGAAGTAGAACGTTCAGTTCATGATTCACTGATGGTTGTAAGGGATGTAATGGAATTGCCATCTATCGTAGCAGGTGGTGGTGCACCAGAAACATTTGCCGCAACAAAAATTAGAAATTGGGCAAAATCACTTCAAGGACGTGAACAACTTGCAGCTGAAAAATTTGCAGAAGCATTAGAATCAATTCCTTTAGCATTATCTGAAAATGCAGGAATGGATCCAATCGATACTCTAACACATCTTCGTGCAAAACAGATCAAAGGTGAAAAATGGACTGGAATCGATGTGATGAAAGGTAAAGTAGGAAATTTGAAATCAACTGATATTATTGAACCATTAGCAGTTAAACACCAAATTGTTTCAGCAGCAACAGAAGCGGCATGTATGATTTTAAGAATTGATGACGTTATTGCAACTGCAAAATCTGCAGGACCTCCACCAGGAGCAGAAGGCGGAATGCCAGACATGGGAGGCATGGGTGGAATGCCAGGCATGGGAGGCATGGGAATGCCACCTGGAATGGGAATGTAGATTAGTAAAAATTTTAATCAATACAATTTCATCATAATTTACATGGCTAAACATACAAGATTTTCTGATAAACCAAAACCTGATTTTTCAGAAAAAGAAGAAAAAACTCAATTAGAAGAAACACCTTCTTTTACTAATGATATTAGTTTAAGTAATTCTAATAATAAATCATTTTTTCAATCTGTAATAAAGTATGTTTATCTGATAACTGTAATTGCATTATTTTCTGGAATATTTACTCCTCTTACTTTGGGTGTAGAAATAGAAGAAGTAATCTTCGCTATGCTTACTATCTCTTTAGGGCTAGTTGGTGGTATTGTAATTTTTCTTGGAGTAAAATATCAAAAATATACTATCATAACAGTTTGTGGGGGTTCTGGATTAATGATTGTAGCATTAATTTTAATGCAAGAAGTAACAGGCCACGGGCTATTTTTATAATTTATACATCAAAGTAAAGATAAAATTCATGTGGGTGTGGTCTTATTGCAATCTCTCTATGATCTCTTCTTTCTAATTCAATAACCTTATCTAAAACCTCATTTGAGAAAATTGGATTTAAGAATTTTCTGTCACTTTCCAGTTCATCTAATGCTCTTCCAAGATTTGCAGGCAAAGTGTCAATTCCGTGTTTCTTTCTTTCTGTTTTAGTCATTTTGTAAATATCTTCTTTTACGGGGTCCCCGGGTTCTGTTTTCTTTTTTATTCCATCTAAACCTGCAGCTAATACAGCTGAAAATACAAGATATGGATTTGATGCAGGATCTGGTACACGATATTCCATTCTTTTCATATATGCATATTTTTCTCCTTTAAAATGGCCAGGAATTCTAATTGTTGCAGAACGATTACTTGAACTCCATGCAATGTAAACAGGTGCTTCATAACCTGGAACTAATCTGTGGTATGAGTTTGTTGTAGGGTTTGTAATTGCCGTTAATCCTTTAGCATGTTCCATCACTCCTCCACAGAAATAACGACCAGTTTGACTTAATTCCAAATCTTCATCTTTATCATAAAATGTATTTTCATCTTTTTTCCATAAACTAACATTTGTGTGCATTCCAGAACCTGCATCCATTGATATTGGTTTTGGCATCATTGTGGCCACTTTACCAAACTCTTGAGCAACATTTCTTACAACATATTTGTATGATTGTGCACCATCCGCAGAATTTGTCATTAAATCATATTTTATATCAATTTCACACTGTCCAGCTGTTGCAACTTCATGATGATGATTATCACACAAAATACCAAAATTATCGTTCAAAATATCGACACATTCATTTCTAAATGGTGCAAGTGTATCTGATGGAGTACTTGGATAGTATCCTTCTTGTAATCCCATTGGATATCCAGTTCCTTCTTGACTCCATGGTGCTTCAGCAGATTCAATAGAGTAAGATTGACCTTTGTATGGTGTTAAAACATCCCAGTGAACCTTATCAAATACAAAAAATTCTACTTCTGGTCCCCAGTTACTAAAATCAAATCCTTGTGTTGTAACATGCTTTTCTGCTTTCTGACAGATTCCTCGAGGATCACTTTCTAAACGGCCTCTTCCTCCGCCCCAGTATATGTCACATAACAATCTAGCCGTTTTTTTCTCTTTAACCCAAGGAATAATTGCAAATGTACTTGGATCTGGTTTTAGTATTAGATCAGAATCGGCAATTTCAGTAAATCCAACAATCGATGAACCATCTAATTTTGGCAATCCGTCTTCCATCTGGTCAGGTGTGAATGTATCTGCTGAGATTGTTGTATGATGAAATCTACCTGTTAAGCCAGTAAATTGAAGATCTATGAACTTTATTCCCTCATGTTTTATTCTAGAGAATACCTCGTCTGATGAATATTTTACTTGTGTGGCTTTGCCACCTATTACTTTATACGGCAATTTTCTACTTCAAGCTAAAAGAATTAAACGTACCATTTAAGATTAACTTTGTATTAAAATGTCATCTACAGGATCAATCGATCTCAAAAATCTTCATGTTACTGTTATGCAAGAATTTCAAACTGATGATCCACAGGAGCTTAGCCTAGATTTTTTTAGAAATTTATCAAACTTCATTGGAAAACTAAAAAATGAGGAATATGATGGAATTGAAAAGAAAACTAAAAATCAGATAATATCTATAGCCACAAGTTTAACTGAGCTTTTAATAAATAAACGACTAGACAAAATCTCTAATTTAACAAAAATATCTTACACTGCCTTGACTGATGAAGAAAAATTTATCATCGACTCAAACGACGAAATGAACGAGCGAAAAGATATGATAATATCTGGAATAATCAATGGCAAATCCAAATTTCTAGAAATTACTTCTACAAAACATAAAACAAAACCTGTTACACTCAGATTTGTTAAAGAATTTGATGAAATTGTTGGTGTTGATTTAGAAAAATATGGTCCGTTCAAACCTGAAGATATTGCAACAATTCCTAATGGAAATGCACAAGCTTTAATTTCAAATGGAATTGCATTAAAAATTAGAACAGAAGAATAACATGTCTCATCCTGGCTCAGTAGATATAATTGATTTTTTAGCGTTTACGATTTATCCATTCATAGCTCTTGGAATAATTGAATTAGTTAGTCGAGGAATCAAGCTTCCATCATGGAAAAAATTATCTGTTCAAGGGGTTGCAATGATATTCTTATCGATAATTTATGTTGTATTTCCTGCAATGATTGTTACACGAGAAAACACTGTTCATGTTGAACCATTATGGATGTCAATTCTGGTTATGCTTGCATTGGCTACTACATTATTTTTTCAAGCTAGACGATCAAAACTTGATCCCACTAAAGCAGATTACTGAATTAACGAAATCTACCGAAGAATCTTTTCAATTTACTAGAGTTTGGTCCGCCATCTCTAATCACTCTTCGTTCACCAAATTTTTTTGCTCTAATTACAGTTAATTTTACACAACGATGATCCTCAGGAAGTCTGTGTTCATCACAAAATGGATCTTTACAATATGTGCATTCAAATGGTATGTCAACCAAATCCCCACAATATGCACAATTTTCTGGTTTCATAATATCAAATAGATTTTTTCTTTAATAAATTTACAACATCTTCTCTAATGCTGTAAACGTTTTGATTACACAAATTCGATATTTTTCAAATTTTTTATTACTACCTGTAGGTGTGACACCTAAATAATTTAATTCTCTGATGTAATTCGTAATTCTTTGTTCATTTGGTTCTAGTTTGTGTGCATATCTATTTCTAATTCTAGACATTAACTCTACATTTTTCTTCATATTTCCCTTAATCAAACCAGATTCTGTTAATATGTCCATTTTTAGATTTAATGTGAATAATGTACTATCAATTGACTTTGAAGGAATATTGAATTTTCTCTCTAAAATCCTATCTATTGTATTTTCAATGTACATATGACCTACTAAGAATAAATCTCGTTCATTTGTTGTCTCTAAAATTTTCCTAAGTTGAATTGTTGATAGAGTTTTTTGCATAACTATTCAAAATTGATATACGATTCAAGTGTTGCTTGGTTGAATACCATTACCGATAGGTCTGAAAATTCTTTTCCTTCTAATTGTTCAACAGTTCCTTCAAAACTAGTCTCATTTTCTGTAGTTATTGACTCATAGACATGTACTTTCATTTTTGAAGTATCGAAACCATTCATCTTCAAATATTTTGCAATTTCAGACTGCATGAAATGTTTCTCTGGAATCTTTGGCCATGGTCTGGGAACAAGTATGACACTTAACCCATCGATCAATGCTTTTTGCAATTCCAATTTTTTCTCTTCAATTGATGTTGAAATATGCATTGTAATGACTTTGGATTTATCTGTTGGGACTCTTGCGCGTGATGCAGCTACTTGTGTTGAACTTATTCCTGGAATTATTTCGACTTCGTCATAAATTTCAATTAATCTATCTACAACTTCTGATTCTGAAAAATTGACATCACCTGTAAAAGGAACTAGTATTGTATGATTATCTTCTTTTGCAATTTCTTGGTATACATCTTCTTGGTTTTGCATTGTTACTTCAAGTATTTTTTTCCCTTCGACAAACTCTTCAATTGTTTTTATTGTATATCCATAACCAATTACAACATCACATTGTGCTATTGCATCTTTTACAATGTCTGTAACATATCTTGGTGAACCTGGACCTACTCCTACTGCAAAAATTTTGTTCATTTTATTTTGTTACTCTTTGTTTTGATTTGATGAAGTCTATGCATGGTTTCCAATCAACACTAAGATATTTTGTTGGATCTTTAATTGGATACTTTACCCAATCTTGTACAATCGAAAACTCATATTTTTTCTCTTTGCCATTTTCAATAGCTTTTATTTGTAATACACTTCCCCAGGTTTTCTCTTCTTCTTCAATTTCTAAAATATTATCAAATGTTATTTTACTGATATATTTTTTCTTAACTTCTTCTAAATCAACCTGTAAATCTTTTTCTTCATATCCGTCCAACTTGTCAGTCATTGTATTTTTATTCTGTAATAACGTAACAATCTGTCTTTTACTTGCAGCACCCCACCATTTTTTCATTCTTTCGGTTCTTTTTAGAAATATGAAATGATTATCTGTTAAAATTAACATTCCTTCTTTTCCACCAACTCCAAAAAATGTTTTTGATTCTCTCCAAACAGACATTAAATGCGTGTGAATCTTTTCATTAAATTCCATAGAACAACTTGAAAAATAGATCGTTAAAAATCAATTGCAGATCTAATTTTTATTATAGACATATTTCTCAACTCCATGAATAAGAAATTATTTTCTATGTTATTTGCAATTCTAATTTTTACCATTGTACCTCATGCATTTGCAGAATATGAAGATACAATTGTAGTTATGGAGACTGATCTAGGACGATTTATTATAGAATTTTTCCCTGATTCAGCACCAAATCATGTTAAAAATTTTGTAGAATTATCTAATACTGGATTCTACACTGATACAAAATTTCATAGAATTATTGAAGGATTTATGATTCAGGGTGGTGATCCATTAACTGCAAAAGTTGGTCATTCACCGTCTGAGTGGGGAACAGGTGATCCAGGGTATTCTATTGATGCTGAATTTAACAATATTCAACACTCAAGAGGTATATTGTCAATGGCCCGTTCTGCAGATCCAAACAGTGCAGGCTCACAATTTTTTATTGTTCATAAAGATTCTAATTTTCTTGATGGTCAATACACTGTGTTTGGTAGAATAATAACAGAAGAAAGTTTTGTTACATTAGATAAACTTGCAACCCTAGAAACAGCACCTAATGATCAACCGATGAAACCATCTGTAACTACAATTAAAGTTGTACAGGTTTTAGATCGTTCTGAATTATCTGATCTTCCAAAGTATGTTCCTCCAAAAATAACATCTATAGAAGAAATGGTTGCACCTCCTACAAATCAAAAACAAGTTTTTAAAGAATATGGCTTTGGATTCATATCTCCTGCAGGTTGGTTAGTTCAAACTCCTCCTGTTACCTCGTCTACTTCTCCACAGGTAGCTGTTGTTGGCCCAAAAACATCAACATCCATGCCAGCTATATCTATTAGAGCCGATCCATCTTTATCAAAAACACTTGATGAAAATGTAGATGCATTAAGACAAAATATTCTTCCACTCATTGAATCTGGAGCTCTAAAAATTGCAGGTGAAGAATCACTTGAAATTAATGGTTATGATGCACATATGATAAAAGCTGTTGGTCATTTTGAGGATTCAAGCGGTGTAGAGCAGAGAATTGGTTTTGCATCAATTATGATAAAAAATGGTAATGTTGTTTATACAATTCAATATACCAATACTATAGAAAGTTTTGATGCACAGGAACAATATTATATTGATATGATTAACTCATTAGAATTATTTGTTCCTCAACCAATGGGTGTAAACTCTGAAGGAAATATGGATGGAATTTCTTCAACTCTGAAAGATGAAAGTCAAAGCGAAGGAGGTGGTTGTTTAATTGCAACTGCAGCATTCGGTTCTGAAATGGCACCGCAAGTACAATTCTTGAGAGAGATTAGAGATAATACCGTAATGTCAACACAATCAGGAACTGCATTTATGACTGGATTCAACCAATTCTATTATTCATTTAGTCCTGCAGTAGCTGATTATGAGAGAGAAAACCCAGTATTCAAGGAAGCAGTAAAAGTAACACTAACTCCATTACTTACTTCATTAACACTTCTCAATTATGTTGATGTTGATTCTGAGCAGGAAATGTTAGGTTACGGAATTGGAATAATTCTTCTAAACATTGGAATGTATTTTGTAGCACCTGCTGCAGCAATAGTTGTAATTAAAAATAGAATTAAACATGTATGATCTGTCCAAAAGCAAGAATTATCTTACTTTTCTAATTTCAATTTTTTCATTAGTTGTAATTGGAATAACACTTGTTTCAACATTATTTCCTGCACTAATCATTTCTAATTTTGGTATTCATTCAAATAATCTACAGATATTTGAAATTGGAAATAATGCATTAATTGTTTTATTATGTAATGTGATAATTATTACATTTGGAATTCTTTATTACAAAAATAAATTACCCATACAACTTCAAATATTTATTTCTAAAATAATTGGAAAACAAATATCTAGAAAATTAACAATAATTATTATATGCATAATTTTATTACCTTATGTCATTTTTACCACGCCCGAATTATTCATAGATGAAGCATTACAAGCACCTGACTATGAAATTTTTCTAGATGCAAAAGAAATTTTCCCATTTGGTAAAACTACGTTTACTGAGGCTACAGAACAAAATGATCGATATGTTAGAATGATTTTATTAATCAGTTCACTTGAAATTTTTCAAAATGTCAAAATAATACCATTTCTAGGAAGTATTGCATTATTAATCACTACGTATTTTCTGACAAAAGAAATCACAAAAAATAGACTTGCAGGAATTATTTCATTATTAGTACTTATTCAAAGTTATACATTCTTAAAATATGATTCATTTGCAATGTATGAGAACTTTTGGGTTTTATTTTATGTATTATCGCTGTATTTAATTTTTAAAAACTTCTACACTTCTTCAATATCATACGCATTATCAATTTTCACTAAAGCATTTACTGCAATATTTCTTCCACTTTCAATTGTTTTCATATTTTATTCTAATTTAAAAACAAAAACAAAAGTTGTATTCGTTATTTCGTATGGGGTGATGTTTGCTATTATTATTACAATTTGGACTCTTGATGCGAGTGTTTATGATAATATACTTCGTTTTGATCTATCACAATTACTTGTTGGACTAACAAAGACATCCTATCAAATTCGTTTTGATTTGTTATTTCTTGTATCAATTTTACCATTAACATTTGCTCTAATTATTAAAGCAAAAAATGGGTTTCATATTGCATCGTCAATTTTATTTTTAATTACAGGTTCAATTTTTGCTGGAGCAATTGTAGAAATGCTATCTGAACATTTTGTAATTTTACCATATAGATTTGTACCCACAATTGTGTTCTTTGCAGTTGGGGTTGGAGTATTATTTAATCACAAAAAGGATGAAAAACTATGAAAATTTTTAACAAATATCAAAATTTATTGATTTTCGGAATATTTGGTTTTTTCATAATATTTTTTACCTTTGAATTTGCAGTTGCCACTGATCAAAATAATGACGAATTAATCAAAACAGCTATTAATTTAATTAAAATGGATAAAGTAGATGAAGCAATTCCAATACTTGAAGAAGTTTTAAAAACTGAACCAAATAATTTGAATGTTATAAAAAATTTGGCAGTTGCTTACACTGATTCTAAAATGTGTGATAAAGCAATTAACTTATATGATAAAATTCTAAATGGGTTAAAACCAAATGCTGCTGAAATATTATATGGGAAAGCTGTGTGTTTCAATGATTTAGGCTTACCGGAAAAAACACTATTAACTTTAGATCAAATTGATAAGAAATATTCAAATGAAAATTCTATTTTAATTACAAAAGCTAATGCGAATGTTCTATTAAGAGAATTTTATGAAGCAGAAAAATATTATAAAATAGTTTTAGAAAAAGATCCAAACAGTAAGTCTGCTAATCTTAACATGCTTCTTCTTTCACATCATTTGAAAGATCAAAAAATGGCAGAAAAATATCTTGTAAAAATTTTGGGCGATGAACCAAAAAGAACATCATCAGCCTGTGCTGCATCTGGTTGTATGGGAATTATACCATTTTTATTTCCTGTAAAGGACTCTGAAAATTTCCAAATTACTGCTCAAATACAAATTAGAGATGAATCAAACATGTTAATTGCAATTATTGAAACTGATAAAATTAATTACACGCCACATCCAATAATGAATAAAATTCTTGCTAACTATGATGTTATAGAAACAATTCAAAATGATCTAGGTGTATTTGAAGTCAGAAAAATTGTTGAAAAAACTGAACCAAGAATTAATTCATATTTTATGGATAGAGTAGAATTTTTCTATAATGATTATTCTGTTTTATTTGGATATAATTTGGCAATACCATTAAAATCTGGGGATTATATTACAACGGAATGGATAATTCAAAAAAAGATTTAATGATTTTAATCATATAACAATAAGACCAATCTTTATCAGATATTCTATTCCTGTTGCAAATGTCTTATCATCAATTTGGTCATTTGCCCACCATCCAGCATTCGTTTTGATCCATTCAGGAATATCTGATTTATCCTGAGTTTCATCTCCTCCAATTGGAACAACAATGATTTTTTCCTTAATCAAAAATTCAATTCCACCAGTAAATGTAGAATCAGGTATTTGGTCATTTGCCCACCATCCAGCATTATTCTTCACCCATTCTGGAATTTGATAATCAAATGATGCAGAATGATCTTTTCTATCAACTATCACAGGAATTTGTAAATTAGCAACTTTACTATCATCTAAATTCTCAAATTTTAGAACTATAATTCCAGATACATCTGACGGAGTGAAAAACTCAAAACTATTACTTTGTGTTTTAGAGTCTGAACTCACTCCAGTTTTCTTTTCAATCTCCTTTCCATCATAAAAAATCTTCAAATCATATGAAACTGCAATTGGTCTGTCTTTGAGAAATGTATCTAAAATATCATAATACAAAATTGAAGTTTCTCCAGATTTCAATTCACCATCCCACCAAAGATTAATTTTGAATTGTCCATTCTCTGTAACTCCTGATAACGGTAAATCACTTTCAGGTTTTATTGTCATTAAAACTATATCTTCATTAAATTGATTGTTTGAAAAAATTTCTTGTAATTCATTTTGACCTATTACAATATGAACAAGTCTATCATCAGATGAAAAATCATCTATGCTTACCATTGATTCAGGCAATTCAAATCCATTTAATGTTGCAATATATTTTGAAACCAAAAGATCACCAAATGTTTTTGGCACTAGAATTTCTTCATGAATTACAGTTGTTTGATCAATTGTTTTTTGATTCCACTCAAACGGAAATGAAAATGTAATTTCTTTAGTATCTGTATTATAATCAAAATCTGTTATTTGATCAAAAAATGTAATAATTCCTAAACTTTGTATTCCATAATTTACATCATTGATTTCATACCGTGTAGTTTCTTCTATAGAAATTCCAAGTTCATAATTTACAGGATCAGATAAAACATTATCGTAACTATTAATTGTTATAACTGAAATTTTGAACTCATACAATCCGCCATTTTCAAAAACTTTTCCTTCAAAATTATACTGTTCACTTGCTAATCCAAAAAAAGATGCAAATGTTTCATGTTCCATAACTTGCACTTGCTCATTATTTGATGGTGTAAGATTCATTATCAAAACACCATCGTCTCTTTGAAATGTTTCATTAATTAGAACAATCTCGCCTTTGATTAATTCAACTTCAAATGTGACATTATCAATAGGCTTTACATCATTTGAATCAATGTTTGTGAAACTTTCAAAAAAATTAATTGAAATCTGTTTTATTCCTTTTTCTTTTCCATCTACATCTGTGTAAACTGTTGATGAATTAACTTCTAATGTAGCTTCTGTATTACCAATCATTATTGGTGGCATTGTTTCAGAACCTAAACCATGACCAAAAGAACTTGGAATCTCTCCTACAAATAATGCCACTATTAGAAAAACTGGAATTATCAAAAATCTCATATTCATACTAACAATCCTCCATTTCCATAATTAACTGATATTACATATTCATCTCAGGCTCAATTTAGGCATGAATAAACAATTAGGATTATAAACCAATTCTGTAATGAGTTAACATTATGGTTAATCAAGGCGCCTCAAAAGATGCTTGTCCACGTTGTGTTAAAGGCATAATGGTGACAGATAACGAATCTGGAGAAATGTTTTGCTCCAAATGTGGATTTGTAATGTCAGAAAAACTGCAAGAATCTGGACCTGAATGGCGTTCCTTTACACAAGATGAACATGGTGATAGAGCAAGAGCTGGTGCACCAACATCATTAACGATGCACGATATGGGTCTTGCAACTGTAATTAATCCTGTTAACAAAGATGCATCTGGTAAACCACTTACCGCATCAATGAAAAATACAATTGAAAGACTAAGAACTTGGGACAGTAGAAGTCAAGTTCATGAACCAGTTGATAGAAACTTTAGACAAGCATTCAGTGAACTAAATAGATTAAAAGATAAACTTGCAATTTCAGAATCTGTTGTTGAAAAAGCAGCTTACATTTATCGTAAAGCATTAGACAAAGGTCTTGTAAGAG
>Ga0315316_10002190_pt1 | contig 13974 bp, 11 predicted proteins | sample M160m3416metaG_FD_203702 | JGI IMG/M metagenome (GOLD analysis project Ga0315316, IMG submission 203702) | Ammonia-oxidizing marine archaeal communities from Monterey Bay, California, United States - M1 60m 3416 | ecosystem: Environmental > Aquatic > Marine > Intertidal zone | place: USA...
CCGCCCTCGGCCCCCCTGGCGTGACCCGCCTCCACGTTGACATAATTCTGCATTTCTGTCAGTCTCCGCGATCCGACACTTTTCTCGATGATCGTCAGAGCGACCGGCGACTCCACCCGCCCGCCCGCGCCCCAAAAGAGGCCACCATGACGACGCGAACCGCACTCATCACAGGATGCTCCACGGGCATCGGCCGACTCACGGCGCTCACTTTCCAGGCCAAGGGCTGGAACGTCGCGGCGACGATGCGGAGCCCGGACCACGAGACGGAGCTCGATCGTCTCGACAATGTCTTCCTCTGCCGCCTCGACGTCACCGATCCAGAGAGCGTCCGGACCGCCGTCGCGGCGACGCTCGAACGCTTCGGCACAATCGACACCCTCGTGAACAACGCGGGTCGCGGCGGACGTGCTTTGCTCGAGCAGATGAGCGACGAGAAGATCCTCGAGGTCTACCAGACCAATGTCTTCGGCGTGATGCGCGTGACCCGCGCCGTGTTGCCCCATATGCGCCGGCGCGGTCAGGGATGCGTGATCAACGTGACGTCGATGGCCGGCCTGATGGGCCTCGCCGCGGAGAGCACCTACTGCTCCGCCAAATACGCGGTCGAGGGATTTACGGAGGCGCTCTCGTGGGAATGCAAACCCCTCGGCATCCAGATCAAATCCGTCGCACCCGGTGTCTACCGTCGCACGGCGTTCGGTTCGAACGTCGACGACGAGGCGATGCTCGAAGGTGAAGAAACCCTCGTCGCTCATGCAAAAGAGCTACGGGAGCACTTCTCCGCGGCCGCGAGTCGCGAGGGCGGCGACACGGCTGACCCGCAAGAGGTTGCCGACAAGATCTACCAATGCGCCACGGAGTCGACCCCGCTTCGGAATCCGGTCGGCCGCGACGCCGAGATGATCATGGGCATGATGGGCGAACCGGATCGCCAGGCGTTCCTCGAGAAGGTCGAACCGCTCTTGCTTCCCGCCTCTTGAGCACGACCGTTCGCCCTTGCCATCGAACTCGCGAACGACACCTGAATTCGGACCGACAAGGAAAATCACGATGACTTCGACGAAGCCCCTCGAATCCAAGACCGCCCTCGTCACGGGCGCCTCCAGCGGCATCGGGCGCGCGATCGCCCTCGAGCTCGCTCATGCCGGAGCCCACGTCTTTCTCACCGGCCGGACGGCGGCGGCCATGGAAGACACCCGGAAGGAGATCCAGGAGACGGGCGATGCAGCCACGGTCATCACCGCCGACGTTCGAGATGTCGAGCAGGTCCGCGCGCTAGTCGACGCAGCCGTCGACTCGACCGGGCGCCTCGACATCATGGTGAACAACGCTGGCCTCTCCTACCCCGCTTCGATCCTCGAAGGCGACCCCGAGGAGTGGCGCTCCATGCTCGAGACGAACGTCCTCGCCCTGCTCGTCGGCTGCCAGTCTGCCGTTCGCGCGATGCGCATATGCGGCGCCGAGGGCCATGTCGTAAACATCTCTTCTGTCGCCGCAGAGCGGCGGAACTCAGGCGTCTACGGCTCGACCAAACACGCCGTCAACGCAATCTCCGCGACGCTACGCGAGGAACTCGAGAACGACACGATCCGCGTGACGAACGTGATGCCCGGCGCGATCGCCACGAATTTCGCGCGCAATTTCGAGCCCGAGTTCATCGACACGATGGGGAAGCTCGCCGGCATGGATCTCCAGCTCGAGAAGGGCGACCGCATGCCCCCCGAAGCGCTCGACAGCCTCGCCGAGAACATGAAGCAAATGCTGGGTCATCCGAGGGACGTGGCGAAGGCCGTTCTATATGCCGTCACGCAGCCGATCGAGGTCAACATCGCGGACATCGTCGTCCGGCCGCCGAAGGCGATGACCGTGCCGCACTGAACCTCGCCGTCCATCGGCGAGGCGACTGCGACGGCTTCCCAGGGTTCGCGGCAACCCTGAAGTATCTCAGCGACGTGCAGCTCAAGACGATGCAGCCGCTCGATGTTCCGCCGCTCGAGTCGATGGAGGCGGTCGCAAGAACGCCCCTCTGGCAGGCCTATCTGGAACGCAACTCAGAGTCGCATCGTGCGCGCCTCTTCGCGCAGAACGTGGACGTGTTCCTGGGGGCGATGCGGCGTTCCGGAGAACTCCTTCTCGAGTCCCGAAACAAGGTCGCGTTGGGGATGACGAATGAAGCACTCGCGGCGCTCACGGCGCTTGTGTTTGCGCCACATCGGCCAGAGGTGCTGGAGATGCTCCTTCCCTACGCCCGGGAGCACACGCCCACCCGTCGCTAGTTCATTTTCTGCATGCTTGAAAAGTTGCTGCCGGCCCAAGTCGTCGAGCGCGGTCCATCGTCTCATTCACCGTCATGCAAACCTATTCAATAGAAAATTCAAGCTGTCTTTCCGGCACCGCCGCTGATGACGCCAGGGCTTCCCGGAGACTCGACTCGGACCTGCCGGCGGCGCCCAGCACGCGCCTCGCGTGCCCGGCCCGGGTCTGCAGGTCCGCATTCGTTCTCAAGTGCAGGTCAGCGCAGCAGCACGACCTCACCGGAGTCGATCTGATAGACGCCACCGATGACCGCGAGCTTCCCGTTCTGAACCGCGGGGGCGAGGATCGGATCGCTGGTCGAGAGCGCTTCGACGTTGAGCCTCACGTTACTCGCGATCGCGTTGTCCAGTAGGTCTCCGGATGCCTTTTGGACCCGCTCGACCGCCGGCGTGATCGCATCGGTCAGCAACGGCAAATGACCCGGCAGCGCCTCCCCGGTTTCGACCACCTTGATCGTCGCGTCGACCGCACCGCAGGCGCTATGTCCCAACACGAGGATCACCTGAACCCCGAGGACCGCCTGACCGTATTCGAGACTCGCCGTCGTCACGCCAGTCGCGAAATTCCCCGCATCTCGACACACGAAGAGCTCCCCCGGCTGCGCATCGAAAATGAGCTCGGGCGCAACCCGGGAGTCCGCGCAGCTCAGGATCGCGGCGAACGGCTTTTGCCCCATCGCTCGGGTCCCCCGCTCCGCCGAGAAATCGTGACTCCCGTTGTTGCCGGCCGCGTAGCGAGTGTTGCCCTGGCGGAGCAGCTCGATGGCAGCCTCGGGCGTGCTGGCGGAACGCCGCGGCCCCTCGGTGGCCCCCTCCGCTCGAACGAAGAGCGGCGCGGCGACGGCCGCGGCAAGTCCTGACCCTGCGGTCTGCAGAAAACGACGTCGATCCATGATGTTTCTCTCCTTTGAGGGTGCGAGATCCGGGGAGGCGCGGGGACGGACCGCCACAGAGTGGTCGAACAAAACCAGGCAAGTCGCAGGAGGCTGAACCAGTCCGCCTCCCGTGCAGGCGCTCAGCCGCCCGCGTCAGGGAAAGCGGGTCTGAATCGAACTGCCTCCGTTTCAGAAAATACATAAAACTTTTCCGGTCGACCACAACAATGGCATCCTGCGAAATCATTTCGGCCCGATCCGGGTGCCCCATCCGTGTTCTCCCGCGCCTGCTCGGGACTCCGAAGACGGGCCAGGAGGACACGCCCGCCTGCGCGGCTGAGGCTCAAGGCTCGAGGATGCGGATCTCGGTCGACTCCGCCGGCCGGTCGAAGACCCGTGTGGTGCCGGCGACGAGCGCGCCGATCCGCGCCTCTCGCGTGCCCCCGAAGAAGAGCGCGGCAGCTGGCTCCTCGCGCGCTCGTTCTGGAGTTCTGCCACCTGCTCGATCAGGGACTCCATGTTGTCGAAGTGTCGGAACACGCCGCGGGTGGAAACGCCGGCGCGCTCGGCCACCTCGCTCGCCGCAGGTCGCAGGATGCTCTCCTCGAAGCATTCCAGCATGGCCTCGACGACCGCCATTCGGATGCGCTCGGATCGCGCATGACGCCCATCCGTCGTCGGCAACTCGGATTCCGTTGTTGTTATTCAGGATGGCAATAGAAGATTCGCACGAGGGGAAGGTTTCGGTCTACCCGGGTGACCGAGGCGCGCCGCGCTGTATTGGATTCCCCGGGCGATCATTACGAGTCGAGCCCGCGCAAGCGCAGCCGGTCGTTCGTGTGCGCATCGCCACTCGGCCTCCGGCACGCTTGGGATGGGGCATCGGATTTCGAGTCGCGGAGCGGCCCGGACCGTGGCATTCTCGCGGCCCGAAAGGAACCCGGCCGTCTATGTCCTCGTCGAGAGCCCTCGCCCCGACTGTCCTGATGCTCGTCGCGCTCGCGCTCGCACCCGCCGCGGCGTCGGCGGACACGCGCCGATTCGTCTTCGAGTACACGACGCGCGTCGGCCCAGTCGAGGCGCCTGGTGGCCTCGACGTCTTTGTCCCCCTCGCGACCTCCAACGCGCAGCAGACCGTCCTCGACGAATCCATTTCGGCGTCGATTCTCGGCTCCATCGGCCAGGAGGGCGCGTACGGTAATCGCTATTGGCATGGTCGGCTCGACGCCGCGAGCGACCAGCCGGTCGACGTAACCGTGCGGACCGTGGTAGAGCGGCGCGTCTCCCGCGTCGCGCCGCCTGCTCAAAGTCGTCCGCTCACGAACGAGGAGCGCGTCGCGTTTGCGTCGTTCCTGGCGCCCAACCGACGGGTACCGGTCGATCACCCGATCCTGGAGCCGATTCGGGCCGAGGTGCGGGCGCGTGCCGGCAGCGACGATCCCGCAGCCGTCGCCCGGGCCATCTACGACTGGATCGTCGACAACCTGGAATATAAGAAGGTCGGGACGGGCTGGGGCAATGGGGACACCTATTGGGCCTGCAACGAGCGCCGAGGGAACTGCACCGACTTCCATGCGCTCTTCATCTCGCTCGCCCGCAGCGAGGGCATCCCCGCGCGCTTCGAGATCGGCTTCCCCGTGCCGGAAAGCCGCAGCAAGGGTGAGATCGCGGGCTATCACTGCTGGGTTCAGTTCTACCTCCCGGAGGTCGGCTGGTTTCCGATCGACGCGAGTGAGGCCTTCAAGCATCCCGAGCAGCGTGATTTCTTCTACGGCGCCCACCCCGGCGACCGGATCCACATGACGACGGGTCGCGACCTCGAACTGCAGGAGGACGCTCAGCGGGCGCCCCTCAACTATTTCGTCTATCCCCACGTCGAGGTCGACGGCGTTCCCTGGCGAGGCCCGATCGAGAACCGCTTTCGCTTCGAGAGCGCGCCGAGCCCGGGCTGAACCCGGCGTCTTGCCGAGCAATCGGCCCGCGCGATAGACTCAGCGATAGCCACCGCGGTTTCGCGCCGCGATCCGGACCAAGGACGAAGCATTTGCTCAGCATACGCCCTCATTTCTGAATCGAGCCGGATGCCGGGGTTCCCGGCAGCCGTGAGGAGCGATCGGTGTAGTGACGTCTCCCGTCGCGCACCGACGCGCGGGAGATCACTATGTCGAAACGGCCGGGTCCGAGCGAGGACCTTTCCCAGCGAGCTCCGCTCGAGCCCATCGACGACGTCTTCGTCGTCGATCTGCGTCGATGCATCGGCTGCCACGCGTGCAGCGTCGCCTGCAAGACCGCGCACGAGGTTCCGCTCGGCGAGTTCCCGCTCCGCGTACGCTGGTTGCCGCGGCCAGAGGGCCAGACCTGGGCCTTCTTGCCCGTCTTTAGCGAGCGGCTCTGCGGCGGCGATCCCGCGAGCCTGGCCGCGGGGATGGACCCGGCCTGCGTGCGGGCGTGCCCGACGGATGCGCTCGTCTACGGGGAGCGCGACAGCGCGGACCTGCTCTCCCTACTCGAGAGACATGAGGCCGACTCCCTCACGGGACCGGAAGCGGTAGATCTGAAGCGCAACGTGACCTATCTCGGTCTGGCGGGTTTTGAGGGTCGTGAACTCTATCGTGGCGCGGCGCTCGACCCCCGTGATCCCGATCCGATCTACGAGCAGAGGTAGCGGGTTGGCCCTGCGAAGACGCGAGTTCATCCGACTCACGGCCGGCGCGTCGGCCGCACTGGCCGCACCGACCTGGCTCTCCTGTGCGACGCACGAGGGGCCCAATCCGCAGTCTGTCACGTCGACAGAGCCGCTGGACTACGGTCGCGCGCAAGCCAAGCCCACGATCTGCTTCGGGTGTACGACCCATTGCGGGGTCATCGGCTGGGTACAAGACGGACGTGTTCGCCTGATCGAAGGCAACCCGAAGGACCCGAACAGCCAGGGCACGATCTGTAGCAAGGCGAACGGGCTGATCGAGGCGACCGAATCGCCGGAGCGCCTGCTCCACCCGCTCCGACGCATTGGTCCGCGCGGGTCAGGGAACTGGGAGAGGATCTCCTGGGACGAGGCGCTGGACGAGGTGGCCTCGCGGCTGAGGGCACTGCGCGAAGCGGGAACGCCCGAGCAGTTCGTCTTCCATTATGGCCGAGACAAGACGAAGGGTTTCAGCAAGCGCTTCACGCACGCCTATGGAACGCCCCATCGGCTGAACCGGCGCTCGATCTGCAGCAGCAATCGCCGCGCCCCGCTGATGAGCTTCTACGGCCGCGAGTTCGAATGGGAGAGTCAGGACTTCGAGCACACCCAGATGGTGATCAACTTCGGCGCCAACCCGATGGAGGCCCATCAGGGCGGTCAGTTCGTGCGCAAGCGCCTGATGGACGCGCGGGTCGACCGCGGCGCTCGACTCGTGACCTTCGAGGTCCGCCCCTCGGCGACGGCCTCCGTCTCGGACGAGTATTTCCCCGTGCAGCCCGCCTCGGACGGCGCGATCGCGCTGGCCATGGCTCAGGTGATCGTCTCCAAGGGGCTCGCGGACGAAGCCTTCTGGCGCCGCTGGGCCAACATTCCCTTCGAGGACCTGCCGGGCATGCTGGCGCCCTACACGCCGGAGTTCGCCGAGGCCGAGAGTGGCGTGCCGGCAGCGGAACTCCGGCGCCTCGCGGTCGAGTTCGCGAAGGCGGCCCCCGCCTGCTGCACGATGTCGAATCGGGGCTCGGCCAAGCACTACAATGGCGTCCAGGCCGATCGGGCGATCCGAATGCTCGACGTGCTCGTCGGCAATGTCGGGCGTCCTGGGGGCTATTGCCTCTCGACGCTGCGCATGTGGAAGGGGCGCTACGGTCAGGAGGGGCTGCCCGTGATCGACCCGCCCTCGCCGCGACCGCGCGGGCCGAAGCCGTGGAAGCCGGGCACGCGTGCCTTCGAGACGCTGCCGCCCGAAGTACAGGCGAGGGTCGCGGACTTTCCACCTGAATGGCAGGACAAATATTTCGGGGAGCTCGCGACGCCGAGTGAGTACCCCTTGTCCTGGCATTGGTATCCAATGCGGGTCGGCCAGCTGGTCTACCCCTATATCAAGGAGGGACGACAGAAGGTCGGGGCCTATATGTCGTATACGCTGGGCGCGGCCTACGGATTTCCCGAGACCGACGTCGCACGCGAAGTGCTCCTGGACGAGTCGCTGATCCCTTTTCACGTCGCGATCGACGTGAGCTACGGCGAACAGGCCTCGCTCGCCGACCTGATCTTGCCCGACGCGACCGCCCTGGAGCGCTGGGATGCACATTCGACGAACAGCTACGGATTGCGCCCCTATACCGGGATTCGTCAGCCCCTCGTCGAGCCCCGAGGCGAGGCCCGCTCCGCGCAATGGATCTGGCAGCAGCTCGCGCATCGCATCGGCGGCGGCATGGAGGCCTATTTCGAGTTCGACGATCTCGAGGACTTCTACCGGGAGTGGTACGCGGAGCTGCCCGTCGACTGGGAAACGTTCAAGCGGGAGGGCATTTGGACCGATCCCGATCGGCCGCTCGATTATGCCCTCTACGAGCGCGAGCTGACCGAAGTCGAGCTCGAGGGGACGGAGGTCGACCCCGACACGGGGCTCCTCTATCGCTCAGACGGGGATCGGCGCGCCGCCGTCGGGATCCTCCGCGACGGGCGCGCCGTCCGCGGTTTCCCGACGCCGACGCGCACGATCATGATCGAGGATCCGGTCTTTCCGCTCGCGGCAGAGAAGACCGGCCTGCCCGCGGACGATCCCAACGCGCAGGCCCGTCCGCTCTATTTCCGCGTTCCGGAGCACGCCTCCCTGGGCGACGACGAGTACGTCTTCACGACCTTCAAATGGAACGTTCACACGCAGGGCCGTTCCAGCTCGTGGGCCAACGCCGCCGAGATCGTACATACGAATCACGCCTGGATAGCGCCCGAGACCGCAGAAAAGATCGGAGTCGAGACGGGTGACTGGGTCGAGATCACGACCTTCCGACCGAAAGGGCACACCTACCGGAGCGGAGAAGCCGAAGCCGTCGGCGTGCTGCGCAACCGCGTGCGTGTGGTGGCCGGTCAGCATCCCCGCGTGATCTCCTGCTCCCACCACGCGGGACACTGGGAGCAGGGGACCACGGCGCGCGCCTCGGGACCGTCGAAGGGCGGCGGGAGCGCCACCGTGGCCGCAGAACTGAGGCCGGATCTGTGGTGGTCCCGGGAGCGGGGTGGCGCGGGCAACGGGGAGGCGCTCAACCACGTCCTGCCGATCAACCCTCAGCCCCTCGTCGGCGGGCAGAACTGGTTCGACAATGTGTGTCGGGTGCGGCGGGTCACTTCGGACAGTGTCCCCGACGCATGAAGCCCGTCCCGGGACACACCGCAACACGAGCGAGGCCCGGCCCATTCGATCCGCTTCTCGAGATCGGCGTAGCGGACCGCAATTCCCCCAAGGCGCTGTGCGCGCTCTAGTCGCTCGGCGCTGCTTCCCCACCGCGCAAAGCCTGGTCGAAGAAGTGAATGGCGTCCTCTCCCACGAGATCGAGCGCCTGGCGTCGCGGAACCTCCTCGCTTTCACGGCAGATCTCGCCCAGGACGAGACGGCCCGCCCAACCGCACTCGCCCAGAAAAGTGTAGTGGTCGACGCCGGGAAGAACGAGCAGTTCCTTGTCCTGGAGCGCCGCGACGAAGGGCCCGGCGGCCATGGAGCCCAGATCGCTGCGATCTCGATCTCGAGTGCAGCAAGCCGACGACCAAGCCGAGCAGAAGAACGCAGCCGAGCAGCCGTCGAAGACGGCGAGCTCCAACGCGTCCATGCCACTCCAAGAGAACGGGCTCTTCGCCGGGTCCGTACGCGTCTATGCAGCCGGGGTTTCAGTGATCGTGGCGTTCGCGTCGAGCCCCAGATGGTTACAGACGTTCTCGACCAGAATCTTCCGGCGTAGCTCCGCCTCGATTTCGCCGAAGGTCTTCTCTATGTAGGCCTTGGAGTTCGGATAGGTCCCGACCGAGTGCGGAAAATCGCTGCCCCATACGAGCTGATCGAGAGGAAATACGTGACCCATCTGCATGATCTGGGCGTCGCCGACCATGCCGAAGAGCGTGTGCTCGAGGACGTACTCGGACGGTTCCTTCTTCAACTCGACGCCGAACCATTCGTTGAATTCGTGGTAGTTGCGGTCGAGGTAGAAGAGCATCGCGGGCAGGTAGCAGGCATTCAATTCGGCGAAGTAGAAGCGGAGCGACGGGAACCGCTCGAATACCCCGTGCACGATCATCTGCGACATGGTCGCGCCCGGCGCGATGGGCGCGTGCTGCGACATCCCCGCCTCGGCCGACCATTGAGAGGTGTCCGCTCGCGGATCACCCCTCCAGACGGCGCCGCCGAAATTACTGTGGGGCGATAGTGCGATCCCGAGATCAAGAGCCGCGCGCCAGAAGGCGTCGTCTTCCGCCTTCGGCCCACCGCTGCCGTTGGGGTACTGCTGGAGTTGAACCGACTTGAAGCCCATCTCGTGGGCCCGCTTCAACTCCCCGACGGCCTGGTCGATGCCGCGGACTGGGATCAGCGCGTTGGGGATCAGTCGGTCCGGGGCGACCGCACAGTAGTCTTCCAACTGCCAGCGGTTGTAGGCCTGGACAATCGAGAGGTAGATGTCATCGTCCGCGATCCCTTCGATGAAACGCGCCACGAACACCGGCGCGAATAGGACCTCGGCATCGATGCCGTCCAGGTCCTGCTCCCGTAGCCGCTGCTTGCCATCGCCCGCACCTTCCCGAGCTGAGCCGTCCTCGTTGAAGTAGCTGGCGTTCGCAAACTGCACGGGCCCCCGACCTTTGATGTTCTGGCCGTTGTGGAGCATTGGCTGACCTTCGACGATCCAGCCGTCGGCGCCATTTTCCAGGCGGATCAGCCGGGGCGCGCGATCGCGGTGTCGGTCGGGCACGTATTTTAGCCAGCCCTCGGGCGGCGTCTCGATGTGACCATCTCCTGAGATGACTTGATAGGTACGGGACATCGGAACCTCGGTACTGAAATAAGGGAGGGGGTTCGGGGGCTTTTGCAGGCGTTCCGCTCGGCCCGATCGCTATGAGTTCATGATGCGTGGCCGAGGGACGAAATTCAAGCCATATGCGTCCCCGCCGGACGGATACGAGAGCCCCTGCGACAACACACATCTTGCGCAGGCCATCCCAGGGTCGCCCAGTCGACGCGCTTCGAAATCGACAAACTCGAGTGCGGCGACACCGACCATGCGGGCCTCTCGCTGCTCCAGCCCAACCGAGCCGCGGCCCTTTGATTCGGCAGGCTCTCCATCCCGGCGAGACAGGTCAAATGACGCGACCATCGACATGCATCTATGTCGTCGAGCAATTCAGGAAACGGCTCGGTCGATCGCCTCCCGCAGGCTCGAATCCATCGGCTCGGCGGCTTCGGCCGCCAGACACTCCATGAGTTCCGCACGATTCTTCACGCCGAGCACCACCGTATCGACCCCCTGCATCGCAAGTGCGTACTGGTGAGCAAGAAAGGCGGGACTCTTCCCGGATTCGGCGGCCAGCACGCGAAAAGCGCGTGCCCGATCAAAATCGCGCCTTTCCGCGGACTCCGGCGCGACCGACCGATCGATCGACTGCGCGAGTGCGCCGGCCGCGAGCGCTCGAATGCCCATCACACCGACGCCCAGCTCCAAGGCCCGCGCGATCACGTCCCGCGGCTGCGGTTCCTCGACGGCGATCGCCATTCCGCCTGGAGAGTCGAGTAAATTCGTGATGCACTGGACCACGTCGGGTTTCGCACCCGCGTCCAACGCGCCCAGGTTCTGGGCTTGGGTACTGGCGGCCGTGATTCCCCAGGCAGCGACCCTGCCTGAGGCTTTCCAAGCTTCGAAGACCGGTACGACGTGAGCCGCAAATCGGCTCTCCTGAACACCGATATGGGGCAGTAGCGAGGGACGGATGCAGTCGGACCAACCGTCCTCGATGAGGTAGCCGTGCAGGATGAAGACATCGACGCGATCACGCGCGAGCCGTTCACAGCTCTCCTCGAGCGAGCGATTCAACCGCGACTCAATCTCATCGACGGGCGCGTCACCGAGCATGCACTTTGTCGTGAGCTTGACGTCGTCGGGATAGCCACCCGCGAAGGCGAGACCCATCACATGCTCTGCCTCGCCGCGGCCGTAGAGCGGGGCCAAGTCGAAGAAGTCGATCCCGGCCTCATAGGCCGCGTGCACGGTCGCGATCGCTTCATCTCGATCCGTCGAGCCCCAGACCTGACCGATTCCGCCGCCACCGAGCGCGAGTCGACTCGTTTCGAAACACCGCCCTAGCATCGTGGTCTTCACGCAATTTCCTCCCTCGTGAACCGCGCATCCGCTGTCCTCCATAGTGGCCAGCCACAGCCCCTTTTCGGCCCGTCCGTCCGCTCACCTCGCACGATGTGGAGGTCTGAATGGCAGACACGCGCTGAACCGATCTCGATGAACACCTCATCCTAGCTGAGCCTCAGTGCCGGGTAGGTTTAGCCCCTCCTCGAGATCTCAATGAAAGGGCATGCCCTCTGAGGCGGAGTGCACACTCGTCTCGGCCGTGTCCCCATACGCACGGCGCGGTCCGGGATTCCGCGATGCTTCTACGCGAGCATGTCGAATCGGGGCGGCGCTTGGCGCGAACTCTTCATTCGGGAGAGGACGAGATGGAAATTCGCACCCATACGCGGATGGGGACGACCGTACGCGGAAGGGTGCGATCACAACCGCCTCGGGCGTCTTCGAAGCGTCGTTTCATTGAACACCCAGCACCTTGTCGCCGGGGATCGCCCGCCGCTCCTGAAGCGTCGAGCCCCTTCGGAAGAAATGCCAACGGTCTACCAACAGTCCTCCGTTGCCGCGGCCAGCGCCGCGGACAATCTCCCAGGCTGTTCGAAAGTCGGGAAACAAGGGGGGGGACGCCTCGAAAGGAGCTGCACGCTCCTCACCGCTCACGACCAGGAAGGGGCTCATGCGGCCAGGCCGCGGGGTTCTTTTTCAGAATGTTCCTTGGCGGCTTGATCGCAAAATCAGCCTGTTTTCATACTCCGTCAACCTTCTCTTTTCCGGGGCCGCTCGATCCAGGTGCCAACCCACGGTGAATTCCATTGCTTCCATTGTGGCCCGGCCGACAAGTCGGCACCGACTTCCACCGCGATTCTATGCCCCCTCGCGGAGGCGAGCCCCCCCGAAGAAGCCGAGCCGGCGCCAACTGGTCCGACACACCCAATCTCTGGACCTCACCGTCCACCCCCTTTCGAAAGCGCAGGACCCCTATTTTTTCGCCGAAAATGCTACAACGCACAATGTCCTCGGCGAAGATCTCGGTCGGGCGGCGGTGAACCGAGTCGGACCGTCTCTCGATGACATTCGCAGCGTGGCCTCGCCCTCCTTTTTTCACCCGGAAGTGAACCACTCATGACATCGCCCGACGCCTCGCGCAAAACCATCCGTAGGTCCTGCCCGATCTGTGAAGCCTCCTGCGGCCTTCGCATTCATGTCGATCCAACCGGCAAGGCGATCGAGCGGATCGAAGGCGACCCGGACGATTTCCGCAGCCGCGGCTACCTATGCCCCAAGGCTTATGGGATGAAGGGAGTCCATGAGGATCCCGATAGGCTCCATCGGCCGATTCGGAAACGGGACGACGGGAGCTGGGAAGAGATCGGCTGGGATGAAGCGCTCGACCTCGCCGCGAACACCCTTCGAGCGCTCCAGCAAAAGCATGGCTCCCATACGATCGGATTATTCGTGGGCGAGCCAACCGGACACGACGTCGGCGCCCTGCTCTATACGACGCATTTCATTCAGTCGTTCCAGACGCCACGGATGTTTTCTTCGGCCACCATGGATCAGTTCCCGAAGCAAGTAAGTCTGACCCGCATGATCGGCGACGGCGAGATGTACATCGTCCCCGACCTGCATCGCACGGACCTCTTCATCTGCATGGGCGGAAACCCGCTCGCCTCTCAGGGCAGCCTGATGAGCACGCCCAACACGAAAAAGGTCATACGAGCGATCAGCGAACGCGGAGGTCGCGTCATCGTCATCGACCCACGCAAATCCGAGACCGCAGAAATCGCCGACGAGCATCACTTCATCAAACCCGGAAGCGACGCCTACTTCCTGGCCGCCATGTGCCAGGTCGTCTTCGAAGAGGACCGGGTCGACCTTGGCCGATTTTCTGAATTCACGGACGGGCTCGAGGACGTTCGCCGCCTCGTTGCGCCCTTCACGCCGGAGGCCGTTGCCGACGCGACGGGAATCTCGGCAGAGGTCATTCGCGAGCTGGCACGTAGCTACGCCTCGACCCCTCGCGCGGCGCTCTACGGGCGAATCGGAACCTGCACACAGGAGTTCGGCACCCTCGCCAGCTGGCTGCTCGATGTCATTGCGATCCTGACGGGGCATTTTGATGAAGTCGGGTGCATGATGTTTCCGAGACCCGCCACCGGAGATACCGAGCCGGGGCGTCAACAGCCGGAGCTGCCGGTGGGCCTATGGAAGACCATCGGCCGACAGATCCCGATGATCGACGGACAGCTACCGGCGGGCACCCTCGCCGAGGAAATCGAGGAAGAACAAGCGGGGGAAGAGCGTGTGCGCGGACTCGTCACGGTGGCGGCCAACCCTGTGCTGTCGGCGCCAAACGGGAACCGGCTCGCGGCCGCGACGAGCGAGCTCGAATTCATGGTCTCCGTCGACATCTACTTGAACGAGACGACGAGCAACGCGGACCTGATCTTGCCGACCCGCGTTCATGCGGAACG
>Ga0315316_10002193_pt1 | contig 13972 bp, 16 predicted proteins | sample M160m3416metaG_FD_203702 | JGI IMG/M metagenome (GOLD analysis project Ga0315316, IMG submission 203702) | Ammonia-oxidizing marine archaeal communities from Monterey Bay, California, United States - M1 60m 3416 | ecosystem: Environmental > Aquatic > Marine > Intertidal zone | place: USA...
CGTTATGATATAGTAGCACTTGATGATACAGAGAGTGAAACAAACACTGTTACCCAAGATGCTAGAGAGAAGATTAAGAATATTGTCTATAATGGTGTTAAACCTGCTCTTGATTTACATACAGGTCGATTAATATTTGCAGGAACCCCTGTTCACTTTGATAGCTTATGTCAAAACATATTAGATGGATATGCTAAAGCTGAAAATAAAGATGATTACACTTGGGATGTAATTAGTTATAAATCTACTCAGCCAGAAATGCCAGGTGGTGTACTTTGGAACTCGTATTTTCCTCGAAAAAGATTAAATACGATGAAGAAGGAATATGAGGAAGCTGGTAGAATACATGGTTACTATCAAGAGTATGAATTAGAAGTTCAAAATGAAGATGAAGCTGTTTGGGGAAGAAAGTATATAAAACATTGGAAAGGTCGATACGAACATGAAGAGGGTCTTAATTATATATTTATTGAAGGCGAAAAGATACCAGTTAATACCTTTGTTGGTTGTGACCCTGCAACTGATATTAATACTAAGACTTCTGACTTCTCGGTTATAATGGCAGTTGCCGTTACTCCTGAGAATGAAGTATATGTTTTAGAGTATGAACGCCATAGGTCAATCCCAACTGTGGCAGGTCGAGATGGTAAGGACAATGTTATAGGTAAGCTGGGAGTAGTTGATTATATTATGCAAATGCATGAAAAGTATCATTGTATATCATCGACTGTTGAAGATGTAGCTATGAATAGGTCAGTATTTCAATCTTTAAATGAGAGAAGAAGGATAGAGAATAAATTTTCTATTAGCGTAATTCCTGAGAAACCAGGGGGCAGAGAGAAGCGAAATAAGATATATTCTGGTCTTTCTGGTCGTTTTAGCACAGGAACTATACATTTACGGGAAAATATGTTTGATTTAGAGCACGAAATTGTTACATTCGGAGCAAGAATGGCTCATGATGACACCATTGAAACACTATTTTATGCACTTTTACATGCTTTTCCTCCTAATATGAAGCAAAAAGAGAAGACTAGAGAGTGGTATAAACCAAAAAGAAAAGCAAAAGGTTGGTTAGTATCTTAATATGTCAGGATGGTTGAACAATAAAGGGAAAGAAGCAAAAGAAAAAAGATTAGGTCTTCCCCCTTCTTTAACTGATGCTAAACCAAGTAGAACACAAAGAGTGCAAGATGTATTATCAAAAGTCACTGAAGCAGGTGGTAAATTAACAGATTGGATGTATTTTTCTCCTGAAGAAAGTTTTGATAGAATGTTTCCCCCAGGAAGTGGTTCGTCAATGAGCTATGGAAGTATGCTTAATCCTGAAAAAGATACTCCAAAAAAATTTGTGCCTAGTGAAGGATTAAAAAGTTTATGGGAGCAAGCAGGTAAACCTTATATGATGCAAACTAGTGGGGGAAATAAAGGATTTTTTAAACCAAAAGGTGCATATTGGGATATGGGATATAAAACTCCAAAAAATTTATTAAATAAACTTTTCCAAAGCGACACTGTTCATTTACCTCCTGGTAGATTTTTTCCAGTCCCAAGCGCTGAATTAGCGGTTGAAGAATTAGGTCATGCTATGAGATTTAAAGACCCAAAAAGATATTCAAAATTTGATTCAAGAAAAGAATTAGCAAAAGCTAAAATTGGTGAACATTCACATGGGTATGACGAGTCTTTATATGATGAAAAAGATACAGATGAATACCAAACACATCATGTGGTTTCACCTAAGTTAAAAAAATGGCTTTTAGATAATTACGGAGAAGAATAATGCCTAAAGGTAAAGGCACATACGGAAGAAAAAGAGGAAGACCTCCAAAAAAAGGGAAAGCAAAAAAAGGTAATTATGGCAAGAACTAAAAAAGCAGAACGTATTTATCAAATGTGGAACTCTGCTAATTCTGAAGAAAGAGTTAAGTGGCAATCTGACAGTCAAAAAGGATTTGATTTTTATCTTAATGAACAATTAACTCAAGATGAGTTAGAAACATTAAGAGAATCAGGGATGCCCACATTCGAGATTAATCGAATTACACCTATTATTGAAACAATGAAATATTTTGTTACAGCTAATAATCCAAAATGGAAAGCTGTGGCTGTTGAGGGTAGTGATACTAATATTGCTCAAGTACATAGTGATATATCTGAATATTGTTGGAGTTTATCCAACGGTAAAGCTGTTTATGCTAGTGTTGTTCTTGATACATTGACAAAAGGTATGGGTTATTTCTTTGTAGATATTGACCAAGACCTCGATAATGGAAAAGGTGATGTTGTATTTAGAAAAATAGACCCTTATGATGTTTTCCCTGACCCAATGAGTCGTGATTTCTTATTTAGAGATGCATCATTTATTATGGTTAGAAAAACTTTAGCTAGAGAACAATTAAAAAATATGTTCCCAGAGCATTCAAGAAAGATTGCAAAAGCTAGTGAGCAAGGAAGTATTGAAGCTTATTCTCAAGCAGATAGGAGTGACTCTGATGCTATTATTCCTGAGGATATTGTTACTAGCGTTTCTCCAGATGGAGATAGAGATGATATTATAGCATATCATGAATGTTATGAAAAGGTTCGTGTTCCTTATGTAAATATGAGCATGAAAGTATTTCCAACAAAAGAAGATATTAACCAAGTAAAAGAAATATCAGCTCAAAAACTTAAAGCATTTAAAGATGAATTAGGTGTTACAACAAAAGAAAAGATTTTATCAATACAACAAGCTTTTGAAGCTGGTGAGATTATAGAAGAAAGAGCTAATCTCGAAATACAAAAAGCTGAAGAAGAATTAGTTAATGGTATACAACAAAAACGAGCAGAAATAGAATATTCTACTCAAGAAGAATTAAATAGAGTAGAAGAGAAAGTTGTAAGTAAAGAAGAATTTGACATTTTAATGGAGAATCAAGACGTTGCATCAAGTATTGTTGAATCAAGTGAATATTTTGAGACTAGAGTAAAGGTAACTTGTACTCTTGGTTCTGATATTACTTTATATGAATATATTTTGCCTATTCGTGAATATCCAATAATACCTGTACCTTACTTATACACTGGCACTCCTTATCCAATGTCGGCAGTTAGTCCTATGATTGGTAAACAACAAGAGATTAACAAAGCTCATCAAGTTATGGTTCATAATGCAAATTTAGCTTCAAACCTTAGATGGATGTATGAAGAAGGCTCTGTCCCTGAGGATGAATGGGAACAATACTCATCTGCTCCAGGTGCTCTTTTAAAATACCGACAAGGATTTACCCCTCCCACACCAATATTGCCAGCAGCTATTAATAATGCTTTTTATACAATCACTCAAGAAGGTAAAGCAGATATGGAATATATAGCTGGTATTCCAAGTGCCATGATGGGATTCACACAGCAACAAGCTGATACTTACAGAGGATTACTTGCAAACGATGAATTTGGCACACGAAGAATTAAAGCATGGATGGGAAGTGTATTAGAACCAGCTTTAGAGCAAACAGGAACAGTATTTAAAGAAATATCTCAAACTCATTATACAATTGATAAAGTATTTAGAATTGTTCAGCCAACCGCTGGTGGTGGTCATTCTGAAAAAGAAACAAGAATTAATATCCCTATATATAATGATTATGGGGAAGAAATAAATAAGTGGTCTGATTATGCTACTGCTAGATTTGATGTAAGAATAGTAGCAGGTGCTTCAATGCCAATAAATAGATGGGCATTATTAGAAGAATACTTTAGATGGTATCAGGCTGGACTTATTGACGATATTGCCATGTTATCAGAAACAGATGTAAGAGGCAAAGAGAGTATTATTGAAAGAAAATCAATGTATTCTCAATTACAATCACAAGTTGAACAGTTAGATGAAGCAGTAAAAGATAAAGACGGAACGATAGAAACCCTAAGTAGACAATTAGTTCAAGCAGGAATAAGACATAATATTGACACTGGCTCTATGGAGACTAAAAAAGATGTTTTAGAGACAGAAGCTCAACAAAAATATTATAGAAAACTGATAAATGACGATATGAAAAAGAACTTGCAAGATAATAAGCAAGAGAAATAAATTACTAACTAACAAAAAGGCTATTTAAAATGGAAGAAGCACAAGTAGGCAACGCAGAAGTCGATATAAATTCTGCCCCCGAAAGTTTTATTTCTGACGATAATCCTCGTGACTTTTTTGGCGATTTAGACAAACAAGTTAACGGTGGAATAATTGACGATGCCGACACAAATGAAACTTCAAATAACACTGCTCCTAGTGATAACACACAAGAGGACACTCAAGTTGTTGACGAAGCTCAGCAAGAGGACATTGAGACTCTTAAAAAAAGGTATTCAGATTCAAGCGAAGAAGGTAAGCGTCTTAACCAACGCTTAAAAGAACTTGAACCTTATATGCCCGTTCTTGATGAAATGCGTAAAGACCCTAATTTAGTCACTCATGTGAGAGATTATTTTGAGGGTGGTGGTCAAGCCCCTAAAAGTATGGTTGATAAAATGGAACTTGGTGAAGATTTTATCTTTGACCCTGATGAAGCTGTTAGCAATCCTAATAGTGATTCAGCCAGGGTTTTAAATGGGACTATTGATGGTGTTGTTCAAAGAAGGCTTAACAACGAACTCGATAAGCAAAAGAAAGAGTTTACTCTTGAAAGGCAAATCGGTGATTTTCGTCAAAAGCATGATATGAATGATTCTGAATGGAATGATTTTAAGCAATTTGCTGACAATCAATCGCTTTCATTAGATGATATATACTATTTAAAAAACAGAGGTCAAAGAGAAAACAATATTGCTAGGTCTGCAAGTCAAGAAGCCGTTAAAAAGGTTCAAGAAACCCAACAACGACCAAAATCACTTGCAACTCAGGGTTCTGCAAAAGTGGAAACTTCTGAAGATGTCCAAGTTTTTGATACTATTCTAGGGATTGACAAGGAACTAGAAAACGCATTTGGTTAATAGCTAAATGAATTAGTCTATTAGCCATCTGCTAAACCCTAAATAGAATAGGAGTAAGTCAAATGGCTGATTTATTTAATCTAAGCAACTTAGGTGTTGCTGACGATAATAGTAGTCTTTCGACTGGTGACCTTAGACGGAAATATAACTTCGGAAGCAGGGTATCTGAACTCGCAATAGCTCAAGACCCTTTCTTCCGTTTAGTTTCAAAAATCTCTAAGAAACCGTGTGACGACCCTCAGTTCAAATACACTGAAAGGCGACCTTCATTTCATAAGCGTTATGCTTATTTATTTGGAGCTGCTGATTCAGGAATGCCTGCACGTCACGGTGATTTAAGTGCCAATACAACTAAACTTTGTATGGTAACTGATTACAAATCCGCAGGAAATCAAGGAACTGTATATGGACAAACTGGCTCTGATATCATTGATATTGGTGGAGCTGGAACGCAACCTGAATTTTTCATGAAAGGTCAACTTATTAAAGTACCTGCTCATGGAACTCTAGGAAATGCGTCATCAACAGATTATGGTATTTATAAAGTAACTAACGTTGAAGATGCTTCAGTACCTGCTTCTGGTGGAAGTGGTAGTGCAGCTCTAGCTGCGGCTGGTGAAGCAAAACTACTTACAGTTGAAGTGGTAAAAACACCAAGCGTTTTAAAGTCTACTTATAAACATCAAACTGACTACCAAACAGGTGCAAACTCACAAGAAGACCTTGCCCCAAAGCGTAGTTATGTAATTGGAACTGCCCACGAACAAGGTAGTGGTTATCCTGAAACATGGAAAGACCAACCTTTCAAAACTGGATTTGGAAATACTCAGATTTGGAAGACTGCTATGGCTATGGATAATACTGCAAGAGCAACTGTTCTTAAGTACGATTCAAGTGAATGGGCAAGAGTATGGAAAGAGAAGTTAATTGAACACAAATATGATATTGAGCAATCATTATTATTTAATGGTACTGCTTCAACATCAGGTGACGCTTGGTACACTGATGGAGTTGTAAACTACATTAGTGCATTTGGTAATCAGTTCAGTTTAGCAACTGCAAGCAAAACTCAAGATGATTTTCTTGATGACATGAGTGCATTCTTAGACCCTCGTTACAACAATGCAAATGCAACCGTTTTCTTTTGTAGCACAGCTGTTTACAACTGGTTACATAAGTTAAGTGGATACTTTAGCAACAACGTAGGTATTGTAGGTGTAGGAAATCAAACTCCTGCTACCGATGGTACTTCTTATGGTCGTGCTGAAATGTCTATGACTGGAAAACGTAAAGTCTTTGGTGTTGATATTTCAACAATCTCTACTCCTTATGGAGATATGAGTGTTGCTAGAAATATTCACCTTGACGGAACTAACATTGGTTTGCTTGGTATTAATATGAGATATTGTGCTTACCGACCTCTAGTTGGTAATGGACAAAATCGTGATACCTCAGTTTACGTTGGTGTTCAAACTCTTGAAAATAGTGGCGTTGACCGTAGAGTCGACTTAATCCAAACAGAAGCTGGCCTCGAGATACATATGCCCGAAGCCCATGCTATCTGGACAGTATAAAGGAGTGTGAATAATGGCTAATCCAATGTACGGACAAAACGTAGCTGACGACAAAGTTGCCGTTGCTACTGATAAAGATGTATTTGTAAAAGAATACACTGCTTCAGCTGCTATGGGAAGTGATAGTGGGAAGGTGAGACATATTGAGTTAAGCTCAACTTCTGTAATCGCTATGACTGGAATAAATGGCGCTGATTACGCTGGTCAAATAGTTTCTGTAAAAGACACTAGTGCTTCTGGCACTGCTGCTCATACAGTTACTCTTGCTAGTGGAACATGGAACGGAACTAATACCGTAGTTACCTTAAATGCCCCTGATGAATGTATTGTCGTAATGTTCGACAGTGCAGGAGACGGGACAGATTTGGCAAACGTCGGTAGTGTTGCGTTATCATAAAACAATAATCAATAATATGGGGGGATTTATTTCCCCCCGTAGATTATAAGGTATTAAATGAAAATTTGGGAAAAAGTAAATAACATTACAGGGAATGATAGCAAGTCTAGATATTTAGTTCCCTATATCAATGCAGGTTCAAAGTTTTTGCTATCAGCTCTACCTGAAAAGTTTTTATGGACTATCGCCTCTGAAAGTGAAATAACAGGATGGGACTCAGGTGGAGATAACCAAATAGGGACAGGGTCTTCTATTGCCTATGATAAGGTTTTAGCAGTTTATAGATACGATGGAGGCAAAAGACGTGTATGCGCAGAATCTCCTGATAAAAATATTCATATATTTGACGAGGATTCAAGTTTGCTTAAAGCAACTGAAATGTTTCCAAAATTTTATAAATTATCTGGTAAAATTTATATTAAACCAGACCCTGATTACAATGATGGCTCTTCAACCGAATATTATGCCAAGCTTGGGGCAACTTCGGTTACTACATCAGGGAACATTACGGCTAGCAGCACAACTTTAACCGTTACAAGTGCGACAGGAATAGTCGTTGGTCAAATTGTAGATGGTCCAGGTATTCCTAGCGACACAGTTGTTAGTAGTATAAATAGCACTAACATAACATTATCAAACGCAGGTACTATAACATATAGTGGGGCTAATAAGCCTGATTTTACATTCACATCTATTACTACAGTTTTTACTAAAACAGGGGATAAGGGAATTATTGTATACTCAGCTCCTCCAATAGTTGATGAAAATACTGATAGTTGGATTCTTGCAGAATATGAAAATATTGCACTATTCTACGCTGCTTCTTTAGACCATTTTAGATTAGCATCAGTATATAGAGATTTATGTAAAGCTCAAATAGATGCAGTTGCATCTGGTACTTTATCATTTAGTGTATCGAGTTTATTACCATCTACTTTTAGTATTTCAAGCACTTTACCAACATTTAGTTTTACAAATTCTCTTCCAGTAGATATTAATATTACATCAAGTTTACCTAGTGGATTAAACTTAACAACGTCTTTACCTTCTATTGAAATTGTTGCTACTAATTTACCTTCTGATTTTGTTACACCTACGACCTCTGATATAGATATTAGTTCTCCTTCAGAGTTTTCTCATACTTTAGATGTTCCTTCAATTACAGGTGCTTTAATTAAAGCTCAACAATTAATTGATGGTAGTGTAACTACTAATAATGCTCAAGAGTGGCTAAATGATGAAGATTCTGAAATGACTGCTGCTACAATTGGTGTAGCTAATTCAGAATTGTCTAGAGCACAAGCTACGATACAAAAAGAAAAAACTAAATTAGAAGATTTTTCTTCAAAAGTAAGTCAAAGATTAAATAAATATCAAACTGATGTAGGTAATTATTCAGCTCAAGTTCAAAAAGAAGCTACAAGAATGAGTTCTCAATTAGCAAAATATCAAAGAGAAGTTGAAAAGAAGATTCAAGTTTTTTCATCTGAAATATCTAAATATCAAGCTGAAATAGCAAAAGAAGCATCAAGGACAAATACAGATATAACTAATTACAATACTGAATTAACTAAAGAAAAAACTAGAGTAGAAACTGCCATAGCAAAATGGCAAGCAGATTTAAGTAAGAATGTTCAAGATTTTAATTCTTCTTTGCAAGTATATCAAGCTGAGATTCAAAAAGAAGGGCAAAGAATAACTGGTGAAGGTGCTAGATACCAAGCAGAATTAGCAAAAGAAAGCAAAGTATTAGAAAAACAGATACAACAATTTGCTTTAGATATTCAAGCTGCTGGTGTATATACTCAAAAAAGTCAGCAATCAATTCAAACTAGTGGAATGTTTTACCAAAGAGCCATTAATGAATTAGGTGCAATCACTGGTGCTATCACAGCTCCAGAGCAACAACAATCAAGTCAAAGAGCAGAGCAAGGAGCATCTACATAATGACAATATTAGAAATTATGGAACGAGCCAATACAAGAGATACTAATTTATCTATTGCTTTTATCAAAGATGCTATAACTAACATTCAATCTTCTTCAGATGTTGTAAGTAAAGTAGCAAAACAAACCCTTACTAAAAATACAAGAGATTATTACTTACCAACTGATTTAATTTCTGTTATAGGGATTAGTATAAAAGACACTCAAGATGATAATAAATATAAAGCAATTAAAAGGTTGACCAAAAGACCGAATATAACAGAGGATACAAATCCATAATGAGTTACGATACTAATAGAAATTTTGCTTACTATCATCAAGGAAAAGTTTTTCAGGTTTATAGAATAACAAGAAGTGTCGCTAGGGGAATTGATACTGATGGAGTTACAAAGGAATATGGCTTAACAGATACTCTTTATCCTGATGAAACAATTCAAGATGGTATAAGAGTTGAATATACTGCTCTTGAGAAACCTTTTGTTGAGCAAGACCCTGAAAGTACTGCGTATTCTAGTCTAACAGAAGTAACTTCACCTACAGAATTAACTCATCTAAATTTGAATAGAGTTCTTTCTTTGGCAATTGTTGATTACTTAAAAGCGATGATGGCTGAAAGAGATGGGGATTTAGATAGAAAAGAATATTATATGAGAAATTTTCATAAGAAAGTTTCTGACAATGAAAGCAACAAGAATAAGATACATATAGCCCAGTCTAGTTCTTATTCTGTTAAGTAAAGGATAAATTATGGCAGGAAGAATAGATTATTCAATTAGTGTAACGCCGATACAAACTAATGCTGCATTTGAAGGAGTTGTTCAAGAAGTAATAGAGGATGGTGTAGGAAGAGCTTTAGGTGGCGGAAAGTCAGATTCAGTTTGGACAGGGACTGCTCCAACTTGGAGTAATAATGACGCAGCTCACAAACAAAGTAGAACAAGTTCAAATACAATTTCAACTGTAGCGGGGACAGATGGTTTGTGGATTAAACATACAGGTTTTAAATATGATAGCGGATTAAGTACCACAGCTGAAACAACTACAAAAGTTATAGTTTCTAGAAGAGTTACGCATACTGAATTTAATGCTGGTAGTGATGGTAGTGATGCAGGTGCAGGTAACGCAGATATTCAAATAGCAAAACTAGAATCAGGTCAAGGAATATTTTTACCAACCCCTGGAGCTGCTGCTACTTGGGTATTAACTGATGATAATGGTGGTGAAGCAGTTGCAGTAGAATTTGCAGAAATGAGATAAGGAGTAAATTATGGCTAAAGGATTACAAGATTATACAGTAGATGAAAGTACCTCGCCTTATGTGAAAGCAGTAGTAGCTACTGGGAGTGCCCAGGATGCTACAAGAGCAGTTCACATGAAGGGTACTTCTGCAAGTGTCAATCTCACCGTTAATGGTGCGGTTGTTGCTTTTTGGCTAATCAAAGGACACACATATCCGATATGTGCGACTGTATCTAGTTCCACAGACGTAGTAATGTTGTACTAGGAGAGTAAATGCCCGAAACAACAAAAACGTATGCAAATATGGAAATATTGCAAGGTGCAGATTATGAGTTGATTGTTACCCTTGATGCTCCGACTAGATTTTATGATAATAGTGGAAATTTAATAGACAATGCAGGTAAAAGCTATATGGTGACAATCTGTAAAGACTATACAGGAGCTACTAATTTCGATGGCAGTACTGATGGTGATGGGACTTCTTCAAATCCCTATAGAACTCAAATAACTGAAAACAATGTAGCTAATAGAGGTAAACTTGTTGCTACTGATTCAGGTACAACCTATACAGTTACTCTTTATTTGTATGCACAATGGACACAACTTTTATCAGATGATTTTGATGGATATTGGGAAATGGTCGAAAGAGACACATCTACTACACCTCACTCTTATAGTAGAATAGCTCAAGGTGAAGTTTATATTAGTAAAACAGCATCTAGGTATGCAACTACAGAAACATTAACAGATTAGGGATAAGGAATGGCAACAACAGTAAAAGTAACAACTTCAGCGACAAGTAAATCTGTTGGTACTCAAACTACTGCTAAAGCAAGTGAGTCTTTCCAATTAGATACGAAAAAAATTACTCATAGCTCAGCAGGAATATCTGCAAAGAATTTATCAGCTGCTTTAGACGAAGTGGCTGGACAACAAGCAAAACAGGCATCAGCACCAGGAAACCCCACAGAGGGAAATATGTGGTATGATACCGATGATGATGTAATGTACATCAGAGATGAAGACTCATGGAATGAAGTCCATGTAGACGGAGCTTCTACCTTAGATGGTGGAACATTTAGTTAATAATAACAGGAGTAAATAATGGCTAATGTCATACAAATAAAAAGAGCTGCTAATAATGGTGCCAGCTCTGTGCCTAGTGGATTAGCGTCAGGCGAAATGGCGTTAGACCAATATGGTAGAAAATTATACATTGGAAGACATAATAATTCCAGTGTAGTAACAGCCCATTTGCCAACCCTAGATGATATAACAGCTGGGGATGGAATAACAATGAGTGCAGCTTCTAGCGAAAGTGCTAGAGGAAGAACACTCGCAGTAGACCAAACAGATTCAGATATTTTCGCAACAGCTTCTGCAAAAGGAATCGCAGCTTTTCATACTGATAATTTCTTAGTTTCAAGTGGAGTTGTTACGATTAAAGATGATGGTGTAATTCTAGGAACTGAAACAACAGGTAACTTCGTACAAAATCTTACAGCAGGTACAGGGATAACCGTTACAAATAATTCAGGTGAAGCTACTCAACCAACAATTGCTATAGGACAAGCAGTCGCAACGAATAGTGATGTTCAATTCGCAGGAGTTACTGCAGGAAATATCACAGTTGGAGCCGCTACCGACAATACAATTACTACATCAAGTGGAGATTTAACTTTAAACGCCTCAGGTGGGGAAGTTATTATCGCAGGAAATTTACAGGTTGATGGTACAACTACGACAGTAAATAGTACAGTCGTAACTGTTGACGACCCGATTTTCAGACTTGGTGGTGATGGTAATGCATCAGATGACAACAAAGACAAGGGTATTGCTTTTGCATGGCACAATGGAAGTGCTGCTAAAGTTGGTTTCTTTGGATTTGATGAATCAGATTCTACTTTTACCTTTATCCCTGATAGTACAGAATCAGGCTCTCAAATAATGAGTGGAACAGTTGGTAATGCTAAATTTACAGCTTTAACATTGGCTGGTGCTTTAGATGGTGCAACAATTAATGGTGGAACATTCTAATAGGAGGAATTAATGGCGAATACAATAGTATTAAAAAATAGAAGCAATACAAGTAGTCCCGCCCCAGGAACTAGTGATTTATCTAGTGGAGAAGTGGCTATTAATTATCATGCAAGTGTAAGGAAACTTTATTTTAAAGATTCAGGAAACACTATTCGTGAAATTGTAGACTCTCAAGGGGTAGACGACCAAGCGACTGCTCTTGCGATTGCGTTAGGATAGGTTATGGCTAACACATTCAAACTAAAAACAAAAGCTAGTTTAACTACTAGTTTAGCTGCAGTGTATACAGTACCTTCTAGTAAAACTGCAATTATTCTTAGTATATCATTAGCAAACAAAACAGGAAGTGCAGTAACTTCAGATGTCTTAGTTGTATCAGATACTAGTGACACAGAAACTAACGCTAACTCTTATTTGTTAAAAGGTGCTCCTCTACCCGCAGGTAGTACTTTAGAAATTATGCAAGGTAACAAACTCGTATTACAAACAACCGATGTTCTTCAAGCGAAAGCTAGTGCAGGAACTTCAGTAGATGTAATCGTATCACTTATGGAGATGGATGTCTAGTGGCTTATTATGGCTATAAACCTGCAGAACAAGCAATTCAGATTGGGGATAATACTATTGTCTCCGCTGATATTACTGATGGAAGTATAGTAAATGCTGATTTAAATGCTTCAGCTGCTATTGCTATGTCTAAGACACAGTTAGCGGCAGGAACAGGAATTACTTTAGCTACAAATACTCTCAACGTAGACGCAGCGCAAACCCAAATAACATCAGTTGGTACTCTTAGCTCATTAACTCTTGGTGGCGACTTAACTATACCTCAAAAAATTATACACTCAGGAGATACAGATACTTATCTTTCTTTTGGCACAGATTCTCTTTCATTGTATACAGGTAGTACAAATGTTGTTGATTTTATATATGGTAATATATATATCAAAGGAAATAACAAAGCACTTGTTGGCTACAACACAAGTAGTAGTGCTAAAGAATTAATTAAAATTAATGCTAGTGATAATCTTCAAATAGGAGAAGCAGGTGGTGGTGATGTAAAGATAACAGAAAGGCTTACTGTTGGTTCTTGGGATAATAGCAATACTCATGGACACGCTAATCTAGATATATCTTCTGATGCAAATGAAGGAGCTGATTCTTATATAAACTTTAAAGCTGGTACTACTACAAAAGGTCATATAGCTTACGACCATAACGCAACAGCAGCTTCTCAAGCTATGAAATTTGTAGTTGGTGATGATGGTACTACTGCTATGACTATACTTGGGAATGGGCGAATTGGTATAGGAACTACAAGCCCAACAAGTCTTTTAGATGTTGAAGCATCATCTGGTGGAAATCTTTTATATGAAGATGCTGGTGAGGGATTGCTATCTTTAATTACAAGTGGAGGTACAGCAGTAGTTCGTCTTGAAGCAAGAAGTGGTGAACATAATTATTTTACTAATGGTGGAAATTTTGGTATAGGAACTTCAAGTCCTGATGCTACTTTACACGTTGATGGAACAGCTAAATTTAACACAAACACAGTACCTGCCGTATTATTAGTAGGTACAAACGCTACCACAAACCATACTGGAGAAAATTCAGCCCTTGCTATTGACTTTAGAAATTTAAGCACAACCAATGGTGTTGCAGGTGGTATAGTGGGTATGGATAAAGATGGTCTTGAATTAACAAAAATATTATTAGTAACTGATAACCACGATTCAAATTCAGGTAGTATAAGATTTTACACATCAACTAATGCAAACCAACGTGCAGAGTCAGTACGTATTGTATCT
>Ga0315316_10002194_pt1 | contig 13968 bp, 13 predicted proteins | sample M160m3416metaG_FD_203702 | JGI IMG/M metagenome (GOLD analysis project Ga0315316, IMG submission 203702) | Ammonia-oxidizing marine archaeal communities from Monterey Bay, California, United States - M1 60m 3416 | ecosystem: Environmental > Aquatic > Marine > Intertidal zone | place: USA...
CCATATCTACAATACTTAATGGAACTTCAGGATCCATACATTTTTTCAGTGAATCACGTACATGTTCTACATTAACAGCACTCATGAGAAAAAGTAACATGAAATGAATAAAAACTTTCTATTAATTAGCTTGGAATAATTTTATTTTAAATATATTTGATGATATAAAATGGAATGGTGCAAGTCAAGATATAGTAAAAAATTGAATTTGATGAAAATGAATTGTATGAAAGATTATTAAATAAATGGAATATACGAAATTAATTGAAACCTAACGTTTTTTTTCTCATTATAGATTCATTTAGAAATGATGAATTTGAAAAATTTTGTGAGAAATTCCCAAATTCAAATCTAAATAAATTAATTAATAATGGATTTTATTTTTCACAGACAATAAGTTCAGCTGATGCCACACTATTGTCATTATCTAGTATGTTGACAGGATTATTTTCATTTAAGACAGGAATAAAATCTGAAAAATTAAATAAATTAAAACCAAATATCAAAACATTATTCAAGATATTAAAATCTGAGAATTATCATTTGTACGGATATAATCCAACTGTTGTTAATTTAGCAAATTTACTTCCAGAATTTGAAAATAAAGATAGCTCAATTGAAAGCTCTCCAAGATTAACAGATGAGATTGGAAATAAACTTGTAAAACAAATGAATGGCTTGAATGAACCCTGGGGAATATTTGTTCATGTTACAGATTTACATGAACCAATAATAATTCCAAATAAATTCAACGAATCACAATATGGTTCAAATCAATATGAAAAACAAATTTTTGCAATAGACAATAAAATTGGAGAATTATTAAAAAATATTAATTTACAAAAAACACAATTAGTTATTACTGCAGATCATGGAAGTTATTTAAAACAAATGAATATTGATGAGAAAAATGTTAATTTTGAAGATAATACTAAATCAGAGGTTTTACAAAAAGAAATTGGTAAAAAAATTCCAGGATTTTTAAAACCATTAAAAGATAAAATATTTTTTTCACAAATAGAACATAAAAGAAAAATAAAATTAGAAAAAATAAAAGATATGAATCTCAGTCCATATCAGAAAAGAAATCTTACTTCAGAAAAATTTAATACTAAACATAGTTTGTTTGATGAATTATTACTAGTTCCATTGTTATTTGTTGGAAATGGATGTAAATCTAAAAAAATTAAACAACAAATTAGAACTGTAGATATTCTACCAACATTATTAGATATTTTAAAAATTGAATTTGATGAAAAAAAGATTGATGGAAAATCTCTACAAGGTTTAATGAATGGAAAAAAATCTAATGAGAATATTGCATATCTAGAATCAAATCCATTGATACAATTAAAATCAGATGATGTAATAGGTATCAGAACTTCAGAATACAAATATTTTCGAGATTCTGTAAATTCAAAGAAAAGAATTCATCTGTATGATCTTAGAAATGATCCTTTTGAAAACGAAAATATTTCAAATAAAAATATAGGACTTGTGGAAAAATTTGAAAATAAATTACAGGAGATAATTAACGACTCAAATTTGAAATCAACTGATGAAAATGATGATGAAATTTACAAAGAATTAAAAAAGATGGGTTATGCATAACTTGAATTCTTGTTACTAATTTTTTTTAGTAAATCAATAATATTGTTTTTCGATACAGGAATTGGATTATTATCAAGGTGTTTTCGATCAGACAATATTAACTCGGATGCATTTTCAAAATTTTCGATTAAAGAAATTTTTTTAAAATTTAACTTATGAACGAGGTTTTCAAATCTTGTGTAAAATTTTGAATTATTGAATTTGTGTGCAGCTAAGGTTGTAAAAGCTAAAGCATGACCATGTGAGATTCCTTCATTAGAAAAAACATAAGATAATGCATGTCCTAGCGTGGTAGAACTATTTCCAAATCCAAGACCGGATATCATTGAACCAAGTGCAAGTTTATCAAATTTTTTATTTAATATCGCATCTTCTAAAATATCAAAAGCAGTACTACAAAGAAATTTTGTATGTGGATTAGATAATTTACTATCATATCCTTCTGTACATTGTGCACATGCATCAATGACAGAATTTTTTAGGATATTATCATTCATAATTTCAGCAAAATTTGAATCAACTATTGCAACATTAGCAAATAAATTATCATCATGAAAACTTTTTTTGATTCCATTAAGTTTTAAAACAGATATTCGTGTTACTTCACTTCCACTTCCAAAATTTGTAGGTATTAATATTTTAGATTTTTTAAGTTTGAATGCAACAAATTTGGCAACGTCCAAAACACTTCCACCACCCAAACCTATTACTGTTGAAAAATCATTCTTTGAATAAATCTCAATGATTTTATTAACTGTATTAATTGAGGGATTTGATTCAACTTGATCAAAAATCATATCTGGATCTAAATTCAGATATGAAAACCAATCACGGTTTTTTGCACCAGAAGAAGTGATCACTAACGATTTTTTTGGAAAATTGTATTCTAAAGCAGAATTTTTTCCATATACGATTTTTGATGGTTGTTTTATTGTAAACATAGAATATGTTAATGGAATATTTTTTATAACTTAAAATGTTGCTGTAATCAGGACTTTTAGAATGCAAAATTCAGATATACTACAAAAATTAATTGAGACAAAACCAATCTTAAGAGTTGGAGGTGCATTTGACTCCATGTCAGCAAAATTAGTTGAAATTAATGGTTTTGATGCAATATGGACAGGAAGTTTTGCAATATCAGCAACTCATGCATTGCCAGATGCAAGTATTTTAACAATGACAGAATTTTTGAATGTTTCATCCAACATAGTAGAATCTTGTAAAATCCCAGTAATTGCAGATTGCGATACGGGATTTGGAGGACCTACAAATGTTTCACATACAGTTAGAAAATTTGAAAGTGCAGGTGTTTCTGCAATTTCTATTGAAGATAAAACATTTCCAAAACAAAATAGTTTATTAAAAAATGGACAACACAAGTTAATTTCAGAGAAAGAATTTGTTGCAAAAATTTTAGCTGCAAAAGATGCTAAAATTAATAAAAATTTTATGATTATTGCAAGAACAGAGGCATTGATAGCAGAATTAGGAATGAACGAAGCCATACAAAGAGCTAATGCATACGAAAATGCAGGCGCAGATGCTATATTGATACATTCTAAAAAAGAAACAGCTGAAGAAGTTATAGAATTTTCAGAATCCTGGAAGGGAAATATTCCATTAGTAGTGGTTCCAACAACTTATCCTACAGTATCTATTGAAGAATTGATTGAAAAAAAATTTAAAATGATTATTTATGCTAATCAAACACTTAGAGCATCGTATATAGCTATGAATGATATTCTAAAAGAAATAAAAAATAAAGAGAGAATTAGCGATGTAAAACAGGAAATGACATCAATGGAAAAAATTTTTGAATTGCAAGAAATGTATGAGATTAAAAATCAAGAGAAAAATATTGAAGAAGATCTTAAAAAAATGGGATATATTGATGAATGAAAAAACACAAAGAGAAATTTTTCAATATTTTAAGAAAAATAAAATAGAGAATTTTGTAGGAGTTCCAGATTCAACATTAAAACATTTTATTGATGAAGGTTTAAAATCTAAAAAAATTCTAATTGCAAATAGAGAAGAAGAAGCAATCGGAATAGGAACAGGAATGATTCTAGCAGGAAGTCCTACAGTTATGTTTATGCAAAATGCAGGATTTGCAAATTCAATTAGTACAATTACATCATTAGTCCAATTATATCAAATTCCAATGATATTTTTGATTGGTTGGAGAGGGTATTTGAAAGAAGATGCACCAGAACATATGAAAATTGGAAAGATACAACCAAAATTATTAAAAAACTTAGATCTTGAAAATAGGGTTTTGAAAGATAATACATGGAAAAAAGATTGTAAGTGGGCATTATCTAAAATGAAGAAGAAAATACCAGTAGCATTAGTAATTAGGAGAGAATTTCTTGATTAGAAAAGATGCAATAGAAATAGTATGTAAATATTTGAAACAAGAAATTATAGTTTCTGCAAATGGATTCATTAGTAGAGATGTGTATACTAGCTTAGATAAGAATACAAATTTTTACATGATTGGTTCAATGGGACTTGCTTCATCAATTGGATTAGGAATTGCATTGAGAAAACCAAAGAAAAGAGTTTTTGTTTTTGATGGAGATGGAAATATTTTGATGAATCTGGGATCCTTGGTTACAATTGGTTCATTGCAACCAAAAAATTTGATTCATATAATTTTTGATAATAAAATTCACGAATCAACAGGGGGACAACCAACGCATTCACATAAGGATAATATTTCAAAAATTGCTAAAATTAATAATTATACTATTTTTTCAGTTAATACAAGAAAATCACTCGAAACTATTTTAAAGAAAATTCAAAGAACAAAAGGTCCAATTTTGATACATGTACATGTAACTCAAAGTAAAGAAAGAAGTTCACGAGTTAATATTCTACCAGAAAAAATAACAATGAGATTTATGAATGCGATAAAATGAATGTAATAATTTTAGCTGCCGGGTCAGGTAAACGCATAAGCAATGATGTAAAATCAATACCAAAATCATTGATCAATATCAACGGAAAACCAATAATTAATTATCAAATAGAAGTGTTGAAACAAATTGGAATCAACGATATTTTTGTCATTACTGGAAAATATTATGAAAAATTCAATATAAAAAATGTCAAATACATTCATGATGAAAAATACGATGAACATGATATTTTAGGAAGTTTAATGGAAGCAAAAAAAATATTAAAAAATAATGTTTTAGTAATATATTCAGATATAATTTTTGAGAAAACCATTATTCAGAAAATTTCAGATTCTAAAGGAGATATTTCTATCGCAATAGATATGGATTGGAGAAAACATTATGAAAATAGAACTGAACATCCAGAATCAGAAGCTGAAAATGTATTGTTAGATTCACAACAAAAAATTTTAGAAATAAAAAAAAATATTAAAAATCAAAAAAATGAAATAGGAGAATTTCTAGGAATAATGAAATTTTCAGATAGGGGTATAAGAAAATTTGTGGAGAGATATGAAGAAGTAGTCAAAAAAAAGGATAGTGCATTTCATGATTCATCTTCAGTGTCAAAGGCATATCTAACAGATATGATTCAAGAATTAATTGAGTTTGGTGTAAAAATTGAACCAGTATTTGTTAAAGGAAAATGGTGTGAAATAGATACTATGCAAGATTTGAAGATGGCTGAAGAAAAATTTTAAGACTAATCTCTCTTATTGATTAATTCAGTTAATTTTTCCCAAAGAATTTCTTGCATTTTTTCTCCAGTTCCAATTAGATTTTTTGTTTCAGAAGGATCAAGTTCAAGATTGTATAGTTCTTTTGTGTCATCATGTTCATTAAAAATAAATTTCCATTTTGAATTACGAATTGATTTTACATTTGGTTCTTTAGGAGGAGCTTTTTCATAAAGAGGATTTCCTGTTTCAGAAAATGCAAAGTTTTCAGGAATAGATCCACCATTAATCAAAGGTAGTAAAGAAACACCATCTAAAATGCTATAATTCTCATTCAAAGGAATTTTTAAAATATCTAGAATAGTAGGCATGAAATCTATTGTTCGAGTTTGTTGTTTAATTTCAATTGCAGGTAAATCTTTTGCAAGAAAATATGTAAATGTTCTTAAAGTATAATCATAACAAAATGCACCATATGCATGCTCACCGAATCTTTCACCAATACTAACTCCATGATCAGACATTACAAGAATTAAAGAATTCTCATCCAATGATAATTTTTTAATTTGATTTAAAATTGTTTCTAGATACTTTTCAGCCTTAACAAATAATTTTGAATATCTATTTTTATTTGATTCTACATTTTCAAAAAATTCTTTACTATGATTACGATAAACATCTAAAACTTCTTTCTTTATTCCAGTATGAATATTACTATAATGAAGATAAATAAAAAAGTTATTTTTCTCAGATTTATTTTTTATATTATTAAGTAATTCTAGATGATTTGCAGTTAGATCATCCTTTTCTTCATCATGTACATTAAATTCATCAAAGCCTTGTTTTGGAATTATCAATTTATTGATAACATCTGCATGTGTGTAATAATCATGATCATGTAAATATTCGGTTAGAGTTTTAAATTGATTTTTTTTGAATTTAAAAGTGGACCAATAACTATTTGTTCCAGTTCTAGTACCATAGCAACCACTAAAAACTGCATGCATTGCAGCTATTGTATGAGGACCATGTGTAATAGATTGTGACAAAGAAACTGAATTCGACATAATTTTTGAAAAAACCATGGATTTTGATGCATAATCAAAACGTCCACCATCTATCATAATTATTATAAGATTTTTTTTCATTGTGAATTTTTAATTAGATTTTACTCTTTTCCATTTGAATCAAACCATTGCATAGTCTCAAATATTGCACGTTCAGCATTTTTCTTACCAATAATTGATAATTCCCGTTGAGATTCACCAGCAACTTTTCCACCAACTCTCAAGATAAGTAATTTTCCAATACCGCTAAAATTATGCGATACAAATGGTTTTATGTATAATGAATCACCTGGCTGAATTTTTTTATTAAATTTTTTATCAGTAGTTTTCCAGTTGATTGTTAGTGAAGTAGTTCCAAGATTGTATACATATTGGTGTAGACCAGATTTTAGATCTAATTCATTATTACTAGATTTATGAATATTTATTTCAAATGCTTTAGAGAAAGGTAAGCTTGTTGAAGAAGCCAATTCTCTAAATTCATATGATTTTGTATTTTCAGGGAAAAACCAAGTTCTTTCATCCTTTTCATTCTTGATTATCACTTTATCTTCGATTACATCATTTGGAATTAAATCTCTGATGTTAATCGTTAATGCGTTTGCAATTTTTTCAAATTGGGAAAATGTTGGTATAGTTTTACCACTCTCAAACTTCTCTAACTCATCAACTGAAATTGAAGTTCTTTTTGACATTTCTTCTAGAGAGATATTTGCGGAGTTTCTATGAAAAAATAGTAATGATGCACTGGCATTTTCTTTAGATGAAAAATTTAGTGCATATTCAGAGCCTAAATTTGAGAGAGATGCTAATTCTTGTTGTGGCTCTCCAGTTAATTTGCCACCATATGTCAAAGCAAGTATCAAACCATTGGATTCACCATCAGTTCTTGTTGCAAAAGTATGTGGGATAAATGGAGTGATGTACATAGAATCACCTGTGTTCATTACTGCAGTTTGTTTTTTTCCAGATTCATCTTTGAAGTAAAAATTAACATTTCCAATAAAATATGTAAATTGATGCATAAAATGTCCGTTATTCCACTGTAGTGCTTTATTCTCAGGATCATTATCATCAACATTGCATAATTCCATTATCCATTCAGGTCTAAAGGGTGCAACTTTACTCATAGCTGTATCTCTATATTCATAATATGGTTTTCCAGCACGATGCATTATTCGCTTAGATTTCTCAGAATCTTCAGCAGTCATTAATTTAATTCCATCAGGACAATCATCTTCAATTATAAAAAAATCTCTTTTATTTACAGGCCAAATTTTTGTTGCTTGTTCAACAATTTCATAAGATAAATCAGATTTACCTTCAATAATTGAGGTTATTGTTTCCAGTGGAACTCCTAATTCTTTTGCAGCATCTTCAGGACGTCTTTTAATATCATTAAGAATTCCGAGAAAGTTTGAACCAGATTTTAATCTCGAATAATCTCGAGAAATTTCAGAATCCAACATATCACATTTTAGAAATAGTGTTAATTATAATTTGTTACCTTTTAATAATTAAAAAATATTTTTTGCATGACTAGTCCCACTTAAAAAAAGTGATCACCACTCACAGAACCTGAAGGATGAAAAGTGAAATAAAATCCTTGGATATGAGGATTATCAGCAGTTGCAGTTACCCATCCATCAGTTTTGAAGAATTCTTTTAGTTCGGGATCATTCTCTAGACATATCCTGTGTTCTTCGTAAGGTTTTAGAGAAATATTTCTAGAAATAAAATCAGAATCATTTTGATGGTAAAAATTCAGAGATATATTTGCTAATTTTGAATAATTTTTATTATTAGAAAAATTTGCCAATGAAATGATACAAGTTCCATTTCTAAACATAGGTGACCAATGAAATGAACCGGGCTTATTTTCTTTATTTGGATTACCTAAAATGGAGTTGAAACATATGTTACAAGGTAATTTTGATTTAATTTTGGAAATTCCTACATTTAGACCAAATTTTATTCGAGTGGGTATTTTTTTCTCATGGAATTTTGTTATAATTCTTGCAGATGAGATTTGGTTTTCATGTAAATCAATTTTTTTTATTAGATCTTTGAATTTTATTTTTTTTAATTCAGATTCTTCACTTTTAATTTTATAAAAGGTTGGATCTTCAAATAATTTTTCACCAGAACTAGAATAAATTTCAAGGTGCAAATCATATTCCGATGGTGAAAAATTAGGGTATATGACCAAATCCGTATAATGATTTTCATTTAAAAACAGTGGAAAATATACAGATGAATCATAAAAATTTTCATCTAATCTATTCCAAAAGTCAGAATCACTAGCACATGATGAACAATCATAATATGAATGAGTAAAACTTACTGAAGGAAATGATTTTTGTATATTTCCAACTAATAGTCTAGGATAAAATCCTTCAAAGTTATGTTTTAGAGAAATTGAACCAGATGTATTTTTTAGAATTTTTGTTAGATCTGGAATATGATCTTTTAAGAAAACTAATTTTGTTTCAAATGGTTTTATTTCATTTAATTCAAATGTTCCAGAAAATTTTTCAGAATTAGAATTTGTTATTGTGTAATCAATTTTTCCATTTTCATTTAAAATGGGACCGTTAACAAATGATAAGAAACTAGTTAGATCATCATTTGAATGAATATCAAATCCAGTTTCAGGAACATTAGTTTGTTCATTATCATGAAGATCTTCAAAATCATTGTAAATACGTCCTAAAGTATGAACGCAGGTATTAAAATCATCATTATAATATTCTAAAACCAATGCAGGATATGGAAATACCATATCTCTCGTAGTAAAAAATTCTGTTTCAATAGAACCAATAAAATTTTCATCTGAAGGGATTTGTAATTCATTTAACAAATCGTTCAAAGTTATAGAAAATGCCTGTACAGAAAAAATTGTTTCAGATTTTCTAAGAATTATGTCACCAGATTGTTTTCTCAAAGTAATCAATAAGTGAACTTCTGGAATATTTCGTTTAATTAACCAATAACCGAGAAAATTTATTCTTGTACTAAAATTTTCATTTTTTATGACAGGAAAAACTGCAGAGCTTCTTAATACGGGCTTTTGTATATGATCATATTTTTCACCAAATTCTTTTCTAGAACTAAGATGACTGTAATAGCTCTTCATAGCAATTATAAAATTTCTAAGTATTTAAAATAAATTACAATTTTCTCAGTTAGATTGTTTTTTTTTTAAAATTTATTATTCAAAAAAAGATTTAATTGAATTTTCGAAAGGAGGTTTTGCAATCCCTTTTTCTGTGATGATTCCAGTAATAAATTCTGGAGGAGTCATATCAAATGCTGGATTTATTACATCGATTCCGTCAGGTGCGGTTTTTTTATCTCCAATTCCAGTCACTTCAGATCCTTTTCTTTGTTCAATAATTACATCTTCAGGATTACTTTTCATATCAAATGTTGACAGTGGCGCAGCCACATAGAATGGAACATTATGTTGATGTGCCATAGTTGCAACTTGGTATGTTCCAATTTTATTATAAACATGACCAGTTCGAAGTACTCTATCAGCACCAACAACGATTTTATCTACAAGACCATTTGCCATCGAATAACCAACAGCGGTATCAGGAATTAGACTAACATCGATTCCGTCATGTTTTAATTCAAAAGCAGTTAATCTTGAACCTTGTTGGATTGGACGAGTTTCAGTGGCTATAACTTTAACATTTTTACCACTATCTTTTGTTGCGCGAATAACTCCCAAAGCAGTACCATACCCAACAGTGGCCAATGCACCTGCATTACAATGTGTCATTATAGTATCATTATCATTAAATAATTTAGAACCATTTTTTCCCATTTCCATATTGATTTGTACATCATCATTAGCCATTTTTTTAGCATATTCAATAACATTAGTTCGTATTTCTTCTACAGTATTTGCATTATTTGCAACTTCCATAATTTTATCTAATCCCCATCCAAGATTCACTGCAGTAGGTCTTGTTTCAAATAGAATTTTTTTAGCATTTTCTAAATAGGAAATTAATTCACTCTTTTTAGTTGCTTTACACTGTAATGATGCTAATGCAAGACCAAATGCCCCAGAGACGCCAATAGCAGGCGCACCTCTAATTACTAATGTTCTAATTGCATCAGCAACTTGATTATACTCAGTATAAGTAACATATTCCAAGATATTTGGTAATTTTGTCTGATCAATCATTATTACAGCATTATCTTTCCACTCTATTGTTTTCAAAGTCATAATATTTTTTTTCAAATTAGGAATATATTATTTGTTTATACAAGAAGTATCTATGATACCTTAGTGTTTTATTAGATGTGATTTTTAGTTGCAACATGGATATACATGAAATTCAGAAATTTGATCCACAGAAAATATATCAAGTTTATGATAAATGGGCAACATTAGCAAGAGATGCATATGAGAAAAAATTTTCAAAAATACAATTTGAAGATATAGATCATGTGGTTTTAGTAGGAATGGGAGGATCAGGAGCAATTGGGGATATTATCGAATCCATATTATCACGAGAAAATTTTCATGTATCAACTGTTAAAGGATATTTGTTACCAAAGACGGTCGATAATAAAACATTAGTGATTGCAATAAGCATATCTGGCAATACTAAAGAAACATTATCAATATTAGATTACAAATCTAAATCAGATGCAAAGTTTGTTGCAATTTCATCAGGAGGAATTATGGAAAAAAAATGTATGGAGTATTCAATTCCACATTACAATATTACAATGAATCATTCACCAAGAGCATCATTTGTAATATTTTTGTATTCAATTCTTAAAATACTTGGAGATGCATTACCAATACAAAAATCAGAGGTAATTGAATCACTTGAAAAAATGGAACAGTTACAGGAAAAAATTAATTCGAATAATCTTGATGAGAAGAATCAATCTTTGAGTTTAGCAAGAAAGATTAATTCAAATCCATTAATTTACTATCCAGATGGACTAAAAGCTGCTGCAATTAGATTTAAAAATTCATTGCAAGAAAATTCAAAAATTCATACAAGTATAGAAGATGTAATAGAAGCATCACACAATTCAATTTCAACATGGGAAAATAATAATAATTTCAAACCAATTTTGCTACAAGGTGTAGATGATTATGTAAAAACAAAAGAAAGATGGAAAATTATTAAAGAATATTTCAAAAGTAAGAATATAGATTATGAAGAAGTATATTCGGTTGATGGAAATATAATTTCAAAACTTGTATGTTTAATTTATTTATTAGATTATACGTCGATTTATCTTGCAATTCTATCAAAAATAGATCCATCTCCAGTAGATGCAATTAATTTTATCAAGAGTAGATTGTAAAATGGCAAGTATAATTCATCAGTTAGGTTTTATATCTAAATTAAAAAAATTAAACTATTGAAATGTACAATAGGAATTCCTGCCTATAATGAAGAAAAAAATATTGCAGGAATAATAACAAAACTGAAAAAATTCACCAATTCCATAATCATATGTGATGATGGTTCAACTGATCTTACAAAAGAGATTGCAGAAAATTTAGGAGTTACGGTAATCTCACATTCAAAAAACTTGGGTTATGGAGCAGCTATCAGATCATTATTTTTGAAAGCAAAAGAAGTTGATCCGGATGTTTTCATTACATTTGATGCAGATGGTCAACATAGAATAGAAGATATTAATTCAATCATGAATCCAATTATAGAAAAAAAAGCAGACGTTGTAATTGGATCAAGATTTTTAGAAAAAAGATCAGATGAAATGCCAAATTATAGAAAAATTGGAATAAAAGCAATCACTAAAGTTACTAATACATCAATCAATGAAAAATTAACAGATTCTCAAAGTGGGTTTAGAGCATACAGTAAGAAAACATTAGAAAAAATTACTCCAACTGAAGAAGGAATGGGAGTTTCTACAGAGATTTTAATCAAATGTAGTAAAATGGATTTGAAGATAATGGAAATTGCAATTACAGTTAATTATCAGGGTAATACATCAACTCACGATCCTATTTCGCATGGAACATCGGTAATTTTGAGCACATTAAAATTTATTTCAATTCATAATCCATTAAAATTCTATGGAATACCAGGCATTATTTTCTTAGGAATTGGTTTAGGTTTTATTGCATGGACCATCCAAATTTATTCAATGAACCAAGAAATTATTACAAATGTTTCATTAATTGGGATTGGATGTGTTGTATTAGGTGCAGTTCTATTAATGACAGCTGTAATACTTTTTACAATTGTTACTGTTGTAAAAGAAAAATGAGTGATAAATATTCTAATGAATCCAATAATTGAGTTATTAGTTTTTGTGGGAATATGTTTATCAATTTTTATAATAATTGAATTAATTATTAGAAACATAATATTATCTGTAAATAGAAATTTCCAATGGTTAATAGTAAAGAAAGATGAAAAACCAAAATTATCAAAGAGTGGTTTAGAGAAGTTTTTTAAACATGGATATGATTCTGAATTAGGTTGGGTTAGAAAACCATTCACAGAACATGAAGAAAATGGAAAAACCAAATGGCATATTGATAAAAATGGAGCAAGAGAAAATCCTGTTTCTGGGTACAAAGAAGGAAAAATCTCATGTTATGGAGATTCGTTTACATTTGCAAGGCAAGTAAATGATAATGAAACATGGGGATATTATCTATCAGAATTAACAAAGACAAATATTCAAAATTTTGGAGTAGGGAATTATGGTTTAGATCAATCATTATTAAGATTAAAAAGGGAATTTGAAAAAAATCCAACTGAAATAGTAATTTTAGGAGTAGTACCTGATACTTTAAGCAGAATTCTTAGTGTGTGGAAGCATTATTATGAGTATGGAAATACTTTTGGATTTAAACCAAAATTTGAAGTTGTGAATGAGAATCTAAGATTATTAAAGAATCCAATTGATGAGGAAGAAAAATTTTTAGATTATCAAAAGTTTCTGGAACATATACAAAGTAATGATTATTTTTATAAAAATAAATTCTTAAAGGAAATTATAAGATTTCCTTATTGTTTTTCCATTTTACGTAATTTAAAAAGAAACTATGAGATTATTAAAGGAGTTAGAAAAAACAATCAACTAAAATTAAAAAATCAAGAAAAATCTGAAATTACATGGAAGCCTATGAGTGTAATTATGAAAATTAATTTGGAATGGAGAATTAAGCTTTTTAAACAAACTCATACATTTGTACTATTCAATAAAATTCTAGAAGAATATGTTAATTATTCAAAAGAAAAAAACTTTAAACCAATTTTTATATTTTTACCACAAAAAGATGATTTATTATTTATTAGAGAAAAATATCATTTTTTTGAAAAATTTATTAATAAAATTAATAAAAGTCAAGATTTAATTTTTATAGATATAACAAAAAAATTAATTTTAGAAGATGATTTGAAAGAATTTTTTTCTGATAATAATGATTATGGAGGTCATTATTCAAGTGAAGGGAATAAAAAAATAGCAAAATTAATTTTTGCAGAATTAAAAAATAAGAAATTAATTTAATTCTTTTAAAATTGAATCTATTTGATTTTTTTTCATATGATCAATTAATAAATTTTTTAGATTTTTTACATCTTCAGAATTTTCATCATAAATATTAGTTAATTCACATGGATC
>Ga0315316_10002197_pt1 | contig 13954 bp, 15 predicted proteins | sample M160m3416metaG_FD_203702 | JGI IMG/M metagenome (GOLD analysis project Ga0315316, IMG submission 203702) | Ammonia-oxidizing marine archaeal communities from Monterey Bay, California, United States - M1 60m 3416 | ecosystem: Environmental > Aquatic > Marine > Intertidal zone | place: USA...
TTCCAAGTCCTTTTTCATCTAGCAAGTGACCTGTGTTAAATCTATTTAAACTATAACCGGCATTTAATTTGTGGACTCTATCTTGCGCAATTGTATGTGCAAATGTCCAACCTGATGCTGGTGTTGCTTTAAATCCACCGTAACACCATCCACAATTTAAATATAAACCTTCGATATGTGTTTTATCAATAATTGGTGAACCATCCATTGACATATCCATGATTCCACCCCAAGTCCTAAGCATTTTTAACTTGCTTAAAAAAGGCATCATTGCAATTCCTTCTGTTAGCACATGTTGTAAGGTTGGCAAGTTACCTCTTTGTGCATAACTATTGTATCCATCTAAATCTCCTCCCATTACCATTTCACCCTTATCAGATTGACTAATATAAAAGTGTCCAGCTCCAAAAGTTACAACTCTATCTAAAACAGGTTTTACTGGCTCAGAAACACAAGCTTGAAGAAGATGAGTTTCTACTGGTAAAGTCATGTTCAGTTTTTCTACTAAATGATTAGTGCTTCCAGCAACACACAGTCCAATTTTCTTAACTTTAATATCTCCACGAGAAGTTCTCACTCCTTGAATTTTTCCAGCACTAACATCAAACCCTGTTACCTCACAATTTTGGATTATATCAACACCCATAGAATCTGCTTGTCTTGCGTAACCCCAGGCTACAGCATCATGTCTTGCAGTCCCTGCACTTGGTTGCATTAAACCTCCAAAAATTGGAAATCTTACATTCTCAGAAAAATCTGCCATTGGAATAATTTCTTTTACTTGTTCTCTATTTAAAAGAAGCGCATCTATTCCATTTAATCTCATGGAATTTCCTCTTCTTGCATAAACATTCATTTGAGCATCAGAGTGTGCGAGATTAATAATTCCTCTTGGAGAAAACATTACATTGTAGTTTAAGTCCTGACTCATCTTTCTCCATAAATCCATGCCAAATTCACTAAAGAGAGCATTATCGTCATGCATATAATTTGATCTGATGATCGTAGTGTTACGTCCAACATTTCCACCACCAATCCATCCTTTTTCAATTATGGCAACGTTTGTAATATTATGTTCTTTTGCTAAATAATAAGCAGTGGCTAAACCATGTCCTCCGCCACCAATGATCACAACATCATACTCTTTCTTAGGAGTTGGGTCTTTCCAAGCCAAGTCCCAATTTTGATGACCTGAAAAAGCATTTTTTATTAGGTTAAATATAGAATATTTTTGCATGAAATTATTTTACACAAATCTATATAGATGGATCTTATTTTTTTTATATATATTTTTTAGAAGTTTCCAAAGATGGCAAAAAAGGATAAGAAGTCCTCAAAAAAAAATTATAAATTATAGGATTTTAAATGAGCGATGTTAAGTCAGATATTCAAATAGCAAGAGAAGCTAAAATGCAACCTATAAATGATATTTTAGCTAAGATAAATGTACCTGATGAAAGTTCAGCTTTCAGTCCAATGGGCAGACACATTGCAAAAATTAACTTAGAATATTTAGATACTTTAAAAGACAAACCGGACGGTAAATTAGTTTTAGTTACTGCAATCACTCCTACTCCAGCAGGAGAAGGTAAAACTACAACTTCAGTTGGACTTAATGATGGTTTAAATAAAATTGGAAAAAAATCTATAGTATGTTTGAGAGAACCAAGTCTTGGTCCCTCTTTCGGTATGAAAGGTGGGGCAGCTGGTGGTGGATATGCTCAAGTGGTTCCAATGGAACAAATTAATTTACATTTTACTGGTGACTTTCACGCAATAACTTCTGCTCATAATTTATTATCAGCATTAATTGATAATCATATCTATTGGGGAAATAAATTAGATATTGATGTTAGAAGAATAGCTTGGAAAAGAGTGATGGACATGAATGATCGTTCTTTAAGAGAAATAAATATAAATTTAGGTGGTGTTGCAAATGGTTTCCCAAGAGAAGATGGTTTTGATATTACTGTTGCTTCAGAAATAATGGCAATCTTTTGCTTATCAAATGATTTAGAAGATTTGGAAAAAAGAATAGGAAATATTACAATTGCATACACAAGAGATAAAAAACCTATTTATGCAAAAGACTTAAAAGCACAAGGTCCAATGACTGTATTATTAAAAGACGCTATAAGACCAAATGTAACTCAGACTTTAGAAAACAATCCTGCAATTATTCATGGAGGCCCCTTTGCAAATATTGCACACGGATGTAATTCTGTAATTGCTACAAAAACTGGACTAAAGCTTGCTGACTATGTAGTAACTGAAGCAGGTTTTGGTGCTGACTTAGGAGCTGAAAAGTTTCTTGATATTAAATGTAGAAAATCAAATTTAAAACCAAGTTGCGTGATTATTGTTGCAACAATCAGAGCATTAAAGATGCATGGTGGTGTCGCCAAAGACGATTTAAAAAATGAAAATGTTGATGCTCTTAAAAAAGGACTAGTAAACCTTGAAAGACATATTGAAAATGTTAAAAAATTTGGTTTACCTGTTGCTGTTGCAGTTAATCATTTTATTAAAGATACAGACAAAGAAGTAAAAGCTCTAATAGAATTTTGTGACGGATTAGGTGTTAAAGCAAGTCTTTGTACTCACTGGGCAAATGGTGGTGAAGGAACTAAAGAGTTAGCAGCACATGTTGTTGACTTATGTGAAAAAAATGAAGCTAAATTTCAATTTTTATATGAGAACGAAACTCCATTATTTAAAAAAATTGAGACTATTGCTAAAGAGATTTACAGAGCAGATGAGGTGATTGCTGATACAAAAATTAGAGATCAATTAAAAAACTTCGAAAAAGCTGGATATGGAGAACTTCCGATCTGTATTGCAAAAACTCAATATAGTTTTTCAACTGATCCAAATCTCAAAGGTGCTCCAAACGGACATGTGTTACCAATTAGAGAAATTAAACTTTCTTCTGGAGCAGAATTTATTGTTGTTGTCTGTGGAGCTATTATGACAATGCCTGGCTTACCAAGAGTTCCAGCTGCAGACTCTATTAAGCTTAATAAAGATGGTGAAATAGAAGGTTTATTTTAAAAAGACTTAATAACACCCTCAATAGGTGATGATGGATTTCCCATTAAAGTCTTTTTAATTCTTCCAGATTTAAAAGATTGTCTTCCTGCAATAACTGCATTTTTAAATGCGAGCGCCATTTCAAATGGTTTTGTTGCTTTTGCGATTGCAGTATTAACCAAAACTCCATCACAGCCTAATTCCATTGCAATTGTTGCGTCTGAAGCTTGACCTAAGCCTGCATCAATAATTAAAGGAAGTTTAGTTTGACTTCTTATAATTTGAATATTTATTTTATTTTGTATGCCCAGACCTGAACCTATAGGTGCTGCTAAAGGCATAATTGCGTCCGCACCAGAATTTTCAAGTCGCTTAGCCATCAGTGGGTCATCGTTACAATAAACCATAACTTTAAACCCTTCTTTAGCAAGAACTTCTGTCGATTTTAAAGTTTCTATCATATCTGGAAATAAATTTTGCTTATCACCTAAAACTTCTAATTTTACTAATTTCCATCCACCTATTTCCCTGGCTAATCTCAGTGTTCTCAATGCTTCTTTTGAATTAAAACATCCAGCTGTATTAGGAAGATATGTAATTTTTTTTGGATCAATATAATCCATTAAAAGTGGTTTCTTTTTATCTGTAATATTTACTCTTCTAACAGCAACTGTTACAATTTCTGCTCCTGAAAGCTTGATCGCCTTCGCACACTCTGACATAGTTTTGTATTTACCTGTACCAACTATTAATCGTGAATTAAATTTTTTTTTCGCAATAATCAATTTGTCACTTTTCAGTCTAACCTCCTCCAATAAAATGAACTATTTCAATATTATCATTTTTTTGTAAATTTATCTTAAAAACTTTTTTTTTATCTATTATTTCTTGATTAATTTCAATTGCTACTTTTTTCAATGGAATTTTAAGATTTTTAACTAAATCTGATACTTTATAATTCTCAGGGACAGATTTTGTTTTACCATTCACTTTTATTTTTATTTTTATTTTTTTTTTCATCGTATATAAATGCTGAATGAATAATAAAATAATTATTATTAATGGTCCAAATCTTAATCTATTAGGTGAAAGAGAACAATCACAATATGGATCAACAACTTTCAATGAATTAAAGGAAAATTGTTTAAATAAAGCAAATGAGATAGGAATTGATTTAGAGTTTTCTCAATCAAATATAGAAGGAGAGCTAGTAAATTTAATTCAAGATGCTAGAAAAAAATATGACGGTATGATAATCAATGCTGCAGGATTTACGCATACATCGGTTGCGATTAGAGATGCACTTGATCTTTTTAAAAAACCAATAATTGAACTCCATATATCTAATATATATAAAAGAGAGGAATTTAGACATAAATCATTAATTAGTGACATTGCTAATGGAGGAATTTTTGGTTTAGGTGTAGATGGATATATTTTGGCCATAATTTCAATACAAAAGATCTTAAAAAATGAAAATTGATAAAAATATCATTAAAGAATTAAGTGATTATTTAGATGAGTTCAATCTTACTGAAATAGAAATCACAGAAAAAGATACTAAAATTAAAGTATCAAAAAATAATGTGTCTGTTAGCAATCAACCAATAAACACGTTACCACCAGCTAATACTCAAATTAACAACACATCAAGTAAAGTGAGTGTTAAATCTGGAACAGAAATTACCTCGCCTATAATAGGTACCGCTTATCACTCACCAGAGCCTGGTGCAAAAAAATTTATTGAAATAGGCAAAAAAATTAAGAAAGGTGACACTATAATGATCGTTGAGGCAATGAAAACTATGAACCATGTTCCTTCAACAGCTGATGGTGTTGTAAAAGAAATTTGTGTTGAAGACGGTCAACCTATTGAGTTTGGTCAAACTATTATTATTCTAGAATAAAATAATGTTTAAAAAGATTTTAATTGCAAACCGTGGGGAAATTGCAGTTAGAATTATTAGAGCTTGCAAAGAATGGGGTATCGCAACTGTAGCTGTTCACTCTGATGTGGATAGAGAGAGTATGCATGTGAGAATGGCAGATGAGAGCGTTTGTATAGGATCTCACCAACCTGCAAATAGTTATTTGAATATACCTAACTTAATGTCTGCAATTGAACTTACAAATGCAGATGCTGTTCATCCTGGATATGGTTTTTTATCAGAGAATTCAAATTTTGCAAAAATCTTAGAAGAAAATAAAATAAATTTTATAGGCGCATCTTCAAAACATATTGAAATGATGGGTGATAAAATTCAAGCTAAAAGAATAGCAAAAGAATATGGATTACCAATTATAGAAGGTTCAGAAGGTGGAGTTACTGATGTAGCTCAAGCTAAAGAATTATGTAAAAAAATTGGATTTCCTGTTTTAATTAAAGCTTCGGGTGGTGGTGGTGGAAAAGGAATGAAAATTGTTTATAAAGAAGATGAATTTGAAACTTTATTTTCTACAGCAAAATCTGAAGCACAAAAATATTTTGGAAATGACGAAGTTTATATTGAAAAATTTTTTCAAAACCCAAGACATATAGAAGTTCAAATTTTAGCTGGTAAAAATAATGTTATTCATCTTCATGAAAGAGATTGTTCTGTTCAGAGAAGACATCAAAAGTTAATAGAAGAAACTCCAAGTCCTGTTTTAAATGACGAAATTAGAAAAGATCTTTTTGATAAAACAGTAAAAATGGTGACTAAAATTGGCTACATGGGTGCCGGAACAGTAGAATTTATTTATGAAGATAGGAAATTTTATTTTTTAGAAATGAATACAAGGGTGCAAGTTGAGCATCCTGTAACAGAGATGGTTACTGGAGTTGATATTATTAAAGAACAAATTTGGATTGCTTTTTCTGGTGAAACAGCTCTAAAACAAAGTGATATAAATCCTAGAGGTCATGCTATTGAATGTAGAATTAATGCTGAAGATGCTAGTAAAAATTTCCAACCATCACCAGGAACAATTAGTATGTGCCATCAACCATCAGGTTTTAGGACAAGAGTGGATGGGGCTATATTCCAGGGTTATAAAGTAACACCATATTACGACAGTATGGTTTGTAAACTGATTTGCCATGGAAGAAATAGAACTGAAGCTATTCAAAGAATGAATAGATCTTTAGATGAGTTTGTTATTGAAGGAATTACAACAACCATTCCACTTCATAAAAAACTTTTAAGTCACAAAAAATTTATTAATTCTGACTTTAATGTTAGTTGGCTTGATAAAGATACTATTGTTTAATAACAATTCACAAGCCAAACATCATATACAGGATGATCAAAAGGCGTTATTGAAGGACTTGAAGAAAATATCCAACCATTAAATACAAATACCTCATCATTGTTCGTATCAGTTAAATCTTTAACTTGTATATAAGCGGTAATTTCAGGATTATCATCAAACTCTGAATTTTTACATTTTAAACTTTTTATAGATAGATCTTTGAATGTAAGCAATTCTCCATTTTTTAATCTTACTAAAGTATTTTTAGAGCTTATTTTGTCTAATATCTTTAGATCAGTAAAAAAACCTTCTGAATTATTTTGAGAAACAGCACTATTTATCAAAACAAAATAAACAATAAAACTAAAAAAAAATAAATTTATTTTATTTATTCCAGCTAGAATATTTTTTTTTAATACCATCTTTGTTTTTATTTGGATAATAAGCCTCTTCTGTACCTGTCAAATTAAATTGGTGAGGTTTTTGCCAGTCGTATTTTTCTAGATTATGATTTTTTTCAATTTTATTAGGTGTAAAATGCATCCAAGAAAACCATTCAACTGGTATTTTTGATGCATCTATTGAATCTGCATAGATAATCCACCTCTTACCATTTTTACTTTCATAATACTTGTTACCCAATTCATCATTACCTGCAAGCTTACCAAAAAAAATAGTTTTTAGTCTTGTGCCAAAGGTATCTTGATTCCACCAAATGAAAATTTTTTTTAAAAATGTCAACATAAAATATTTTATTTTATTCAATTAAAAATTGTATAATTTAAATTAGACTAAAATATGAATTTGTATATAAATTAAATAATTCAATATTCAAATTAAAATTTAAATTGAGGTTAAATGGCAAAATATTTAGTTGAGACTTATTACACATGTACTTTTAAAGTTAATCATTACTTGGACGATATTAATGAAACTGAGTTAAAAAACCTTGAAAAAAGAGACGATGGTAAATTCGAGGTTTTAGATGTTAAATTAGACAATCGAAAAACTAAAAGCCTTGACCCTAACAACAATAAAGTTATTGAAAGAAAAAAAGTTGAAGTAGCTTCTGAAGCAACCAATACCACATTGCAAAATAAAGAAAATATCATTGCTAACTTAAACAAGTCATCCGAACGAGGTGGAAAAAGATTTGGTATGCCAGATAGAAGAAAAGGTTATATCCAAAAAGCAACTATAGGAGATCATAAAGTATATCTACACACTGGAGAATATGAAGATGGTAAGATTGGAGAGATATTTATTGATACAAGTAAAGAAGGTGAGCTAGTTAAAGCTTTAATGAATAATTTTGCGATTGCTGTATCTTTGGGGCTTCAATATGGTGTTCCTCTTGATGAATTTATTAGTGCATTTGTTGGTACAAAATTTGAACCTTCTGGAAAAGTGCATGGTAACGATCGAATATTAAGTGCAAGCTCAATATTAGATTATATTTTTAGAGAATTAGCAATTTCTTATCAAAATAGAGAAGATTTAGCTCACACACCTTCAATTGGTGGCAATGATACCAGCTCAATAGATGAGCAAGGATCAGAAGGTCAAAATCAATTATTAAAAATTGTCAAAGATATTACTAGCAAAGGATTTGTAAGAAATAACTACAAAAAAAATCTTGTAGACCTTTCTGATGTTAAAATAAATTTAAAAGGGAAAAAGTAATTTTTATTTTCTATTTTTTAAAGAAATATTAAGTTCTTTTAGTTGTTCTTCAGTAACATCAGATGGAGCTTGCATCATTAAATCCTGTGCATTTTGATTCATTGGAAACATTGTAACTTCTCTAATATTTTTTTCATTAGCTAATAACATTACGATTCTATCAATACCAGGAGCAATTCCTCCATGAGGTGGGGCTCCAAAGCTCAAGGCATTAATCATTCCACTGAATTTTTCATCAACTTGACTTTTATTGTAACCTGCAATTGAAAAGAGTTTATACATAAGATCTGGTTTATGGTTTCTTATAGCTCCCGACGAAAGCTCTATACCATTACAAACAATATCATATTGATAAGCTAATATATTTAAAGGATTTTTCAGATCTTTTTCACTCAAATTACCTTGAGGCATTGAAAAAGGATTATGACTAAATTCAATTTTATTATTTACTTCATCTTTTTCAAACATTGGATAGTCAACAATCCAACAAAATGCAAAAATATCATGATCAATCAAATCTAAATCGTTAGCAATTTTATCCCTTGCTAAAGCAGTAATTTTTTCTAAATCATTTTGTTTACCACAAGCCATGAAAATACTATCCCCTACTTCTGAGTTTGTTTTTTTCATTATTTCTAATAGTGCTTCCTTGGAAAAAAACTTTCCTATCGGTCCTTTTGCAGAAAGTTCGCTCTCTTCTTCAAAAGTAAAATATGCCAATCCTGAGGCACCTTGTTCTTTTGCCCATTTATCAATATTATCAAAAAAACTTCTTGGCTTATCTTTTGTATTCTTAGTTGATATACATCTAACTTTAGAACCAGATTTTACAAGTTTCTTAAAGATTTCAAACGATACATCGTCTCGAGTAAAAATTTCCGTTATATCATCTATGATTAAAGGATTTCTCAAATCAGGTTTGTCACTTCCATATTTTAACATTGCATTGGCATATGAAATTTTTGGGAATTGATCGTGCATTAATTTCTTATTTGAAAATTTTTTGAAGGTATTAACTAATAACCTTTCAACTACATTGAAAACGTCTTCTTGTTCAACAAAAGACATCTCTAAATCTAACTGATAAAACTCACCTGGACTTCTATCTGCTCTAGCATCTTCATCTCTAAAGCATGGTGCTATTTGAAAATATTTATCAAAACCAGAGACCATAATTAGTTGCTTAAATTGTTGAGGAGCTTGAGGTAATGCATAAAATTTACCAGGATTTAATCTGCTTGGAACCAGAAAATCTCTTGCGCCTTCTGGACTAGATGAGGTTAATATTGGAGTTTGAAATTCTAAAAAACCAAGTTTTGTCATTTCATCTCTAATATATGAAATTACTTTTGATCTTAAAATTATGTTTTCATGAATTTTTTTTCTTCTTAAATCTAAAAATCTATATTTTAATCTAATTTCTTCTGCGTATTCTTGATCACTAAAGACAGGCATTGGTAATTCTTTACAAGTTCCTAATATTTCAAATTTATTTATTACAACCTCTATTTCACCAGTTTTAATATCTTTGTTAATTGTTTCGTTTGAACGATTAACTACTTTTCCCTCTATTTTTATAACAGTTTCTAATTGAGTTTTTTCTAGTTCAGAAAAATTCTGATTTTCTTTATCAATAATACATTGAGTAATTCCATAATTATCTCGTAGATCAATAAACAGAAGATTACCGTGATCTCTTTTTTTATTAATCCATCCTGATATAGAAATTTCCTTATCAACATCGTTTTTTCTTAATTCGTTACAATTGTGGGTTCTATATTTGTTCAATTATTCTCCTAAAACTTCTTTAATAATCTTAAAATCGATTGGCTTTTTTCTTTTTAAACTAATTTCGTCGATTTTATATATGAAATCAAAAATTTTGCCATAGGATCTATCAATTCTTTTAATAATAAAATCTATTAGTTTTCTATCTATAGATATTTGTCGATCTGATAGATTTTTCAATATTAGCGCAAACATAAGATCGTCCTCTGGTTTTTCTATACGAGACAAAATAAAATTTTTAGATCTAGATTTTAAATCATCTAATTTATATAAAAATTCAACAATCGGTTTTTTTGTAGTAATAACTAAATATTTATTATCCTGATCAATAATATTTAATAATGTAAATAATAAATTTTCATCAATTTCTTCATTAAGATTTTCAATAATAATATTTTCATAAATTTTTATATCTTTTAGATATTGATTATTTAATTCATTCGCCTCTATTTTAATTCCATTAAATTTTTCTAAAAAAATATTTATCAAATGCGTTTTTCCAGAAAATTTCTCTCCAATTAAATTTACAAAATTTTTTTCCCATTTTGGCCAGTTATTCAATAATTTAAAAGAATATTCGTTACTTTTCGAAACATAAAAATCTTGGTCTTTAAAATTCTGTTCATAATCAAAATTTAAAATTAATTGATTCAAATTTTTCATTTTAAATTCCATATCTTGTTTTGAGTATCAAATTCATAATTATTATCTTTCATAGTTTTAAGAAAATAATCTGGAGAACCATTATATATGATCTTATAAATATTTCTTTTATTATTAAATTTAAAAATGTAGAAATCATGAATTCGATCCATATTAGATAATATTTCCTTAAATTTAGATATTTTTGAATTATCATTATTATCAATGGAGATAGTTAAAGATAACTTAATTGAAGTATTAATTTCATTTTTGGATTTCCAATAATTTTCAAAAATAACTTTTGTATTTTCGGTAAATTCATCAATTTCTTTATTATTACCCAATCTTAAATTTTGAAATCTTAAATTTTTTAAATCTTTTTTTTTATTGAAATATATTTTATTTAACACATTAATTTCTTCATTATTTTTAAAGATAATCATAATGATATAATTTTCTAAATTATATTTTTTAATTATTTCATCAAAATCATAGTTTTCTAAATTTTTTGAATTATATTTTATGAGATTAAAATCTTCAAGATCTTCTGTGGGTAAAACATATTCTAATAAATGATACTTTTTAATATTTGAATTCCAATTATTAAACAAATAACTTTCAGAAAACATCAAAATTTCATCTTTATTTTCATCAACAATAATTGGTATAAAAAAAACCTTTTTTTTTATAGGTAGAGATGGGAATATGTTTTTACTTTCTAATAAATCAAATATTTTTTTAAAGGAAACATTTAAAGTTAAATAATAAATTTCATCTATAAATTTTTCTTCCATTATAGAAAAAGTTTCTATCATCCCTTTAATTAGACCCAATGAAGTTTTTCTAAGTTTTTTTTGATCTTTAGTTTGAACAATAGATAAAATCAGTAGGTCAAACGCCTGAATAAACCCCTCGTCAATTATCTCATTTTTATCAAAATTAATCTCAAATGGAGTGGATATTTCAATGTCATCAATAGAGAAGGTCTTGGCATGAATAATATCTGTGGAAAAAAAAATATTTAACAAAGCAAGAAAGCAAAAATGAATATATAGTTTTTTAAAAGTAAAAAATTTAAAATTAAATTTCATAAAACATACTAATGAATAAAAAATTATTTACCTATAAAAAAAGTGGTGTTAACATTGATGCGGCTGATAATTTTGTTAATTTCATTTCCTCAGTTTCATCAAAAAAAAAAGGCAAAAAAAAGTTTTCTAATATTGGTGGATTTGGTTCAATATCAGACATCCCAAATCACATAAAACAGCCTAAAATTGTTGCATGCACAGATGGTGTTGGAACTAAAATTGAAATTGCGAACACTCTCAATAAATATGACACAATTGGAATTGACCTTGTTGCAATGAGCGTTAATGATTTGATTGTACAAGGTGCTAAACCACTTTTATTCTTAGACTACATATCTATTAACAAAATTGATTTAACAAAACTTAAATCAATCATTAAAGGTATAGTTAATGGATGCAAACAATCAGAATGTGAATTGGTTGGTGGTGAAACTGCAGAAATGCCAGGCACATATGAAAAAGGTAAGTTTGATATTGCAGGTTTTGCCGTCGGTATAGTTGGTAAAAATAAAATTTTAAGTAAAAATAAAATTAAAACTAATGATTTAATATTAGCTATTCCATCTAGTGGACTTCACTCAAATGGTTACTCTCTAGTAAGATATCTTCTTAATAAAAAAAAAATTAACATCAAAAAGAATAAATTTTTAAAAACAGAGTTAATAAAGCCAACTAAGATTTATGTTAAAGAGATACTTAAATTAATTAATAAAAATTTAATAAATGGATGTGCTAACATTACTGGCGGTGGTTTAGCTGACAATATAAAAAGAGTAATTCCTGATAATTTAGTCGCAGAAATTAACTTAGATAAAGTTAAACCCTCTAATATTTTTAAATGGTTAAAAAAAAATGACATATCTGACAAAGAGATGCTTAGAACATTTAATTGTGGTGTGGGTTTTTGTTTGATAATTAACCCAAATAAATATGTAAATGTTAAAAAATATTTCACAAAAGAATTTAGACCATACGTCATAGGAAAAATTTCCAAAGGAAGAAATAAAGTAAAACTAAATGGCTCTATTAACTGGATCTAAAAAAATAAAAACTGCTGTTTTTATTTCAGGAACAGGAAGTAATCTACGTTCTCTTATAAAATTTTCTAAAATAAAAAAATCTCCTATTTCTATTGAAATGATTATTTCTAATAACCCTAAATCAAAAGGTTTAAATTTTGGAAAAATTTTTAAGATTAAAAAAAAAGTATTTGATTTTAAAAATAAAATCTCATCTGAAAAAAATTTACTATTTCTGTTAAAAAAGAATAAAATTGATTTAATTTGTCTGGCTGGTTTTATGAAAATTTTAACTAAGAATTTTATTAAAAATTATGATGGAAAAATCTTAAATATTCACCCATCCCTTCTGCCAAAATTTAAAGGCTTAAACACTCATGAAAGAGCAATCAAAAATAAAGAAAAATACTCTGGTTGTACGGTTCACTTTGTAAGTGCAAAACTAGATTCTGGAAAAATAATTTTACAAAAAAAAGTAAAGATAAATAAAAATGAAACACCAAAAACTCTTGCTAAAAAAATTTTAACTCAAGAACATAAACTATATCCTAAAGCTATTTTAAAAATTTTTAGTCTTTAAAAAAGAAATCTATTTCATTTTTTGCGTTTTCCACACTATCAGATCCATGAACTGAATTTTTATCAATAGAAATTCCATATCTTTTTCTAATAGTGCCTTCTTCTGCATCATTAGGGTTTGTTGCACCCATTAACTCTCTATTACCCAATACTGCGTTTTCTTTTTCTAGAACCATTACAACAATTGGTCCTGATGAAAGATAGGCACAAAGATCATTATAAAATGGTTTTGTTTCATGAACTTTATAAAATTTTTCTGCTTCAGATTTTTCTATCTGGATCTTTTTTTCTTTTAAAATAGAAAAACCTTTATTTTTGAACATTTCTTTAATTTCATTATCTAAATTTCTTTCGACTGCATCTGGTTTAATAATTGATAGTGTTTGTTCTGTATTACTCATAATCATCCTCTATTAGTTTGTTTAATAATCTTACCCCATAACCAGTTGCTCCACCTGAATTTAAGGCTCCGCCATATTTTGCAAAAGCCATACCAGCTATATCCAGGTGTGCCCAAGGTGTTTTGTTTAAAATAAATCTTTGTAAAAACTGTGCAGCAGTTGTAGAACCTGCTCCACCTACATAATTAATATTTTGCATATCAGCATTTTTTGAATCTATAAGTTTATCAAAGTTTTTATGGAGGGGCATTCTCCATAGTTTCTCTTCAACTTTTTCACCTGCGTTTAATAATTGTTTTGATAATTTGTCATTGTTTGAAAAAAGACCTCCGTACTCTGAACCCAAAGAAACTATAATAGCACCAGTTAAAGTTGCTAAATCAATCATTAATTCAGGTTTAAATTTTTTCTCAGTAAAAGTTAAAGCATCTGCCAAAACTAATCTACCTTCTGCATCTGTATTTAATATTTCTATTGTTTTACCGCTATA
>Ga0315316_10002199_pt1 | contig 13948 bp, 6 predicted proteins | sample M160m3416metaG_FD_203702 | JGI IMG/M metagenome (GOLD analysis project Ga0315316, IMG submission 203702) | Ammonia-oxidizing marine archaeal communities from Monterey Bay, California, United States - M1 60m 3416 | ecosystem: Environmental > Aquatic > Marine > Intertidal zone | place: USA...
ACCATCTATACCAGCTGGCTGAGCCAGTACCGCTCCATCATTACCACCATAACAAGTCACAGGTGTTAATGTCGGTATCGGTGCCATACAAGTGTCGCACATGACATTAAAAGACAATGATACAGTATCAGTACAACCGCCATTTAAATCTGTAACTACTGCAGTATAAGTAGTATTTACCTGAGGAAGAGCAAAAGGGTTTTGAACAGAATTATTTGATAAAAATGTATTTGGAGTCCACTGATATGAAAAATTATTTGGATCCGGAATGGTAGGACAAGAAGTGAACTTAGTTACTGGTCTTCTAGTACTAACAGTTTGAAAAGTCATGTAAGGACATGCTGGTGTTATGTCGCTATAATAATATAATGATGAATTAAAAGTTGTTTGCTGTGCTGGTGTTGCCCAATTATAAGTATAGGATGTACTTAAGTTATCATAACAGATTTCCATTACAATATTAGACAACCCATCCCATTCATAAGCAGTTGTCAATATTAAAGTATTCCAACCAAGATTAACATTAATATTCTGAGGAGAAAAAACTGTAGATAAGCCTGTCTCCCATACGGATAATGAAGAAGTGCTAGTGCATCCCATTTTAATTGAATAATCCATGAAAAGTGAAGTTGCATTGTTAGATGCTGTGGTTTCCCAAGATATCTCTGTGATCTTTCCCCCAACAAATCCTGCTGCTTGTAATTCAGCTGCAGTAAATAAAAACTGATGCTTTGCATTTCTATACCAATTACCAAATGGAGCTGGCCAAGTAGTTGATGAATTAACTCCCTGATTTACTCCAACTGTTTGCTGAGATGCTGCAGCAGAACATGTGGTAGCTGCACTTACACCACAAACTGCAGGTATTCCTCCACCTAGGTCAAGATTCATAAAGATAGTATCACCGCAAATTATATTAGTATCACTTGCAGAAAAAGTAACATCTGGAGCATATGCTGCAGCTACATTAATAGATATAGTATCTACTTTAACACATCCATCTTGGCTTGTTAGGGTAATCTCATAATCATAATTACCAGGTAAAGTAGGCATCACCAAAGGATTAGGTATAGAAGTGTTATTTAAAAATGTTCCTGGAGCCCAGCTATAAGTATAATTACCAGGAGGAGTAGGAGCAACATTTAATTGTATTTCACTATTTAAACAAGTAGTTGTTGAGGATTGGCTTAAAGAGAAAGCAAAGTCAGGTACTACTGTTACCTCGACTGTATCAATATTTGTACACCCACCAGCTAAGTTTGAAGTTACTTGATAAATCGTAGAAACAGCTGGATTAGCAATAGGATCTGGGCAATTATTACAAGAAAAATTAGTCCCTAAATTAATAGGGTCACCTGAAAGCACAACCCAATTGAAATTAGAACCACCACTTGCATTTAATTGAGTAGCTACTCCCTGACACATGATAACATCTTGCCCAGCATAAGTACTTGTAACTACTGTAACACCTACAACCATAGAGCTAATACCAACTACTGGACAAGCATTATCAGCTGCATCTATTGAAAGAGCTGAAAATGGACTGGCACCTGGGAAGACAGTAAAACAAATAGTAGCAGAGGCTGGACTAAAAAACGTATTTTGAGTGAAGGTTGCGCCAGGAAATAACTGAGCAACATTTGAATTCAAATAAATTGAATCCGTAGCAACGTCAGTAAATTCAACATTAAAACAAACATTATCCCCTTCACAAAGCTGCATATCGAAAGGACTAGTCTGAACACCTGTACTAACAAAATTGGTAATACCACCTGCAGGAGGGCTGGGATTAATATTTGTACAACCAGCAGTATTAATGATCTCAAATTGAAAATCCTGAATAATACTTCCTACTAAATTACCTGCAGCATCAAATTCCTCAATCAATACAACCACAACAAAATTACCTGTAGAAGTTGGAGTAAATGTAATTTCACCAGTATTAGGATCAATTGTTATACCTGGAATTGGGACAGAACCAGTATAACCACCTTGATAAGGAGCAGTACCAGCTGCACTGGTCATTGCATCTATTAAAGAATAAACAAGTGTATTACCATCGGGCTCATAAACTCCAAAATTGTAAATAACTGGCTGATTGATACAATAATAAGGTATCGGCTGTGATGTAATAATTGGAGAAGAATTACATGGAGCTGTTGTACTATTTAATACTGATTCCCAATAATAATTATTTCCGGTCCCTGTTAAGTTATTTGAAGCATTTCTACAACAAGAAGAGTAAGCAAAAACCCAACTATCACATGGCCCCGGCAGAACTATAGTATCTTGCCAAATGTGCATCCATACACCAGGCAAACTACCTCCACTACATTCACTAGAAGGCAAATTTTGGAGACAAAGCTGTGAGACTTCTTGCTGAAAAACTAAATTTTGTAACATTACAGAAGTACTTATACTTTGAGATTGACCATTAATTGTAACAGAATTATAACCACAATTATTACTGATTGTAATAGGCTCAGGACCATTGGTCTCAAAAGCAGTACCACAATCTTCAAATAATGTTAAAGTAACCACATATGTATTAGGGCCAACACATTGATAGGTAATATTTCCTCCTGGAACATGAGAAGCATAAGCTGAAAATGTTGAGAGAAATAAAAAAACTAGTAAGATAAATTGTTTTTTCATGATCAATAAAATGGTAGTCTTTTGAACTAATAAAATAAAAAAATTATACAATCATACAACCTTTTATAACGTTAATTTACCAAAAAGTTGCCAAAGTAACACCTTTATCTCCAAGATATTGGATTCCTATTCTTTATCCTGAGCTAATTTTTTACCAATAATAGTTCCGTCAATGATCTGTTGTTGGAAATCTTTCATTCCTCCAGGTGTATGAGGAACCATAATGGTATTATTGGAACTACTTGATCCTATAGCGGTTAACGTGTCGAAATACTGTGTCATTAACACAAACTGCATGATCTCCTGAGGGTCTACATCTTGTAATGCTTTCTGAAAATCCTCTACTGATTCTTTGAATCCTCTAACAATTTCTAATCTCTGTTGAGCGATACCTTCACCTGAAAGTCGTTTACTATCAGCCTCAGCTTCTGCCCTTTTAACTATTGTTATTTTTTCAGCTTCAGCTTCCTGTACAGCTGCTTCTTTATCTCTCATAGCAGCATTGATCCTGTTCATTGATGTTTTTACCACCTCATCAGGAGTAATGTCAGTAATTAGCGTTTTGACAATCTTGTAACCATATTGCTCCATCTGTTCAGAAATATTATCTCTTACAGCAATAGCAACATCTTCTTTTTTAGAAAAAACATCATCGAGTTTTAATTTTGGAACCTCAGCCCTTACCTCATCAAAAATATAAGCTGCTACCTGACCATGAGGGTCTTCTAGTTCATAAAAAGCTTCATATACTTTGTCTTTTATTACTCGGTATTGAACAGAGATCTTTAGATCAACAAAAACATCATCAAGAGTTTTGGTTTCAACATTTACATCTAACTGTTGAATTTTTAAATTTTCTTTAGATGCTATTGACTCTATAAATGGAATTCTTAATTTAAAACCAGGTGAACAGATTCTATTATACTTACCTAATCTTTGAATGACCCAGGCTTCTCTTTCTGGGATGATCATAAATGTCTTAACAATTAATACGATTCCAATAATGGCCTGAACAGCATATATTATAATATCATTTTCCATACAACTTGTTTTTACTGTTAATTTACTAATTAATTTTCACTAAAAATCAGGTCAGCTTTTGCTCTATTGAATTATCATAAATCTCCTTAGCTTCATTAACAAAACAAAAATGCTCATCATCTATTACCATCTTACCCTTAGTTACATGACCAAGTAAAATAAATGGGACATTAAAATTTTGCATTAAATCAATTAACTCATCTTCAAATTCCCTATCAATAGTAACAACCACCCTTCCCTGTGCTTCACCAAACAAATAAGCATCCTCACGGATTTCAGAATCAGTAACAATATCAAATCCAAGGTTACCTGCCATCGCCATTTCAGCTAAAGCAACAAACAATCCACCATCAGCACAATCATGAGCAGCATTGATAATATTTTCATTAATTAAACTTTTAATTACTTGATGAAGATCATACTCTTCATTAAGGTCAAAATAAGGCGCTGGTGAACTCTTAATATTATGATAGCTATATAAATACTCAGATGAACCAATATCTTCTACAGATTTACCAATAAGGAAAATAAGATCTCCTTTATTTTTAAAGTTTAATGACCTAATATCTTTTTTATCCTTCACTAAACCTAACATTCCTATAGTTGGGGTTGGATGAACAGGCACTTCTTGACCATCAATCACAGATTGATTATAAAAACTTACATTACCACCAGTAACAGGTGTTTCAAATTTTCTACATGCAGCACTCATCCCCTTTATAGCACCAACAAATTGCCAATATGATTCTGGGTTATAAGGGTTTCCGAAATTTAAACAATTCGTTATAGCAGAGGGACTACCGCCTGAAACAGTGATATTCCTTGCCGCTTCAGCTACTGCAATCGAAGTACCTTTCTCTGGATCAGCATGTACATATCTTGAATTACAATCAACACACATTGCCAATGCTTTATTGGAATCTTTAATATTAACTATTCCCGCATCAGTAGGAGAATTAGTAGACATATTTACAGTACCAACCATACTATCATATTGTTCATATACCCATTTTTTAGAAGCAATATTAGGGTGCTGTAATAAGAAATTTGCAACTTCTTTCAGATCATCTGGCTCTTTAATAGAGGATATATTGAATTGCTGATATTCTTTATAATAAGAAGGCTCTTTATATTCTCTTTCATATATTGGCGCACCTCCACCAAGTACTAGTGAATGAGGAGATACTTCAGCTACCATATTTCCTCCCATGAAAAATTGCAATATATCTCCTTCAACAACTTCACCTATCTGTTCACAATTTAAATCCCATTTATCAAAAATAACTTGCACCTTTTCTTCTTTTCCTTTTTCAACTACCACCAACATTCTTTCTTGAGATTCAGATAACAAAATCTCCCAATCCTTCATGTTTTTTTGACGTGTAGGCACCTTATCAAGGTCTATTATCATACCTACTCCTCCAGCTGCACTCATTTCTGAAGTTGAACATGTAATACCAGCAGCACCCATATCCTGCATACCAACAACTGCATCTGTTTTAGATAATTCTAGTGTAGCTTCCAATAATAATTTTTCCTGAAAAGGGTCTCCCACTTGAACTGACGGAAGGTCTTCCATTGAATCTTCAGTAATATCTTTTGAAGCAAATGCCGCACCATGAATTCCATCTTTTCCAGTTGCAGAACCAACTATAAATACAGGATTTCCAACTCCAGAAGCAGTTGCAGAAATCATGTCTCCCATCTTCATAATTCCAGCAGAAAAAGCATTTACTAAAGGGTTCTGATCATAACTTTCATCAAAATTAACCTCCCCACCTACTATTGGAATACCGAATGAATTTCCATAATCACCTATACCTTTTACAACACCTTTTACTAACCATTTTGTTCTATCTAGGTCTATTTTTCCAAATCTCAATGAGTTTAATTGTGCAATTGGACGAGCACCCATAGTAAATATATCTCTATTGATACCACCCACTCCAGTTGCAGCACCCTGATAGGGTTCTAAAGCACTTGGATGATTATGTGATTCAATTTTAAAAGCACAAGCTAAACCATCTCCAATATCCACAAGGCCTGCATTTTCTTCACCTGCCTTAACCAACATGTGGGGACCATCTTTAGGTAATGTTTTTAACCATTTTATTGAGTTTTTATAAGAACAATGCTCGGACCACATTACAGAATATATACTTAATTCAGTAAAATTGGGTGTTCTATTTAAAATCTCACAGATCTTTTCAAATTCATCTTTTTGTAATCCAAGCTCAATGGCTTGTTCTAAGGATGCTGTATCAGGATTAATTGTGGTGTTCATGATTTTTATTAAAAATGAATTGCAAATTTATCAAAACCCTAAATAAATCAACTACAAATATTTAATTGAATTTATCAACATACAAATAAGCTAATCATATTCTAAAGAAAATGGTTGTTATATTTGCTAGACAAACAGAAATTTAACCTTTGATAATTTCAATACTATACTTTATTCTATTTATTTACCTATTAAATAAATGGTCTTTTTTTGCTAACAAACACATATCAAGGAAATTTCTTTCTCTGGCTTTTATATTTAAAATTGGAATTAGCATTTCTTTATTTTGGGTCTACTCTGATTACTATCCCAACAAATCAATGATGAGCAAAGAAGAATTCAGAGATCAAGCAGATATATTTAAATATTATGATGACAGTGAAATTATTTATAATGCACTTAAAGACAAGCCTATTGATTTCTTTAAAATCCTATTTAGCGTAAATAACAACAATGAATATTTTTACAATCAATACTACATAAACATGAATCATTGGGACACACCCTATGACACCAATTTCTTTAATGACTCACATACAATAATCAGAATTAACGCTCTGATCAGAATTATCTCCTTTGATAATTATTTTGTTCATGTTCTATTTTTTTGCATGTTAAGTTTTATTGGATTATTTGCTTTATTTAAAGCTATAGTAGATTTCTTCCCTAAAAAAGAAAATATTTTAAAATGGGTGATTTTCTTTACTCCTTCCATTCTATTATGGAACTCTGGAATTTTAAAAGAACCTATTTTATTTTTCTCATTTGGCATGATCATGCTAAGCATCTATAATTTATCAATTAGAAATAATAAGCTCTTAGATACAACAATACTAATATCAATGTCTATCATCTTATTTCTGATTAAATTTTACGTTTTTTTCATTTTTACATCTCTATTAATTCCATTCATCATTAATCACATAAAAAAAGTCAAATATCCAATATTTAGTTATGTTATAAGTATAAGTATTTTTATCCTTTTAGCTTTTAATTTAAAACATGCCTCTAAATCATTGGACCTATTATATTTACTAGACAAAAAGCAAGAATCTTTTCTCTCTGAATCAGCATTTAAAAATGCTGGAAGTTATTTTGAAATACAGGACTTAGAGCCCAACATCATCTCTATCACAAAAGCCATTCCTTCAGGTATTTACAACTGCTTCACCAAACCGCTACCATGGAATATCAGCTCTTCAATTGAGCTACCACAAGCAATGGAAAATTTCATTGTAATTCTCCTAATAATAATAGCAGTATTTCATTTAATTAAATTAAAAACATATAAGAAAATATCCTCTTATAATTTTTTAACCTTTTGCCTTTTATTTGCTATTTCGAACTTTATAATAATCGGGATTTGCACTCCAGTCTATGGTGCAATTGTAAGATATAAAATAATAGGCTTACTTTTCTTGCTTTTTTCATTGTTACTTTTGATTGACTACCAATCAATTTATAAAAAGCTTAAATAATTATATTTTGAAAAGACTCCTCATACATCTCTCTATTAGTTTATTATTCATAAGCTGTGTAAATAAAAAAGAAGTAGACCTCATCATTCATAATGCACATATTTTAACTATTAGTGAAAAAGAATTAGAATTTGAGGCAATGGTAATAGATAATGGAAAGATAATAGACCTAGGAAAAGAAAATCAAATTTTAAACAAATATTCAAGTAAAAATCAAGTTGATTGCAAATCTGCATACGTTTACCCAGGATTTATTGATGCCCACTGCCATTTTCTAAGCTACGGCCTATCTATTGAAGAAATTGACCTAACAGGGTCTAAATCAATTAAAGAAATAATTGACAGGTGTTTAAATTACAGCCAAGAGAATAAGAGATCTATTATTAAAGGCCGTGGATGGGATCAAAATATTTGGCAAAAAAACAACTTCCCTAATAAAAGCCTTCTAGATGTCCATTTTCCTGAAACTCCTGTATTATTAAGTAGGGTTGACGGTCATGCTTTGCTTGTTAACCAAAAAGCATTGGATATTTGCGGCATAGATATTAATTCTAAAGTTAATGGCGGTCATATTGAAATCATTGATGGTGAATTAACAGGAATATTAACTGACAATGCAATGGATCTAGTTTTCAATAATATTCCTGATGCTGACAATCAAACTAAGAAAAAAGCTTTATTAAAAGCTCAGAATAAATGTTTTGAATTAGGTCTTACAACTGTAGATATTGCTGGTCTTTCTAAAAGTGATGTTTTTTTGATTGATCAGTTACAACAATCAGGAGAATTAAAAATGAACATTTACGCGATGTTGAGTGATTCAAAAGAAAATTATGATTATTTCATAGACACTCTTCAAAAGCCTTATAAAACTAAAAAATTGAATGTACGATCATTTAAATTTTATAGTGATGGTGCTTTGGGATCTAGAGGAGCTTGCCTTTTACAACCTTATTTTGATGTAAATGATTCTACTTATTATGGGATGATGCTTAATACTGTAGAACATTTTAGAGAAAGTGCAAAAAAATTAAATCTTTATGGCTATCAAATGTGCACACATTGTATAGGAGATTCATCTGCGAGAATTATGTTAAATATTTATGGAGATGTATTACAAGGTGTAAATGATAAAAGATGGAGAATAGAACATGCTCAAGTAATATCTCCTGAAGACTATCATCTTTTCAGAAAATATGCAATAATTCCTTCTGTACAACCAACTCATGCAACTTCAGATATGTTATGGGCAGTTTTAAGATTAGGAAATAAAAGATTAAAAAACAGCTATGCATATCAACAACTTTTAATCCAAAATGGGATGATTGCTCTAGGAACAGATTTTCCTATCGAAAACATCAATCCAATCCATACTTTTTATGCAGCTGTTGCCAGAAAAAACTTAAACGGAGAACCTAAAAATGGATTTCAAAAAGATAATGCATTAACTAGATGGGAAGCAATACAAGGGATGACCATATGGGCAGCACTATCAAATTTTGAAGAAAACGAAAAAGGCACCATTGAAATTGGAAAAAATGCTGATTTTATAATTTTAAATCAGAATTTATTGACAGTACCTGAAAAAAATATTTTAAATACTAAAGTTGTATCGACTTACATAAATGGAGAACAAGTATATCGACATTAATCCTTTATCAGAATCTTCAATTCTGACCTACGGTTTTGCTTATGCATTTCCTCTTCACAATCTTCATCATCCTCACACATATTAAGCAATTGTGATTCACCATATGCATTAGAAGAAATTCTTGTTTTATCAATACCATTTTTAATTAAATAGTTGACTACTCGATCCTTTCTTTTAATAGACAGTTTCATGTTATAATCTTCTGATGCAGTTGAGCTCGCATGCCCATGTACCTGAATAAGTGCTTTATTATTTTCCTTTAACGAAACAATCATTGAATCTAAAGCTGAATAATACAATTCATTTATATCCGAGCCATTTTTAGGATAATAGATAATAAAATTTTCGATATGTATCTTTGTTTCATTGACTACAATCTCAGTAGTATCAAGATCCTCTACTTTAGTAGTATGATACTTAGACGCTACCATTCTTTTATATACGAACATTCCAAATTCATCCTTTTCTAAAATGATCATTACATCGTTCAACCTATTAACAATTTCCAATTTAACATCACTTTTAAAATAAGGAGATGATTCATCTAATTTTATTATCAATTCTTCTAATAGAGGCAAATCATCATACCTGAAATAGAATGTTGAATCTGCATTACAATTCATTAAAAGATCACCTTTATTATCTAAAATCTCAAATTGTAATTCTTCATCTATTCCATCTAGGGATTCAAAAACAAAATTTCCAGCTAGCATCATCCTCTCTTTCTTAAATTTTAAATTTATTTCATCTTCTGTCAGCAAACTAATATTTGAATCATAATTCGCATCTAATAAACGATAAGAAAATTCCCCATTAGCATCATTAGTAAGTGTAGCCATTACGTGATCAACATTATTGAAGATAATCAAGTTCATGTCTTCAGCACCTTCATCAATTTTAATTAAAAGATTTTTATCAGAAGAAAGGAGTTCAAATTTAAAATTACCATATTCATCTGTTTTAGTTTCCTTAACTATGTTACCATCTTCATCAATAAGATAAACTTTCATTCCATCTGGGTACCCCTCTAGTCTCTGGTATTGTAATTGCCCATTCAACTCATACAATCCTGTATTAAGATCTATATCACCTTCATCCATCAAAGAAAGAACACTTGCACCTTCAAAAGATAATTTCCTGAATACAAATTCCCCAAATTCGCCATTTTCATCAGAAGTTAACAAAGCATTACCATCACCTTTAAATAAAGACAAAACAACTTCACCTTCCTCATTCACTTTTAACGTATATTTCTTACCCTCTGGAAGATAATCAAATACAAAATTCCCATCTTTATCCGTTTTTGTAACAGCTACAATTTCTCCATCTTCATCCAAAAGCATCACTTCCATATTTTCTGGATGGCCTTCAAGTCGCGTGTACTCAAATTGACCTTTAATGTCATAATAATTAGTTTGAACAATAGCTTTTTCAATTAAATTGAAACTATATATATCATCATCACCTATTCCATTTTCTCTATTAGAAGTAAAATACCCAGATTTACCATCTGGATTAAAAACCATACTGAATTCATCCATTGCAGTATTGATAGATGGCCCTAAATTAATTGGAGTAATCCAGCTCCCATTTACAAATTCTGAAACAAATAGATCAAGACCTCCATAGCTATCAAAACCAGTAGATGAAAAATACATTTTATTTCCCTTTATTGTCGGGAACATATCATCACCATTACTATTTAACGCTTCTACAACCACTGGTTCTGACCAGCCTTCAGTATTTCTTTTAGACATGAATATATTTATACCTTCATAATTACAAGGCATATTAGAGACAAAATAAATTGATTGTCCATCTGCAGAATAAGTTGGCTGAGAATATGAATATTGCAAATCAGAAAAACCTAATTTTTCTTTTTTAAAAATCCTACCATCCAATATCTGAATTGAAAATAGTTGTGGTTTATATGTTTTAGCTCTTTTAGATGCTTTTTTAACAACCTCAGAAAAAATAGCTTCTGAACCATCACTGTTAAAAGCTATCGGGCCTACATGTGCATCACTAATTAATAGCCTATTAAATATCTTAGGGTGATTAAAAACAACTGAATCTGATTGATAACTTTTAACCTCTACTTTAAAGAGATTGATATTTTTAATATGATCCCAATTAGCTTCTCCAAGTGTATTGTAATCCCATTCTCTATCAGATGCAAAAACCAATTCAGTATTATACCATACAGGACTAAATTCTGTATACTTTGAATTTAAACCATATACTTTATTGACTACATATTCTTTTTCTACTCTAATTGAGTCATCCAACTGATTGGCACTAAATCCACCTTTTGAAATACAGACAATAAGTAAGATCTGGAAATAAACCTGATATTTAATCACTTTATTCATTATAGGTATCTAGGAGATAAAGATTTATTTTTCTTAATATTCAAATCACATCCAATAAACACTTCGTGAGTACCTGTATTATATCTTCTTAATTTACTAAGGTCAAAATCATAACTATAACCGACTCTAATGAAATCACTTATATTATATTCAGTAATTAGCACTATATTTTTACTAGACCTGTAACTAAAGCCTAACCAAAGAGTTTTATTAAATAGAACACTCGCATTTAAATCATAATTAATAGGCATTTTTGATACACACCTTACCATTAAAGATGGCTTAAACACCAAATTATCACTAAAAACAACTACTCCTCCTGTTGCTAATGTAAAGTGACGATCTAAATTAAATTGTGTCTGACCATTTTGAAAATTTTCTGTTTGTCCAATTAAATGATTGACACTTAAACCTGAATAAAATCCTGAAGTGTAATAATAAACCCCAAAATCAAAATTAGGAGTAACCATTTGTAATACTCCTCCTGTATTATGCTTATCATTATTATCATAAAAGTTAAGCATATCATTTTTTAAAGATGTTGAGATCAAACCACCCCTTAAACCAAATGAAATTTTACCTTTAGATGTCTTTAAATGATAAGCATAAGTACCCATGATTGAGGCTGTTTCAGATGGCCCAATTTCATCAATAATAAAATTCATTCCTAAAGCCATATTCCTGCCTGAAAATGGACTATGAATTGAAAAATTCATAGTATTAGGTGCACCATCCAAACCTACCCATTGGCTTCTGTATAATAATACACTACTTAAAGAATTTCTAGAACCAGCATAAGCTGGATTAATAGTAAATTGATTAAACATATATTGACTATATAAAGCATCTTGTTGGGCATTTACATTAGTTGTCAATAACAACAACAGAAGTATCAATATATTTTTAATCTTCTTCATTTAAAATTCAAATATCGAATTTATTATTTAAATTGATAACAAAGAAACCTAAATATGTAAATTTTTCAACTAAAAATTAGTTTATACATAAAATATATTAAAATACCTCAAGTTAGATCTAATATTAAATTTTGCCTATAAATTAAAAGCACCTACTATACATCCGTTTATATTTCTATTTTATTAACTTTGCGGGAATTTATTTGGACCCAACGAAATTCAAAACATGTCACTAAATTCCTCAAAATTTATTGGTGAAGGCTTAACATATGACGATGTACTATTAGTACCGGCTTATTCTGAAACCCTTCCTAGAGATGTATCTCTTGATACACATTTTACAAAAAACATTACTTTAAAAACCCCTATTGTATCTGCAGCTATGGATACGGTAACTGAAAATGCTTTAGCTATTTCTATTGCTCAACAAGGAGGGATTGGAGTAATACATAAAAACATGTCAATTGATTCCCAATCACAAGAGGTAAGAAAAGTAAAAAGATCTGAAAGCGGGATGATACTAGATCCAATAACTCTTTCTGAAAACGCAAAACTTTCTGATGCATTAAACCTAATGTCAGAAAATAAAATTGGAGGAATTCCAGTTACTAACTCCAATAATGTATTAACTGGGATCATTACTAATAGAGATCTTAGATTTGAAAAAGATCTTGATAGAATCGTTTCGGATGTCATGACATCTAAAAACCTTATTACCGCTAATGACAACGTTGATTTATTAAAAGCAGAAGATATACTTCAAAAGCACAAAATAGAAAAACTACCTGTTGTTGATAAAAAAAATAAATTGATAGGGCTAATCACTTTTAGAGATATTATCAAAGTAAAAGAACACCCAAATAGCTGCAAAGATGAATTTGGAAGATTGAGAGTAGCTGCTGCAGTAGGTGTAACAATGGACACTAAAGAAAGGATTGCCTCATTAGTAAAAGCTGGAGTTGACGCCATTGTTATTGACACTGCTCACGGTCATTCTAAAGGTGTAATAGATGTCCTTAAAGATGTCAAAAATAGCTTTAAAGGTCTTAATGTAGTTGTAGGCAATATAGCAACTGCTGATGCGGCAATTGCACTAGCTGACGCAGGGGCTGATGCAATTAAAGTAGGAATTGGTCCTGGATCAATTTGCACTACAAGAGTAATTGCTGGTGTTGGTTATCCACAGCTATCAGCAATTTTAAATGTTTCTCAAGCTCTCAAAAAAAGAAAAATTCCCATTATTGCTGATGGTGGAATAAGATTCACGGGAGATATCCCTAAGGCAATTGCAGCAGGAGCAGATAGCGTAATGATGGGGTCGATGTTTGCTGGCACAGAAGAATCTCCTGGAGAAACAATCATTTTTGAAGGAAGAAAATTTAAATCCTATAGAGGAATGGGCTCATTAGAAGCAATGCAAAAAGGGTCTAAGGACAGGTATTTTCAAGATGCTGAAGATGATTTAAAAAAATTAGTCCCTGAAGGCATTTCTGCCCGTGTACCTTTTAAAGGAAAACTTCAAGAAGTAATGCATCAATTAATTGGTGGAC